>ERZ1643249.1631-NODE-1631-length-22245-cov-5.904687_pt1 | contig 22245 bp, 22 predicted proteins | sample MGYA00579263_ERZ1643249 | MGnify/ENA primary metagenome ERZ1643249 (study PRJEB29033, sample SAMEA4952264) | chicken gut metagenome | biome: Broiler Chicken; feature: Gastrointestinal Tract; material: Caecum | place: Ireland | collected 2018 | study: Broiler... | reverse complement strand
GGGTTAGTCCTCCTCCTCCGCCAAAGCCTGCGGTTGAGGCGTTTTGTCCTTTGGCATAGTTTGCTTCTTTTGCGGTGTTTCTGACACCAAAACCTCTTGCGGGGTCATCATAAAGATAGCCTCCCGATGAAGCTTCACCTTGATTAATAGTGCCGACATTTCCAACTTTACCGCCGTCGCCGCCCTTTGTACCATTTCCTGCGGCTCCTGTATAAGAAATTGTTGTACAGTTTGTGTTCCCGCCCGTAAGAGAGTCTGTTACATTCTTCCTTGCACGGGCATAGCATGTTCCTGAAGGAGTGGTATTATTCGCATTTGTTCCGTTAGTATAAGCTGTTCCGTGGGCACTTGTTGAAGCAGCGTTGCCTCCTAAGCCTCCTTTTACATAGTAGGTGCCTAATTCAATACCTCCTCTTTTGTGTACTATCTTTGTTGTTTCGCCTTGCCCTCCTTTTGTTTTTGAAGCTCCGCCTGCTCCTCCCTGTCCTATTGTTATTTCAAATACATCATTTGGTAAAACATTGATTGTTTTTTCCAGCACGGCTCCCGAAGAGCCGCCGGAGGCGGAGTAGTTATTGTAGTATTTGAGGGATTTTACGCAGCGGACGGAGAGAGCGTAATTTGCTTTTGTGTAACTAACAATTGTTATGTTATTTGGCGAAGACCAAATAAATGAGCTGTTTGGCTCTTGTGCCCATACATAATATGCGTCACATCTGTTATTATATCCAGAGCCAGGGCAGCCGTTATATACCGGACCGCACATTGGTACAGTTGACGGTTCGCTTACTAAATAATTTTCCGCACATAATTGCAAGCCGCTATTTCCAACATTTCTGGAATAATTATTGAGATATTTTACCCAGTTGCGAAGTTCATTTGCGGTCGGTAATCTATATCCATAGCTGCCTGAATAAGTTTCCATTCCATACGTGCTGCACATATTGCTAGCCGCGTCTTGGGTGCACACCGTTCGCGACCCGCCACTATAAGAATAAGGATAACTATTGGCGCCAGTCTTTCCGGTGCTCCCATGCCAACAACAGCCATTTGACATGCAAGTCTGAGTGCCTGTTTCAAGAAAACTAAAAGTTGTATTTGAATACGGCCATCTTGCATCATCGCCCGCATTTCTTTTAAAAATGCACAGGTCTGAGCCGTCATCAGAGCCTCGAATAGCCAGAAAAAGCGGGTATTTTGCAAGTTCAGCAGCACTTGGGTTACCATTATTACCCGGATTATTTTCGCAGCTTGTAGCGTTTGAAAGAGCACCGTTTGCGCCGCCTCCGCCGCCGCCGGAGCCTGTTATTTCAAAAGTGACTTGATTTACGCCTGTCGGGATAGTCCATGTAGTATTACTTGTAAAAGTTACCGTTCTTGGGTCAGATACGCTTGCGCCTCCCCCGCCTCCGCCTCCTCCTGCGCCCTGCAGAAAGAGGGTATTTATTCCGACGGGAACGTCAAAAGTATAAGTTCCGGGGTTGGCGTAGATTTCCAAGCCTTTTTTATTATCGGTAGTTACTGACAAGTTGTCTTTCATGCGTTTTGTAATAACGGGGGCTAGGGCTACCATGATTATTGATATTACAAGCACGGCGGTCAAAAGTTCCGCAAGAGTGAATGCCGCACAAAAATACCTGCGGGCGGTTTTCGTATTTAATTTGCTCATTTGAATTACCCTTTTGAATAATAATTTTTATGAAAATTTTACATTATAATTCGATAAATTACAACTCTAAATAAGAAAATTACATATAATTCTACTTAAAAATAAGTTTTTATCCCCGTGCTTTAAAATTAAAATTGATTAAAATAAGGAAAATTCAATGCGAGAAATTGAAGCCGTGAAGCTTAAAAAGCTCTTGGGCAGCAGAATTAAATTTTTCAGAAAAAAACAGGGTTTATCACAAACACAGCTGGCGGAGCTTGTAAACATTGAAATGAAAAGCCTCTCAAGGATTGAGTCGGGGCATAACTATCCGCAGTGCGAGAATCTTGTTGCGATTGCGCGCGTTTTAAATGTCGCGCCGTGGCAGCTTTATTTTGATGAAAAAGAACCTGACCTTGAAACTATGAAAAGGGAAATCATCAACGCAATAAATACCGATAAAAACAAAATTACGCCTCTGTATCAGTATCTGGCATATTTAAGATAAAATGCAGATTTTTTGCATTGTATTTAAATAATTGCTTAAAATTTTAGGCACAAGAGGGGAGTGGATGGAAGAAAAATCGATAACAAACTCGTTTATGCCGAGGTTTGAATAGTAAGGGATTTTATCAAAGTTTTGTACAATTGTTTCTTCAAACATATGCATTTTACAAAAGCCGTCCACCATAATGGGAAAAGTCTTGTCTATAAGCGGGTCTGTTATGCACCAGTGACCCCTGTGGCAGGGAGCGGAACAGGAGAGCCTTGATATAACGGCACTGTCGCAGTTAAGCGGACAGAGCCCTATACTCTCCACTCTTTTTGCACCGCCTATAAACATTTTTTTATTCGGAATAAGGCGTTTTGTTTTTTTAATGCAGGATATAACATTTTCTTCATCCCCGAGGGTGGAAAAGTCTATAGCGCGGATGGGGTGCAGATTTGAGAGGCATTTTATGGAATAACTGTTTAAAAGGTTTATGCCTCCGCCGATTTCTACGTTTACATCGGATAGTTTGGTGTCATTTATAATCGCCCACCACATGCCGATATTATTAACAACAATTGTTGCGGGTTTGGGGGTTTGAAGCGCAAGGGTGCCGATTAGTTCATACACCCTGTCAAAATCTCGCTCTATAAGGATTCTGGGGGTAGAGAGGTTGAGTTTTATTTTATGTTTTTTGCAAAACTCTTTAACCACATTTACAAGCTCGTCAAAACTTTTTGTATAAAGGTCGACAGTGGAGGCAACTTCGCCGTATTCTATGGAGTTTATCGGGTTAAAGCCTATTTTATCTATGAACTTTTCAAGCTCCCTCAGCTGCTCGAGGCTTGCTATTCTGAGGTTCATTTTGGGGAGTTTTAAAGATTTGTAGTCACAGTTTTTTTTGATAGCGGAGCCTTTTACTTTCCAGTCGTATTTGTGGATATTGTTTGCAAATTTAAAATCCCCGCCCTGCGCGCTTTGAATCTCGCCCGAAAAGTGGTTTGTACGGTAAAAACTCTTTCTTACGTGCTTAAAGGGGAGTTTTTGCTCTTTAAACATTTTAGGCTTGGCAAGAATTTTTTCTATAAGTTTTATGGCGTTTAAAATCTCGTCGGAATTTTGGAATTTTCCTTTTATTACAACTGCGGACACGGCGCGGGATTTTATTATATCGTCGGCAAAATAAGGAAGGTTGTCCGTGTCTATTGCAAGGGGGATTTTAGCATATTTTTTAATCTTTTCGATGTTTTTTAAGTAAAGTTCTTCGGTTATTATAAGTCTGTCGATTTTATGGAACATCTCCATAAACTCTATGCCGCATAGGTTGTGGATGTCAAAGTATGAATCGATTATGACTTTAAAGGGTAAATCCATGGTTTTGATGATTTCAAGTATGCCGTATGAATTTACAAAAATACCGTCGATTCTGGTTGTGTGCAGAAATTCTATGAATTTTTTTGTTTTTGATACTTCTTCTTCATCTATAGAGTGTTTAAAGTTTACAAAAATGCGCGCTCCGCACTCATGAGCCGCTTTTATGTATTCTTCTATGTATTCAAAATTATCATTAATAAAGCGGTGATGATAAACGTAAAACTCCCTACAGTTAGTCTTTTTGCAAAATTCCCTTATACTGTCGGGGGTTTTAACAGGCGATACGATAAAAATTTCTTTCATCCTATCATAATAGGATTTCGGGTATATTTAGTCAAGTTTTCAGGGGTTTATTTTAATTTTTCCCTTAACATCTTTATCGATGTTTAAACTTTCAAAAAGACTGTTTCTTAACTCTTCGGGAGAGTTTGCGCTGTAGAATTTGCCCGATGTGGTTAAAGCCGTGCAGCGAAGCTGGTTTCTGGCTTCCTGATCAAAAATGTCAAAGGCTATAACATCAATTGAGATATCGTTTCTGGTTTTCATAAGTTCAATAGCGTAAGTGCAGGGGCTTTCGTCGCAATTTTCACCGCCGTCGGTTAAGAGAATTATGTGTTTTTGTCCGCTTATACCTGCAAAATCAGCATTAACCGCCTGTTTTAAGGAATATGTTATAGGTGTCCAGCCGACAGCCGATGTGCGGTAAAGCGAGTTTAAAATGGCGCCCGAGTTGTTTGCAGCCATGGGTACGGCAAGTTTAGATGCCATACAGCCGTCAACATAGGTAAAGCCGCCGCGGTGTCCGTAGATTCTCAAACCCGTTTGCACATTTTGGGGAATTTGCGGCAGGATGGAAGAAAGAGTATCCAGTGCAACTTCAAGTTTGGTGCGGTTTCCCATCCTTTCATTCATACTGTTTGAAAAATCCACTATAAAAAGCACTCTTGAGGTGCGGCTAAAGTCATCGGGGTTAAATTTATTTTTTGTTTCGGGAGATGCCGCATCAAGCACGCTGTACTTATAATTCGGTGCACAAAAGGCAATATTTATAAAAATGCACAGGGCAGATAAAATAAAAACAAATTTCTTCATAATGCAATTATACATTAAAGACATTTTTTTAAAATGCACCTGCGGGTATTGCCTATGCCGGAGCAAAAACCCCTTCGAAAAACGAAGGGGTTTTGAGAACTGCGGATTTAAGTTTGCATAAATCAACCTGCCGTATCCGGATTCCCGGCTTTTTAGTATGAGAGGGGTTGTCGGGAGCAGACACCGTGCGTTTCTGCCAAAGGGGGAAGCAGACGCAAAGAAAAGGATGTCCGTGCCATAATCGGAGAGATTCAGAGAGATTTTAGCATTTTGCAAGGATGATAGGGTTGTGTCATTGCTTATTGACAGGCAAATCCGAAAATGCAGATGTACACATCTTAAAGACAGTTCTAAAAAAGTTTTTTAACCTTAAACTTTTGCGAATTTCGCAAACCTTCCTTGTGGTAACAAATATACAGACAGAGAGATTAAAAGGACTTTTGTAAGCCTGTCAAACACTCTTAACAGGCTTACAAAATTCTGAAACTTTTTGATTCAACACCTAATGCTTTAAAGGAATTACATTAAACCTAACATTTTTTTGTACCAGCTGAACGTTTCAAGTTCAAGACCGTTGAAAGTTGTTTTCAGGCATTGTTTTTTGAGGTAATGTTGAAATTCGTCGTTAAATTTTGATTTAATGACCGGTTTCACTTTGAGTTTTTCTACAAGAGTTGACATAAATTTTGCCTCCCATTTTTTTAAAGCACACACATATCTAACAACCTTAGACATATTATATCATGCTTTTTAAAATTTGTAAGCCCCTTTTATTACCCATGCGGGTATTTTTCAGGCTATTTTTGAAATTTTTTTGTAAATTTTTATTACACATAAGTTGCATTATCATATATATTTTTTATGTCATCTGCTAATTTTGTAGCAGGATGTTTATTATCCCCGCTCTGCAAATATCCGTATTTGTCTGCAACGCGGTTTTTAAGAGCGGTTTTTTGAAAGTTGAAAAACAATTTAGGATACAAACTCACACCCTGGCTGAATAAAAAAGAATTTTTATTATCAAAAACACCGGGGTATTTTTTCTTGTAAAATCTGTGCGCAAGGACATTCAGGCTTAAACAGTCAAGTTCCTCCTGAATGGAGTTTTCACTGTCAAAATCCTTGCCATGCCCGCATTCATGAAATATTGCCTCTGATATCGCAAGTACATCGGAATGTGTGCAGTTGTCTTTATAATTTGAATTTATAAAAATCATTGTCCCGTTTTCAGGGTCATAGTTAAGGCAGGCATGGACTTTGGGATTTGAAAAATCCGCATATAAAATCTTTACCCCGCTCCGTTTAATCCATTCTACAGCCTCATGGCCGTTTTTAAAAGGCGGATTTGCACCGAGGTTTTTAACATAAATCAAATCATTGGGCAAAAACTCAACCTTATCCAGTTCATCAAGTGCTTTTGTAATGGTAGAAATCTGTGTTTTGTCGGGAATGTCAAAAGTCGCATACACCGGCAGAGCACCTTTTGCCCCGTCGTTTCGTATATCTGAGGTATTTTTTCCCTTTTGAACAACACCTTTGGAATTTAGTAATATAGACTCAATTCTCATAATATCTCTGAGGTTATAAAACCCCTGAAAAAAATTTTTTTATAGTATAATACAATTTGTGATTAAAAGATATTCAAGAGAAAAAATTTCATCCATATGGGAGATGGACTCCAAGTTTTCTTACTATTTAAGGGTAGAGCTTGCAGTCTGCGAAGCGTATAACAAACTGGGACAAATTCCCGATGACGCACTTGAACACATTAAAAAAACAGCCTCTTTTGATGTGAAAAGAATTGATGAAATAGAAGAAAAAGTGCGCCATGATGTGATTGCATTTTTAACAAACGTAAATGAGAATGTGGGCGAAGAATACTCACCTTATATTCATATGGGTCTTACAACGGCTTTTGCACTGCAGATAAAAGACGCGTCGGATATTATAAATGAAGATTTAGACACCCTTCTTCAATCAATTTTAAATCTTGCAAAAAAGCACAAAAATACCGTTTGCCTCGGGCGTTCACACGGCATAGGAGCAGAGGTAATAACTTTTGCTTTCAAGCTTTTAAACTGGTATGATATGCTTTTGAGGGCAAAAAAGCGTTTTAATTACGCACTTGATGATGTACTGTGCGGGCAGATTTCAGGCCCTGTGGGAACTTATTCAAATGTAAGCCCCGAGGTGGAAAAAATCACCTGTGAGATTTTAGGACTTAAAAGTGCCAAAATCTCCACCCAGGTAATAGCGCGCGACAGGCACAGCGCATATATAAACGCGCTTTCGCACATTGCCTGTGCAATTGAAAACTTTGCCGTTGAAATCCGCCATCTGCAAAGATGGGAAGTATGTGAAGCGGAAGAAGGCTTCAGGGCAGGGCAAAAAGGCTCAAGTGCCATGCCTCACAAGAAAAACCCCGTTGCCTCCGAAAACCTCTCGGGTCTTGCACGTGTAGTGAGGTCAAACGCGATTGCAGCCATGGAAAATATTACTCTCTGGCATGAGCGCGATATCTCACATTCAAGCGTTGAGAGAATTATTTTCCCCGATTCGACCATTTTAATTGACTATATGCTGAATCGCTTCAATAACGTGGTTAATAACCTTGTTATAAAGCCGGATAATATGATAAGAAACATTCATAAATACGGCGGAATAATCTATTCGCAGGCATGTCTTTTAATGCTCACACGCAAGGGTAAAACCCGCGAAGAGGCATATGAAATCGTACAGAAAGAAGCACTTAGGGCTTTTGACGCCGGAGATGAAGGTGATTTCAGAAAAAATATGCGCGCTCATTTAAGTGAAGAAGAGCTTAACGAGTGCTTTGATGAGAAAAAATACCTGCAAAATCTCAACAGCGTTTATGCGCGTTTTAATATTTAAAACTGAAATATCGCCCGAGGGGTGCACCTTTGGCGATATTTCAGAACAATAGTGAGAAGAACAAATAAGGGGGTAGAGTTTTTTACTCTGCTACCTGCATGCTTGCAGCCATAGCGAGTTTTTGAGCGTCGGAGAGGTTTTCATAAGCGCTTACGCCCTTAAATTCAACATCCATTTGAGCCTTGGCGCTTTCTGTTGCACCAGCAAATGTTCCCATAGACGCTTCTATATCTTTTATTCTATCCTCGGATAAATAATCCCTCGGGTTAATAAATTTACCAAACGCGATAGCTTTGTTTTGAATTGCACTCATCTGCATAGCGTCAAAAATCGCATCGGGGTTTTTTGCCTCATTTTGTGCGGCAACTGTTTCGGGCTGTTTTTCTTCAGCCTTTTTGTCATCATTCCCTTTTTTAACCGAACCGCTTTGAACATAAAAATTAGCATTTGCGGCTATTTTTGAAATGTTGTCCATATCTTCTCCTTATTGTCCTTATTGTCTTGCTTACAATAAGTATTTCGGATAGATTTTAATGAACTTTATAGTTAAGACAAATAATTGTTACAAAAGTTTATAAAAACACTATTATGTTGTACTTACCTGCTTTGCCCAGGCGCTGTGGTTGTGGATGCTCTCAAATGCCTCTATCTCAACTTCGTATGTTGAAATTACGGGGTTGTTTTCAAGTTTTATAACTACATCTCTTATAACATCTTCAACAAACTTGGGGTTCTCGTAAGCGCGCTCGGTGACGCATTTTTCATCTTCTCTTTTAAGAAGCGAATACAATTCGGACGAGCCGCAGGATTCTATTTCCGATATTAAATCCTCAAGCCAGATGTGTTTGTCCCCGGGATATGAAATTTTTAAAGACACTGTTGCGCGCTGATTGTGCGCGCCGAAGTCGGAAATTTCCTTTGAACAGGGGCAAAGAGTGGTAAGAGGAACTTTGACGCCCAAGAAAAACTTATATACGTCATTTTCATCAAGTGTGCCTTCAAAATAGCAGTCATAACACATAAGCGCCTCAAGAGCGGATTTTGGGGCTTTCTTTTTAATAAAATATTTAAAATCAAACTTTAAATAAGCACTTTTTGACTCGAGGCGCAGTTTCATATCTTCAAGCATTTTTTTGATATCTACGCCTATAAGGTCTTTTTTTCTGTATTCTTCAAGGATTTCAATAAACCTTGACATGTGCGTGCCTTTGTAATTTGAAGGCAGATATACGCTCATTTTTGCTTTTGCGTACACTCTCTGCGGGGCTTTTGAACCTTTTCTTTCAATATTTAAAAGGGTTTCTACGTTTTTTACCCCGACTTTTTGAAGTGCAATATTTCTCTTGTCTAGTGTATTTTGAACGTCTTTAATCATTATTTTGAGGGAAACTCTTTTCTTCAAGTGCTAAAAGCAGTTTAAGCGCGGCTTTTCTCTGCACTTTAGGGTCGGCATTTCTTAAAATCTCAATGGCTTTAATCATTACAGGGTCATTATCATACCAGCGGTTGCCTTTACCCTGATATTTGGTAACAATCTCATAAATACGCTCTATGACATCTTTTGCAACGTCTTCCTGTAATTTTAAAATAAAGTCCTTTGCGGCTTCTTTTTCATTATCAGAAGAAAGCCTTAAAAGCTCCAGTGCTTCTTTTAAAATAGGATCCCTGTCATACCAGCGCTTATGTTCAAAAGATTCTTCCATATCTCACCTGTTTAAATGTCACAAAAAAGTATATCATACGCACGATAGACAAACAAGCACTATAATAGTAAGATATAATTGCTATAGCGTGTACGATTTTCGGAGGAAGAGTGCAAAATCAGCCTGATATAAACCCTATAGAAAATAATCCGGCTTTTGACCCGGAGGGTCTTGATACTCTTGAAACAGATTCCGAATTTATAGAAGAAATTTCCGAAGAGTTTAAAAAAGGCTATAAACTCTACAATTTCAGGCGTCCCGATAAATTTTCAAAAGAACATTTACGTGCGCTTCAAGACATTCACCGCGACTTTGTAAGACAGCTTGCACTTACTTTAACGGCTTATCTTCGCATGGATGTTGAAATGGACATCATCTCTGTCGATCAGCTTACATATGACGAGTTTGTCTGTTCTATGCCCGCACACTTTCAAAACGGTATTTTCAAGCTAAATCCGCTCTCGGGCGAGATTTCACTCGGGTTAAGCAGCGAGGTTTTAACCGTAATTTTAGACAGAATGCTTGGCGGTGACGGCTCAAATCATGACTATAACAGGGATTTAACCCAGATTGAAGAGGCGCTTACCAAAAAAATCATAGAAAAAATAATAAAAACTCTTGAAAACTCCTGGTGCTCCGTTTTACCCGTAAAAGCTGAATTTACAAGCCTTGATAACGGTTATCACGTTGTGCCCATTACAACTTCGGGCGAAATTGTCGCGCTTATTTCTTTTGAGATAAGGCTGGGGTCAAAGAACTTCGGTCTTATAAATCTGTGTTTTCCTTATCCCGTGCTTGAAACAGTCTTGCAAAAACTCACACCGCAATACATTTTCCAGCACACAAACGTTGTTTCAAACGAAATAGGCAGAAATGAAATTTTAAATAAAATAAATCCCGCACCTCTTGATTTAAGTGTTATTTTAGGCACGGCAAACGTGCTTATTAATGATGTTTTGGAACTTAAAGAGGGTGATGTAATAAAACTGGATCAAAAAATTGACGAAAAACTCTATGTCCTGATAAATAACAAAAAGAAATTTGAAGCCATGCCGGGTAAAAAAGACGGCAGGATATGTATTAAAATAGCTGACAGATATATACCGAAGGATTAAAAATGCCCGAAAAAGAGCCTCAAAACCTTGATTTAAGTAAATTTGAAAATGTTGAACGCCCCAAAGATGTTGAGGCGGGTGATACATCAAACAGCACTCTGGGACTTTTAATGGATGTAGAACTTGAACTGAGTGCTATTTTAGGCTCTACCGATATGAGCATTAAAAAAATTCTTGAACTTACAAAGGGTTCAATTATAGAACTTGAAAATAAAACCGCAGAACCCATTGATTTGCTTGTAAACGGCAAACCTATAGGCAAGGGTGAAGTTGTAATTATTGAAGATAATTTCGGCTTGAGAATTACCGATACGGTTGATGAGGGCTTAAAAATTCATGAGTGAACAAAGCGTTGTTATTCAAAAAGAAACTATTGATTTAATTTATAAAATAGCTGAAATGGAAAAACCGCAGACCCTTGATGACGGGGCGATTAAGCAGGCAGTTTATGCCATAGAAAAAAAACTGAACAATAAAGAGCCGCTTGAGATAATTCCGGGCGGAAGCAGCGCTGATGAATCATACAGCGAAGAGGAATGGCAGAGGGATTTAAGACTTGTCGGTCTTAGCGGAGGCAGAAAAATCCTTGTTGTTGATGATATAGGAGTTGTTACCTATCAATTAAAAATTCTTTTCCAAAAAATCGGTTTTGAAGTAGACACGGCAAAAGATATATACAGCGCGGCAAAACTCATAAGGAAAACCGTTTACGATTTTATTGTCATGGATTTATTTGTTTCAACGGAAAGAGAAGGTTTCCTGCTTCTGGATGAAACTAAAAAAACCGTTGTTGCAAACAATCTAAAAACAAAAATTATCGTTATAACAGCATCCGCTAAAGGCGAGCACAAGGTAAAATGCCTGAACCGCGGCGCTAATATGTTCCTGCAAAAAGATACGGGCTGGCAGGAAGAACTTGTAAAATATATAGACTCTGTTTAATTATTCTATAAACATACAATCGCCGTAGCTGAAAAATCTGTATTTTTCTTTTATCGCCTTTTTGTATGCATTTAATACAAAGTCCCTGCCCGCAAATGCCGATACAAGCATAATAAGGGTTGATTCCGGCAGGTGAAAGTTGGTAATCAATTTATCTATGGATTTTATTTTGTAGGGGGGATAAATAAAAATATCTGTTTTATCCTTTGTTTCAACTATTTTACCATGTTTTTGAAAAGTTGCTTCAAGAGTTCTTAAAACTGTTGTTCCCACGGCAATTACGGAGCCTTTTGCATTGTTTATCGTATCGGCGGTTTTTTTTGGTATTTCATAAGATTCAAAATGCATCCTGTGTTTTGTAATATCATCGCACTTAACGGGTAAAAACGTGCCTAACCCTACATTTAGAGTAACAAAAACAATCTTTACGCCTTTTTTTTGAATCTCTTCAAGAATTTCCCTGCTAAAGTGTAAACCCGCCGTAGGTGCGGCAGCGGAACCTGTTACTTTTGCAAAAACAGTTTGATAATCTTCTTTATCCTCATCGGTTGCCTGCCTTTTAATGTAAGGAGGAAGAGGAATTGAACCGTATTTATTTAATGTTTCATAAACATCATCACCTTCAAATATAAGCTCGGCAAGATTTTTGGGAAGTTCGCCTTCAGAAACGTTTTCTGTGTCTTTTTTAATAAGCTTTATTTTAAAATCATCACTTACAAAGAGCTCTTCGCCTTCTTTTACTCTTTTTGAGCGCTTCATAATACAAAACCATCTGTTTTTCTCAGATGAAGGATTTAAAAGAAAAACCTCAACCTCTCCGCCTGTCGCGCGTTTTGCAATGATTCTTGCAGGGAAAACTTTTGTATTATTGAGTACAAGAACATCATCTTTGTTTAAATAATTTATAATGTCATAAAAATATTTATGTTCCGTTGTTTTTCTTTCGCGGTTCAGCACCATCATGCGTGCCTGTTCGCGCTTTTTTAAAGGATGTGCCGCAATCAGCTCCTGCGGCAGGTCATAGTAAAAATCTTTAGTCGTTAAATTCATATTTTATATTCAAATGTCTTGCCGCAAGTGTTTCATCTGCCCTTAAAACAGGTGTATTTAAGGGATATTGTTTAAACTTTGAGGCGTCTTCTTCAACTTCGCGTGCTATTTCAATCATTGTATTAATAAAACTGTCTAACACCTCTTTAGATTCGCTCTCTGTCGGCTCTATCATCATTGCCTCATGAACAATAAGCGGGAAATAAACCGTGGGCGGATGACAGTTTGAGTCCATAAGTCTTTTGGCTATTTCAAGCGTGTTTACGCCTTTTTCCTTCTGCAGGTCGCCCGAGAGTACAAACTCATGCATACATGGTTTATCATAAGGCAGTTTATAGTGTTTTTTAAGTTTTTCTTTTATATAATTAGCACATAAAACAGCGTCGCTGCTTACGTCTTTAAGATTTTTTGAAAGCATTAAAATATAAGTATAAGCTCTTACAAGTACCGAAAAATTACCGTAAAACGCGCTTACTTTGCCTATTGAGAGGGGTTTGTCATAATTTCTGAAATATTTCTCACCGTCAAACTCAATTTGGGGCACGGGCAAAAAGTCTTTCAGCTTTTCAACAACTCCCACAGGCCCTGCCCCGGGGCCGCCCGCACCGTGCGGGGTTGAAAAAGTCTTGTGCAGATTCAAATGGACAATATCAAAACCCATTAAGGCAGGGTTTGTATGTCCCATAACCGCATTTAAATTTGCCCCGTCATAGTATAAAAGCGAACCGTTTTTATGCAGCATATCCGATATTTTTAAGATATTTTCATCATAAAGCCCTAAAGTATTGGGGTTTGTCATCATAATAGCCGCAATCGTGCGTCCGTGTTCGTTTATTATGTTTTCAAGTTCTTTTATATCAACCCCGCCGCGCTCATCGGACTTTACTTCAATACATTCAAAGCCGTTCATTCTGGCGCTCATAGGGTTTGTACCATGTGCGTTATCGGGTATTATTACTTTTTTTCTGTCATTTTCGCCGTTATGCAGAAAATACTTTTTAACAACACCCATCGCACAAAACTCGCCATGCGCGCCCGCACAGGGCTGAAGTGTAACTGTATGCATTCCTGTTATTATTTTAAGCATTCGGGATAAATCATACATAATTTCAAGAGCACCCTGACAGTCGGTATCATCTTGCAGAGGGTGCAGATTTATAAATCCGTCAAATCTTGAAACCTGTTCGTTAACTCTCGGGTTATATTTCATGGTGCAGGAGCCGAGCGGATAAAAACCTTTTTCTATACAGAAATTTCTGTCAGATAACTCCTTAAAATGCCTCATTACTTCAAGTTCAGACATATCGGGCAGATTAAGAGGGGATTTTCTTTCGCAAAAGTCAATATCACCCTTGTATAAAGGTTTTGAGTGCAGTGATTTATCTTTTTCAAATATGGTTTTCATTCCTTTATAGTACTACAAATTTTTATTTTTGGCTTAAAATTAAGACGGGAGGTTTAAAAAATGGATAAAATAAAAATCGGCGACAGAGAATTTACGTCGCGTTTAATGGTGGGAACAGGAAAATTTGATGATTTTGAAACCATGCAAAAGGCTCACGCGGCTTCAGGCGCACAAATCGTAACCGTTGCAATAAGAAGGGTTAATGACAATGCCGCAGGACATATAGGTCTTATGGATTATATTGATACGGATAAATACTGGCTTTTACCCAACACTGCAGGGTGTGCAACGGTCGATGAAGCACTGAGGGTTGCAAGGCTGTCGCGCGCAATGGGTATCAATAACTGGATTAAACTTGAAGTTATACCGGATCCTAAGTTTTTGCTTCCCGATCCGATTGCAACTCTTGAAGCGGCAAAACAGCTTGTGGAAGAAGGTTTTTGCGTACTTCCCTATATTAATGCCGACCCGATTCTTGCAAAAAGGCTGGAAGAAATAGGCTGTGCCACGGTTATGCCCCTTGCAAGCCCTATCGGTACGGGTCAGGGTGTAAAAACGCTTGAAAATATTAAAATAATAATCGAACAGGCAAATATTCCCGTCGTAGTTGACGCGGGAATAGGTGTTCCTTCCGACGCTTCGCTTGTAATGGAAGCGGGAGCTGATTTCTGTCTTATAAACACTGCTATAGCCAAAGCCAAAGACCCTGTTAAAATGGCGGAAGCTTTTAAATTCGGGGTTCAGGCGGGAAGAGCGGCATATGAAGCGGGCAGGATACCCAAAAAAGCCTATGCAAGCGCTTCTTCACCTTTAGACGGTATTGTGGGCAAATAATGATTAAAGATATTTTTGAACGGTTCGCAGACTTAATATACAAACAAAAATGTGTTGTCTGCGGCTGTTCAAAAACAAATCAAATTCTGTGCAAAAACTGTTTAAAAGCTGTGCAAAACCTGTCACCTTATGCACAGAGAAAAGTTCAGGGTGTTAATATCTTTTGCGCGGCAAAATACAAAGATTCAATCAAAATTCTCATCAGAAATTTTAAATTTAACAGAAGAAAAAGCGCCGCAAAACCCTGTGCTGAGATTCTTTACAGTTATTTTAAAAAAGTATGTGAAGCAAACGAATTAAACCTGAACCCGAAAAACTCAATACTCGTCTGTATTCCAAGCCATCCGTTAAGGGTTTTTAGGCGCGGTTACTGCCATACAGAGCTTATAACAAAAGAGTTTTCAAAACTGAGCGGAATAAATACGGATTTTACAATATTAAAAAAAGTCAGAAACACCGCCCCGCAGTATAAAATACGCGCCGATAAAAAAGCGCGGAATGTACTCGGCGCATTTCAGGCAAAGTATAAAAACAGGTACAAAGATAAAACAATAATTTTAACGGATGATATAACAACAACCGGCGCAACCTTAAATGAAGCGGTTTTTGAGCTTAAGAAGAATAATTACAACAATATAATCTGTTTTACTTTAGCGTGCTGAAAACTTTTTTAGCAGCCTGTTAAAAACTGTGTATAAATACCCCAAGTTATGCACAGCCTCAAACTCTTTAATAAGAAGGTTTTTCAGAGTTATGCACAAAAGTTATTGCTTTATTATGTATTATTATTTTTTTATAATATAATTAATATAAAATATAAAAGGGAAGAATATGGAAATTATCTTAAATAAAGAAGATTTGCTGAACGGAATTAAAGTTGTTGAAAAAATTACCGCCCAGAAAGGCTCCCAGCCCGTACTGTCAAATATTTTAATTGAAACGGTAACAAGCGACAGGGTAAGATTTTGTGCAACGGATTTAAATCTTTCAATAAGCCATAAAATAAAAGCACAGGTTGAAAAAGAAGGTAAAATAACACTGAGTGCAAAAAGACTCGGTGAAATTACCGCAAAACTTGACAATAAACCCGTAAAACTCTCCCTTAATCCCGAGACAAGTGTTGTAACCATAAGCTGCGGCAAGGCAAAATTTGAACTTATCGGAATAAATGCAAACGAATTCCCCAGAGTCTTTGATGAAGAGGCTCCCGAGGCTGATGAAAAATCTTTTGAAATAAATAAAAATACCCTTATAAAAGGTGTTAAACAGGTTGTTTTTTCGGCGGCGCTCCATGAAAGTGCAAGTATTCTCTCGGGTGTTTGCTTTAATATCGATTCAAATACCCTTGAAATAGTTGCAACGGACGGCAACCGCCTTACACGCGCTTCAAAAGAAATAAATTCAAAAGACGACTCGGCAATTTTTATCGTTCCTTCAAGAACACTTCAGGAACTTATCAGGATTTCATCTATAATTGAAGATGAAAAAGTTACCATAACACTTAAAAAAGCTAAAATATGCTTCAGTTTTGAAGATGTTGTTTTTCAATCAAAACTTATTAACGGCACATATCCTAAATATCAGCAGTTAATTCCCGCAAATAACGATAAAATCGTTTATATTGACAGGGAAGAGCTTATCGGCACAATTGAAAGAGTCTGTGTTATGGTAAACGAGCGCACGAATATTATTAAATTCAGCTTTAACGGCAGCTCTCTGGAGTTAAGTACGGACTCGCCCGATGCCGGCTCGGGAAAAGACTTTATAGATGTTGACAGTAATTTTGAAGAAATAGTTATAGCATTTAACTATAAATACGTTTTAGACAGTTTAAAAAATATGGACACTAAAAAGGTAAAAATAGAAATCGCTACAAGCCTTAGTGCTACACTCTTTAAGCCTTCATTTGAAGATGAAAGCAAAGATGATTCTTATGTTTGCCTTATAATGCCCGTTCAGGTGAGGTAAGGATGAAAGTAGGTATTCAGGTTCCCGCTACCATGGCAAATCTCGGCTGCGGTTTTGACTGCCTCGGGCTTGCACTTCCGATTTATAATACCGTAATAGTCGAAGAAACCGTGCTTCCCGGCTCGGGTGTGGAAATTAATATAATTGATGAAAAAAATCAGGAACAGGTAGTAAATATCCCGACCGACAGGAATAATATTGTATATAAAGCAATAGAGCTTCTCTACAGCTATATCGGACAAACTCCCGATGAAATGAAAATTACAATAAAAACACAAATTCCCGTGGCACGCGGTTTAGGGTCTTCGGCATCTGTTATTGTGGGCGGGCTTATGGCTGCAAACGAACTTTTGAGAAACCCTGCCGATGAAGCGGTTTTGCTTTCAATTGCAACGGAGATTGAAGGACACCCTGATAATATTACCCCTGCAATAAAGGGCGGAGTTACTCTCTCCAGCTGGGAAGAAGACGGTTCTGTCGTATATCGTAAACTTCCCTGGTATGATGATTGGAAAATAACGGTTTGCATTCCTGACTATGAGCTTGCAACCGAGATTTCACGCTCCGTTTTGCCTCAGGAAGTAGCACTTAAAGATGCCGCTTACAACCTCAGGCGCTCGGCTATGTTTGTTGAAGCGCTTCACACGCATGATAGCGGACTTTTAAAACTTTCAATGCGCGATAAACTCCATCAGCCCTACAGAAAAAAACTTGTTCCGGGCTTAAGTTCCATTATGGATAATTTAAGACATACAAACGGTGTATTAGGCTGCTTTTTAAGCGGTGCGGGGCCTGCAATCGGCGTTGTTTCATGCGGGGCAAATATAGGTGAAATTAAAGAAATAGTTTCTTCTACCTGGAGCGATATAAATGTAAACACCCAGTTCCACTCTCTGCCTCTTGACAACGAGGGTGCAAAAAGAATACTCTAAAAATTGTAATTATAAGGAGAAAAAAATGAAAAAAGCAGCACTTTCGCTTATTTGTTTTATGTTTTTAACACTGGCTTCAAATGCGGCAGGAATAGGTTATGTCAACTATGACACAGTTTCTAAGAACTATTCTCTTGCAAAAAAATATACAACGGATTTAAACAACAAAATAAAAGCTATTAAAAACTACACCGCGCAAAAAGATAAAGAAGTTGCAAATGCAAAAACCGCTGCACAAAAGGCTAATATAAGAAAAACAGCGCTTGCCGAAATCGAGAAAAAACAAAAAGATTACCTTACAACAAGAGGCAGATATGAAATCGATTTGACTAAAAAAATTAACGCGGCAGCAGAACAGGTAAGAGTTCAAAAGAAACTTGACGTAATAATAAATAAAGATTCCGTTGTAGCCGGCGGAGTTGATGTAACTCAGGCAGTGCTTGCGATATTAAAATAATATGTTTAAATTTGACACCATAGTAGTTGGAGCGGGTCATGCCGGTATTGAGGCTGCAATAAGCGCTGCGCGTCTGGGTGCAAAAGTACTTTTATGCACTCTTAATCTTGATTATACAGGGCTTATGCCCTGTAATCCCGCAATAGGCGGGCCTGCCAAGTCAAATCTGGTGAGAGAAATTGACGCACTGGGCGGAGTTATGGCTCAGGCGGCAGATGCTACTTATGTACAGTTAAAAATGCTCAACTCTTCGCGCGGGCCTGCGGTGCGCGCGCTTCGTGCACAATCGGATAAAAAAGAGTATATGAGATATTTTAGAAATCTTCTTGAAAGTGAAGAAAATATCTCTTTAAAGCAAACTCAGATAACGGAAATTATAGTTGAAAACGGTTCTGTAAAAGGTGTCAGAGATGAACTGGGTCTTGAATATTTAGCGCCTGCAGTTATTTTAACCACAGGGACAAGCCTCGGGGGAAAGATTTTTATAGGTTTTAAGTCTTTCAGCGCGGGCAGACTCGGCGAAAGAGCCGCAATAGGACTTTCAGAGAGTCTTGAGAAAAACGGACTTAAAATAAAAAAACTCAAAACAGGCACACCTGCGCGGGTTGACGGCAGGACTATAGATTATTCAAAACTTATTATTCAGCCGCCTGATGAAGTTATTAACGGCATGCCGAATTTCTTTTCCTTTAAACCAAATCGCCCGATTAGAGAACAGCTGCCGTGTTATTTAACAAAAACCACGCAGCATACACATGATATTATCCGTGCAAACCTTGATAAATCACCTATGTATCAGGGGTTAATCCATGGCAGAGGCCCCAGATACTGCCCGAGTATTGAGGATAAAGTAGTGCGGTTTGCACAAAACCCCTCTCATCATATTTTTATAGAACCCGAGGGCAGGGATACTTATGAGGTCTATGTGCAGGGATTTTCTACAAGTCTTCCCATAGATGTGCAGTTTCAAATGCTTCATTCACTGCCGGGGCTTGAAAATGTTTCCGTTCTAAAGCCTGCGTATGCGGTTGAATACGACTCTGTAAGCGCGCTTGAACTTGATCACTCGCTTATGACAAAGAAAATAAAAGGTCTTTTTCTTGCAGGACAAATAAACGGCACCTCGGGGTATGAGGAAGCCGCCGCACAGGGGCTGGCAGCAGGTATTAACGCGATAAATTATCTGCAAAACAAAGCCCCGCTTGAACTTACTCGTGCAAATTCTTATATCGGCACATTAATTGATGATTTAGTTACAAAAGACCTTGATGAGCCTTACCGTATGCTTACTTCAAGAAGCGAGTACAGGCTTATTTTAAGACAGGATAACGCAGATGAAAGACTTATGGAAACAGGATATGGCTGCGGGCTGCTTGATGAGGAAATGATTTTAAGATTCAGAGAAAAACAAAAACAGATTGATTTTGAAATAAATAATCTTAAAAATACAAAAATTTCACCCACGCAGGAAAATAAAGAAATTCTTGCAAAATACGGCGAGGGCTTAGATGTCGGCAAAAGTGCATTTGAACTTTTAAAACGCCCGAATATAAATTATAATGTGCTTTTTGAACTTAATTACACCCCTTGCGGCGAGTATATTGATGATTATTTTAAAAGAGAAGTTTTTGAACAGGCTGAGATAAGAATAAAATATGACGGCTATATCAAACGTCAGGCAAGCCAGATAGAGAGCGCAGACAAGATGGAGCGCATAAATATTCCCGATGATATTGATTATTTTGCCATTAAACAGATTTCAACCGAAACCAAAGAAAAACTTGATAAAGTCCGCCCCAAAAACCTTGCACAGGCACTTAGAATAGGCGGAGTAAAGCCTGCCGATATTTCATGCCTGATGGTCTTAATTGAGTCGCGAAAGCTTAAATCATAAGTTCTGTTTGAATATTTTCTATATTTTTTGAACATCTGGTACTTAATATTTGTATTTGCGTGCATAGATTCATTATGTCGGTTTCAGGAATATTACAGTTATCTGAAACAATATTTTCTAAAATATTAATTAATGATTTCATTATAGAAAAATTTTGTGACAAATATAAAATATCTTTTTTAAGGTTTTTATTCATAATTTTATTACATATAATACTTATACAGGTATTATATGTAATTGAGAAAAATATGTCAATACAATACAATTATTGTATGAACAAAGGTGAATTTACAAAAAAGTTTGGTTTAAAACTTAAACTGGAAAGAACCAGATTAAATGTTTCACAGGAAAAATTAGCCGAGCTTTCGGGACTCAATCAAAAAACCATAAGCATGATTGAGCGTGGTAAAAACAGCCCTACAATTGAAACAATAAATAGTATAGCAGGCGCTTTAAAAATTGCAGTTGAAGACCTTATTAAGGTTGATAAAATAGATTTATAAGGGTAAACTCTCGTACCTCCGCTGACACATACAATAGTGAAGAATTGGTCAGAAGGGAGGTGAAGAAATGAAAAGACAAATAATCAAAAGCGCCCTAATAGCTCTAGAGGCGCTTTTGAAAGTCTTATTGATTTTCTTATAAAGGGAGTGAAGCATTGCTCGGGAATAGCAGTTCTTGAGCAATGTCCCTTATGATATAATTATATCATAAACTATACTGTTTACAACCCTATATAATTCTTTAAATTTCCGCTCAGATTCTGATTGCGGCAGAGTTTTTTGAGTTTTGAGATTGCGCGTGTTTCAATCTGTCTTATGCGCTCACGCGAAACACCGTAACGGCTGCCTATTTCATCCAGTGTTTTCTTCTGTCCGTTGTCGTCAAGACCGTAGCGCATAATAAGCACATCTTTTTCTTTCTGATTTAATTGATTCAGCATTTTGTGCACATCGGTCAAGAGGTTTTCCTGGGTGACTTTTGTGTCGGGTGTAAGGTGTGAATCATCTATAATAAAATCTGCGATTTTGGACGAATCATCCTTTTGATTGGCAGGTGTTTCAATGCTTATTGTACTCTGCGCGCTTTTCATAAGCGAAGAGAGTTTTGAAGGACTCATACCTATTCTGTGGGCAACTTCTTCCTTGGTGGGCACGCGGTTTAGTTCCGTTGAAAGTTCAACCGTTGCGCGTTTAATTTTACCCAGAGTTTCAATCATATGCACCGGAAGCCTTATCATACGCGATTTGTCGGCAATACCTCTTGTTATTGACTGCTGTATCCACCAGGTGGCATATGTTGAAAATTTGTAACCCTTTGTATAGTCAAATTTTTCAGCCGCTTTCATAAGTCCCATATTTCCTTCCTGAATTAAATCAAGGAAAGAAAGTCCGCGCCCTATGTACTTTTTGGCAATTGATACCACAAGTCTTAAATTGGCATTGATTAAAATTTCTTTTGCTTTCTGGGAATTATTTTCTTTAATTTCTTTTGCAACTTTAAGCTCCTCTTCAAAAGAAAGCAGAGGGATTTTGCCTATTTGCTGCAAATAAACTTTGACGGAGTCATCCGCGGCGACACTTTTATAGTCCTCGTGTTTTTCTTTTGAATCCTGAGAATCTTCATTTTCATCCTCAAGACCTTCTATATCGTCTATTTCAAAAATGTCATCGTTTACTTCATCTAAATGGTGTTTTGAACTTTTAGTTTTCATTTTTTTCTCCGAAAGCCTTAAATAATTATACAATTTTTTGACATTGAAACAAGCTACTTTTGATGTATTTGTCTTATACTCTCATAAACTATAACGGCACATGTTGCCGAAACATTTAATGATTCAATTGCGCAGGGGATTTTTACCCTGAAATCGGATTTATTTAAAAGTGTTTTTGAAACTCCTTCCCCTTCTGCCCCGAGTATGATTGCAAAATTCATATCCCTGTAGCTTATGTCAAAATAATTATCTTTACTTTGTCCGTCAGCTGCAATTATCCACCAGTCGTTTTTTTTGAGAATGTCTATTACGCCTGAAAGACTATTCGTTTTTATAATCGGAATATAATTAATTGCGCCCGAGGAAGTTTTTTCAACGGTCGGGGTAACAGGGCAGCTTCTGTGCTTTGGGATAATAACGGCATCATAAGATGCTGCGGCAAGTGTGCGCAGAATTGCGCCGAAGTTGTGAGGGTCCTCGACTCCGTCTAAGATGACAATTTTTCTGAATTTGTCTGTTTTTTTGTTTAAAAATTCATTAAAATCCGCATACTCAACGGGTGAAACCGAGGCAATTACACCTTGAAAATTTATATTTTGTGATTTTTTTGTATCATCTTGAAAATATTTGTTAAACTTATTAAGATTTGTAAATTGAATTTGTATTGAATTTTCATCCGCAATTTCTTTTATTTTTTTTAATCTGTTGTCAAAATTTATATGCTCCGAGAAGAAA
>ERZ1643249.1630-NODE-1630-length-22263-cov-4.763599_pt1 | contig 22263 bp, 18 predicted proteins | sample MGYA00579263_ERZ1643249 | MGnify/ENA primary metagenome ERZ1643249 (study PRJEB29033, sample SAMEA4952264) | chicken gut metagenome | biome: Broiler Chicken; feature: Gastrointestinal Tract; material: Caecum | place: Ireland | collected 2018 | study: Broiler... | reverse complement strand
TTTGAAAACCGGATTCTTTATTATGAGTCCAGCAGGGGATGTCCTTTTTCCTGCAGTTACTGCCTTTCCTCCATCGACCGGAAGCTGCGTTTCCGTTCTATGGAGCTGGTGAAGCAGGAGCTGCAGTTTTTTCTGGATCACAAAGTCCCCCAGGTGAAATTTGTGGATCGGACCTTTAACTGTAGCCATCAGCGGGCGCTGGAGATCTGGCGGTATCTGACGGAGCATGACAATGGGGTGACCAATTTTCATTTTGAGATCGCCGCGGATCTGCTCAATGAGGAGGAGCTGGAGCTGATTGCCTCCATGCGTCCCGGGATGATTCAGCTGGAGATCGGCGTGCAGTCCACCAATCCGGAGGTGGTCCGTGAAATCCGGCGGAAAATGGATTTTGACCGGGTGGCCCGCGTGGTGCGGAGATTGTCGGAAAACCATAACGTACATCTGCATCTGGATCTGATCGCCGGGCTGCCGCTGGAGGATTTCACTTCCTTTGGCCGTTCCTTCGATCAGGTATATGCCCTGCGGCCCCAGCAGCTGCAGCTGGGCTTTCTGAAGGTGCTCAAGGGGGCCTATATGTACGAAAAGGCTGCGGACTACGGCTGTGTGTACCGGCAGAAGGAACCATATGAGGTGCTGTTTACCCGCTGGATTTCCTTTGAGGAGATTCTGAGGCTGAAGCAGACGGAGGAAATGGTGGAGGTCTATTACAACAGCGGCCAGTTTGCCCGGACGGTGGAGGAGGCGGAGAAGTATTTTTCCTCGCCATTTGCCTTTTACGACAGCCTGGGAGCCTTCTGTGACCGGATGGGGTATCTGGAAATTTCCCACACTAGAGTCCGTAGATACGAGATTCTGGAGGAATTTCTGGAAAACGCCCTGAAGGAGAGGCAGGATCGGGAGGATATTCTGGAGACGGTGCGGGAGAAGATGGTGCTGGATCTTTATTCAAGGGAAAACCTCAAGTCCCGGCCTCAGTGGGCCGGCAGTCTGGAGGACTGCCGCGGACGGATCCGGGAATTTTACCGCAGGGAGGCACAGACACACCGGTATCTGCCGGAATATGAAGACTACGATGAGAAACAGCTGATGCGGATGACGCACCTGGAGCGGACGGGCGCCTTTGGCGGGGAACGGTTCTGGCTGTTCGACTACCGGAAACGGGATCCCATCACCCGGGAGGCAGCCTGTGCGGATGTGACAGAGGCGGTACGGGAGCTGTAATTGCCAGGTGACAATTCGGACTTCCACTGTCCCGCGAGGTGTCACGCTGCTTTTTGCAGCGGGATCCCGAGGCCTGCGGGCGCCAGGCTGCGTTTTACGCATCCTGTGTGCATACTTTTGTGACAGTGAAGCCGGAAGGCGGAACTGTTACATTGCCGGGGAAAAGATACGGATGGAGAGAAGTATGACGGAGAGAACAGAGATGGAAGAGAAGACATTTCCCGATTCCTATGTGGTGGTGGACCTGGAGACCACCGGATTGTCCCCCCGGGAGGACAGTATTCTGGAAATCGGGGCGGTGAAAGTGAAAAACGGGCAGGTGGCCGGTACCTACGCGGTTTTTGTGGATCCCCAAAGACCCGTACCGGAGCAGATCCGGCAGCTGACAGGGATCACCGACGAGATGGTGCGGGGGCAGCGGACGGCCAGCCAGGCCTTTGAGGAATTTCTGACATTCTGCGGCGGGGCGGATCTGATGGGACACAACCTGCCCTTTGACTATGGATTTTTAAAGCAGCAGGCTGTGGTGCAAAGACTGCCCTTTGAAAAAAGAGGCATCGATACGCTGAAGATTGCCCGATGCCTGCTGGATGGTCTGGAGAGCAGAAGCCTTACCAGCCTGTGCGCCCATTTTCATATAGACAGGAGCCGGGCCCACCGGGCGCTGGACGATGCCCTGGCGACCCATCAGCTGTACTGCCATCTGAAAGAGCTGGCGGGAGAGGATAAGGTGGAGCTGTTTCTTCCGGCGCCGATGTTTTACCGGGCCAGAAAGATCAGCCCCATCACCGATTCGCAAAAACGATACTTGAAGGATCTGGCGAAATATCATAGAATAGAGCTGGACGTGGAAACGGACAGCCTCACCAAAAGCGAGGCGTCCCGTCTGATTGACAGAATAATCATGAATTATGGAAGAATAATGAGGTGATGGAATTGTTCAATAATAAGGCGAAAAGGATCGTTGCGTCTGTGATCGCGATTCTTCTGGTGATCGCCATGGTGGTCCCCATGATGCTGGAAATGGTGCTGTAGCACAGAGCGCAGGGATTTGCCGTCTTGCGCCGGTTGCAGCCGGGAGGTGATGCCGGGGTGCGGAATGCACCCCGGTTCTGCGGTGTGACGGGCACGGCCGGGGCAAAAAGGTCCGGCAGGTTACGGCGGATAAGTCTGTACAGATAAGAGAGAAGCGCCCGGCGCGGCGCATGCAGATTCTGGAAAAGAGGGCAAAAGATGAAGGCAAGAAAAGTATGGACGGGACTTTTGGGCCTGGGTCTGCTTCTGGTGCTTCCGGCGGCGGCATCCGGCAGTGAGCCCACGGTGCTGGAGGCACAGGAGCCGGAGATTGCGGCGGCGGCTCCCACAGAACCGTCTTCCAACGCGCCGTTGGTGGATCTGCCGGTGCTGGATCAGGTGTATCTGGAGAGTGTGAACCTTTCCGGGATGACCACTGAGGAGGCCGGCGCGGCCGCCCAGCGGAGAATGGAAGAAATCAGCGGTTATCAGATTACGCTTCATATGGATGACGAGTCGGTGGGAGTTTCCGCGGGAGAGCTGGGCCTTTCCGGGGATAACGAAAAGATGGTGGAATATGCCGCCAGAATCGGACAGACCGGCAATGTGATCAAACGGTATAAGGCGAAAAAGGAGCTGGAGGAGGAATCCATTCAGCTGCCTCTGATTTATCAGGTAGACCAGGAGGCGGCGCGGACGGCGCTGGAGACGTACTGTGTGCCGCTGAACCGGGAGGTATCCAATTACGGGCTCACCCGGGAAAGCGGAGAATTTGAAGTGGTGAACGGCCAGAGAGGCATCACCCTCAATGAAGAGGAATCGGTGCAGATTGTCACGGATTATCTCACCAATATATGGAAGGATGGCAGCGGCTCTGTGGAACTGAGCGTGGAGCTGACGGAACCGAAGGGTTCCCGGGAGGAGCTGGAGAAGGTGCAGGATGTGCTGGGAACGTGCAGTACGGATTATTCTGCCAGCAGTTCGGCCAGAGCCACCAATATTAAAAACGGAACCTCCAAACTCAACGGCATTGTGCTCTATCCGGGGGATTCTCTGTCTGTCTGTGACCAGATGGTGCCCTTTGACGAGGAAAACGGATATGAGATGGCGCCTTCCTACTCCAACGGCAGCGTGGTAGAGTCCTTCGGCGGGGGAATCTGCCAGGTTTCCACCACCCTGTATATGGCCGTTCTGCGGTCGGAGCTGGAGGTGACCGAGCGGTACAATCATTCCATGATTGTCACCTATGTGAAACCTTCCATGGACGCGGCCATCGCCGAGGGTTCCAAGGATCTGAAGTTTACCAACAATCTGGAGGCGCCCATCTATATTGAGGGCGTGGCCTACGCGGGAACGCTGGTCTTTACTGTTTACGGACAGGAGTACCGGCCGGAGGGACGGACGGTGACATTTGAGAGCGAGACACTGGAGGAGATCACCCCCACCACAGAGCTGGTGGCGGATACAGAGTCGGCGCTGGGAGCCATCCAGCAGACCCAGTCGTCGCATACCGGATATGTGGCGAAGCTGTGGAAAGTTGTTACGGAGAATGGAGAGGAAACCCGGACGGAGGTCAACAACAGCAATTATCAGATGACACCCAACCGGTATAAGGTGGGGGTGAAGACCGACAATCAGGAAGCTGCCGGCGCCATGTACAGCGCTATCAGCACCAATGATCTGAATGAGGTATATAAAGTGCTGCAGCAGTATTCCTGATCCGTAATACCGAAGCAGGAAACAGCGAAAAACAGGCGGACGAGGCCAGAGACGGCTCGTCCGCCCAGGAACGATGGGAGACTGAAATGAAGATAGGAAAATTGCCGGAGCCGGTACTGATCCGCTCCGTACTGAAACAGGTGAAGCACCGGAGACCGGAGGTCCTGGTGGGACCGTCCGTGGGACAGGACTGCGCAGCCCTTCAGGTGGGGCCGGAGGAGGTTCTGGTAATGTCCACAGACCCCATCACGGGAACGGTGAAGGATCTGGGAAGCCACTGTATCCATATCACAGCCAACGACCTGGCTGCTTCCGGGGCGGAGCCGCTGGGCGTGATGCTGACCATATTGCTGCCGGATACCATGGAGGAGCCCCAGCTGCGGCGGCTGATGCAGGAGGCAGAGAAAACCTGCGAGGAGCTGAATATCGAGGTGCTGGGCGGCCATACGGAGATCACCAACGTGGTGCGCCAGCCGTTGATTTCCGTCACCGGAGTGGGAAAAATTCCCCGCCGGCAGCTGACAACGCTGCGCCATATCGAGCCCGGACAGGACGTGGTGGTGACCAAGTGGATCGGCCTGGAGGCCACCGCCATTCTGGCCAAGGAATGTGAGGAAGAGCTGAGCGCCCGGTTCCCGGCGGGGCTGGTGGATGTGGCCAAGGGGTTCGGGAAATACCTTTCCGTGGTGAAGGACGCCCGGATTGCCGTGGACTGCGGCGTGACCGCCATGCACGACATCACCGAGGGCGGCGTCTTCGGCGCGCTCTGGGAGATGGCCAGCGGCGCGGGCGTGGGGCTGGAAGTGGATATGAAGAAAATCCCCATCCGCCAGGAGACGGTGGAAATCTGCGAATATTTCGGGCTGAATCCCTATCAGATCATGTCCAGCGGATCCATGATGATTGTCACGGATCAGGGCCATGAGCTGGTGCGCAGGCTGGAAGCGGAGGGCATCCACGGAACCGTCATCGGAAGAACTACCGGCGGAAACGACAGGATTCTGCGAAACGGGGAAGACGTCCGCTATCTGGACAAACCGCAGCCGGATGAACTGTACAAGGTTCTGGGCTAAAAAATCAGAAAACTGGAAAGAAAGAGGGAAGCTTCATGGCGAAACTGAATATTGTGCTTCTGGAACCGGAGATCCCCTCCAATACGGGAAATATCGGGAGAACCTGCGTGGCGGCCGGCGCCCGTCTGCATCTGATTGAACCGCTGGGCTTCCGGCTCAATGAAAAATCCATCCGCCGGGCGGGAATGGACTACTGGGAACATCTGGATGTGACGAGATATATCGATTATCAGGATTTCCTTGAGAAAAATCCCGGGGCCAGGATTTATATGGCCACCACCAAAGCCCGCAGGCTTTATACGGATGTGAAGTATGAGGATGACTGTTATATCATGTTCGGAAAGGAGAGCGCCGGAATTCCGGAGGAGATTCTTCTGCAGAATCAGGAGAGGGCTGTGCGGATTCCCATGCTTTCGGATATCCGCTCGCTGAATCTGGCCAACTCCGTGGCCATCGTGCTGTATGAAGCGCTGCGCCAGCACGGATTTGATCATATGCAGCTGGAGGGCCAGCTGACAAAATATCTCTGGTAAATGCCGGAGGAGCCGCGGCAGTCCGCAGACGATTCGGGGCAGTTTGGTCTTTCGGCCAAACTGCCCCATTTTTCATGACAATGGAAAGTTCGTGCGGCGTACTTTTCATTGCCTGCCGTTATTTTGCCTGATCCAGGGTAAAGATAAATTCTGTTCCCACCCCTTCGGTGCTGATGACGTTGATGTTCTGGTTGTGGGCAGTGATGATTTCCTTCACGATGGAAAGCCCCAGTCCGGTGCCCCGGCGGTCTCTGCCCCTGGAGGAATCCTGCTTGTAAAAACGGTCCCAGATCTTCGGCAGGCTTTCCTTGGAGATGCCGGTGCCGGAGTCCTTGACAGAGACGAAAACCTTCCCGTGATTTTCCGAGGTTTCCACCTTGATGACGGAATGATCGCTGCTGAATTTGATGGCATTGTCGATGAGGTTATACAGCACCTGCTGAATCTGTTCCAGATCCGCGTGAACCATCAGCTGCTCCGACTCCTGGTGCAGCTCGATCACCAGGGATTTCTGCTGGCAGATGGCCTCAAAGGCCGCGGCCGTATTTTTGATGGTCCGGTTGATATCGAAATCCGTTTTATGGATGGGGCGGCCCTTGGCGTCCAGCTTATCCAGGGTCAGAAGACTCTGGGTGAGCTTTTCCAGCCGCTCCGTCTCATTGATGACGATTTTCAGATATTTTTCCTGCATCTCGGGCGGAATGGTGCCGTCCATGATGGCCTCCACAAATCCTTTGATGGATGTGAGGGGAGAACGGAAGTCGTGGGATACGTTTGCCACAAACTTATGCTGATAATCGCCCATCTTTGCCAGCTCGTCCGACATATAGTTCAGCGTGGTGGCCAGATATCCCATCTCATCCTCCGTGGATACGGGGATATTGTAGGAAAGATTTCCCGAAGCGTATTCGTTGGCTCCCACCGTGATCTTTTTCAGCGGCCGGTAAACGCTGAAGGAAAACAGCGCCAGAATCCCCAGAGACAGAAGGAACAGTACGGCGAAAATCAGATACACCGGCCCCAGAACCGCCTCCCGCCTTGCAATGATTTCCGTCATGGGAAGGTGGATGGAGAAATATCCCTTCGTGTACAGGTTCTGGGTGACAGGTACCATCACATTGACCATTTCCTGGTCAAAGTATTGATAAAAATTTCCCACCTGGTAATAGCCGGTCCCCATGGAGGCGGGATCGAAATTTGTCAGCTGCTGCTTTTCCGCTTCCTTGTCCTGGAAAGAATAGCCGGTATCAAAATAGGGCTCCCCCTGAGGATCAAGAAGGAGAATCCGGGCGCTTTCATAGTCCGCCAGGGCGGTACAGATGTCGTAAATATCCTTCAGATCGGAGGCGCTTTCATAGTCCTGAGAGGCCTGGGAGTAGGAAAGGGAGGTGGCCTCCTTGTACAGCTCTTCCCCGGTGGAATCCAGGATCTGCCGCTGGATGACGGCGGACCCGGCGGTGGAAATCAGAATCAGTCCTGCGATGGCCAGAGCCGCGTAGGCCAGGACAAATTTAAAATACAGTGCGTTTTTCACAGGTTATTTCACCTCGAATTTGTATCCGATCCCCCAGACAGTGCTGAGTGACCAGGACTTGTGATCCTTGATTTTCTCCCGAAGCCGCTTGATGTGCACATCCACGGTTCTGGTATCTCCTATGTACTCATACCCCCAGATGTGATCCAGCAGCTGTTCTCTGGTGAACACCTGATTGGGAGAGGAGGCCAGGAAATACAGCAGCTCCAGCTCCTTTGGCGGCATATCGATGGTCTCGCCGTTGTAAATTACCGAATAATTGGTGAGATTAATGATCAGATCCGGGTACTCCACATATTTTCCGGCCGGTTTGGCATCCAGGGCCGGCGCCGGCTGGAAGCGGCGCAGAACCGCCTTCACTCTGGCCACCAGTTCCTTGGAATCAAAGGGCTTGATCATGTAATCGTCGGCGCCCAGCTCCAGTCCCAGCACCTTGTCGAAAATTTCTCCTTTTGCGGAAAGCATGATGATGGGCACGTTGGATTTGTGCCGGATCTCCCGGCAGACCTGATAGCCGTCGATTCCCGGCAGCATCAGATCCAGCAGAATCAGGTTGGGCTGAAAGGAGGAAAATGCCTTCAGCGCTTCTTCTCCGTCATTGACGATCTGACACTCGTAACATTCCTTTGTGAGATAGAGAGAAATCAGCTCCGCAATGTTGTTATCGTCGTCTACTATCAGAATTTTCTGTTTAGCTACCATGCTTGACCTTCCTTCCATTATTATTTATTACTGGCTCAATGGCCGAAAAGGGATCCCCCTGGGGGGAATTTCCATATTATTTGAATTCTACAATCGTCACGCCGGCATCCCCTTCGCCAAATTCTCCCAGGCGGAAGGATTTGACATGCTTCTGGCGGCGCAGATACTGATGAACGCCTTTTCGCAGGGCGCCGGTTCCCTTTCCGTGTACAATGCGCACGCTGGGCAGATGGGCCAGATAGGCGTCGTCCAGATATTTATCCAGCTCTGCCACAGCCTCGTCCACCGTCTTTCCCAGAAGATTGATTTCCACGCCCACGGAAGCGGATTTTGACATCTTGATTTTTCCGGTCTGGGTCCGCTGCAGATTGGGCGCGGTGATCACCGGGTCGTCCTGAAGAATGGCCAGATCGGAAATGTGTACCTTGGAACGCATGATTCCCATCTGTACAAACAGATATCCCCTGGAATCCGGCAGGGTGCTGACCGTGCCTTTCAGATTCATGCTCAGCACCTTCACGCCGTCGCCCAGATGAAGATCGGAGGGCTTCAGGGTTTTGGCCGGGGCTGCCTTTTTCTTTATGGTCATCTTCTTTTCCACTTTGTTCATCTTTTCCCGCAGCCGCTGACGCTCCTGCTCCATTTCCTTTACGGAAATGTTCTCTTTTCCGAACCGGTGGAAATCTTTCATGGTCTTGTCCGCGTACTCCTTGGCTTCCCGGAGAATGGCGTGGGCCTGTTCGTTGGCGTCCTGCAGAATCTTTTCTTTTCTGGAATCCAGTTTTTCCTGGCGGGCTTCCAGATCCTTTTTCAGTCGGGCGATCTCTTCTTTGTAACGGGAGATATCTTCATGCTCCCGCTCCAGGGTCACCCGGCTTTCCTCCAGCTGGGAGATCACGTCCTCGAAGGACTCCGCCTCCTGGCTGATCTGTTTTCTGGCTTCATCAATGATGAAATCCGGCAGCCCCAGCTTTCCGGAAATGGCGAAGGCGTTGCTTTTTCCCGGCACGCCGATCAGCAGCCGGTAGGTGGGCCGCAGGGTCTCCACGTCAAATTCGCAGGAGGCATTTTCCACACCGGCAGTGGACAGGGCGTACACCTTCAGCTCGCTGTAGTGGGTGGTGGCCATGGTGCGGATTCCCTGCTTCTGCAGATAGTTCAGGATGGCGATGGCCAGGGCCGCGCCTTCGGTGGGATCCGTTCCGGCGCCCAGCTCATCGAACAGCACCAGGCTGTTCCGGTCAGCTTTTTCAATGAAGGACACCACATTGGTCATGTGGGAGGAGAAGGTACTCAGCGACTGCTCGATGCTCTGTTCATCGCCGATATCCGCGTATACCTCGGTGAAAATCGAAAGTTCTGACCGATCCAGAGCCGGAATATGAAGCCCGGACTGTCCCATCAGCGTCAGAAGTCCCACGGTTTTCAGGGATACGGTCTTTCCGCCGGTGTTGGGGCCGGTGACGATCAGCAGATGAAATTCCTTTCCCAGATGGATATCGATGGGAACCACCCGGTCTTTGTCGATCAGCGGGTGGCGGCCCTTGCGGATATTGATATAACCGTCCGTGTTGAACAGGGGGCGGGTGGCCTTCTGGTCCATGGCCAGAGAGGCCCGGGCGAAAATGAAATCCAGCTCCGTGAGGGTTTCCAGATCGTACTGGATGGACTCCCGGTTCTGGGCGGCCAGCTCGCTTAAGGAAGCCAGAATGGCTTCGATTTCCGCCTGCTCCTTCAGTTCCAGATCCCGGATATCGTTGTTCAGCTTCACCACCGCCATGGGCTCGATGAACAGGGTGGAGCCGGTGGAAGACTGGTCGTGGATCATGCCGGGCACCTGGTTTTTGTATTCCGCCTTGACAGGGATACAGTAGCGGCCGTTGCGCATGGTGATGACGGCGTCCTGCAGGTAGGAGCGGGCGCTGCCGTTTACCATGCCGGCCAGCTGGTTGTGGATCCGCTCGCCGGTGTTCTTGATGGAACGGCGGATCTGGCGCAGGGCGGGGCTGGCGTCGTCGCTGATCTCATCCTCCGAGAGAATACAGCGGCGGATCTCCGCCGAAAGCGTTCCCAGCGGCTCCAGGGCGTCGAACAGATCATCCAGGGAATCCCTGGGGATATCGCTGTTTTCCCTGCGGCCGTAAGCCTTTACCCGGGAGCTGTTTTCCAGAACGGAGCAGATGGACAGCAGCTCCTGAATCCCCAGACTGCTGCCGATTTCCAGCCGCTTCAGGGAACCCCGCACATCCTTGGCGCCACCGAAGGAGATGGTCCCCTTCTGAAACAGGCGGGTGAGCGCGTCCTGGGTCTGCCTCTGCAGATGTTCGATCTCCCCCAGAGAGGCGGAAGGCTGCAGATTTTCACACTTCCTCTTTCCCAGAAGCGAAGAAGCACGGCTGGTCAGCTGCTCTATGATTTTATCGTATTCCAACGTTTTCAGTGCTTTTTCATTCATGAGTATAATCCTTTTCTTTGTTATTGGCCGGATGGCCATAGAGGTTACCCTTTCGGAAATTATATCCCGGAAGGGCAGTTCTCAAATCCATTTTACTCCATATGTTTCAGAATGAAAAGGGATAAATTTGTTGGGACAGAAAGCGGAGCAGAATTTTATATTTCTTCATAAAAAGTTCATAAGTTTATTGTAAAATAAAAGAGTAAGTCAGGCAATTTTTACAGGAGATTACGATTATGGTACTGAAAAACAATCGCAGTCCGAAAAAAGAGAACCGGCAGGAAGAACCCCGGAAGGAACAGGATCCCAAGGATTATTATTTCCTGCGGGAGGTAATCAAAGAGAAACCCCTGGATAAAAAGAAGCTGGCTGTGCGTGCAGGGGGTATTGCCGCGGGAGCGGTGCTTTTCGGTGTGGTAGCGGCTTTTGTTTTCGCGAAGACGGAGCCGCTGTTTCGGGAGGAAGAGACTTCTTTGCGGGTAAGTATTCCCGAGGAGGAGCCCACCGCCACGCCCACTTCGGAGGCCACCCAGTCCCCCACGCCGGAGCCGGAAACATCGGCGGATGAGGCTTTGGAATTGGATGATTTTCAGAATATGTTTGACAGGGTGATGGATGTGGCCGAGGAGCCGGAGAAATCCTTGGTGAGTGTGCAGGGATTCACCAGCGGGGAAGAATGGCTGGCCGGGGGTGGCAGCCAGGAGGCCATTTCCGGGCTTTTGGCCGCGGACAACGGAAAAGAGTATTTTATTCTGACGGAATACCGGGTGGTGGCGGATGTGGACCGGATTCTGGTGACTTTCCAGGATGGAAGCACTGTGGATGCCAATTTCCAGAAGCAGGATCCCAGCACGGGTCTGGCAGTCCTGAAAATTGCCAAAGAGGACGTGGATAATGAGACGAAGGATCAGATCGAGGTGGCTGAACTGGGAAGCTCCTATTCCGTTTCCCGGGGAACGCCGGTGCTGGCGCTGGGGAGTCCGGCCGGCTACGGGGATTCCGTGGCCTGGGGCATGGTGACATCGGTGACCAACACGAAAGCCACAGTGGACGCGGAATATCATCTGCTGACTACGGACATCATGGGAGATTCCCAGGGCAGCGGTATTCTGGTGAATCTGGACGGCGAAATCGTGGGGATTATCGCCCAGTCTTTTGCTATTGAGGATAATAAAAATGTGGTGACCGCCCTGCCGATATCGGAGCTGCGTGATCTCATTGAGAAGCTGTCAAACAACGAGGATCTGATTTATCTGGGCGTTACAGGCCAGGATATCGGCAGCGAGCTGTCGGAGAAAACCGGTATCCCCAAAGGGGTATATGTCAATGCGGTCAGCGAGGACTCACCGGCCATGGAGGCGGGGATCCAGAACGGCGATGTGATCGTGCGGATCGGAAGCAGCGAGATTTCCACGCTGAAACAGCTGAAATCAGCCCTGGACAACTGCGAGCCGGGCCGCAGAGTGGAAGTGGCAGCCATGCGGAAAGGCGCGGAGGGTTATGTGGAAATAGTGTTTGACGTAACACCTGGCGCGTTATAAAATAGAACACATACGGCGGGACGCCGAAGGCAGATAACCAGACTGTGGAATACGGCCTGGTTATTTCTGTGGACAGCGAAAAAAGGAGAATATAATTATGAAATATATCAAGGATTTTTTTGAGGGAGCCAGAATCACGGGCGTATATCTGTGCAAACACCGCCAGTCCGCGGTGACCAAAAACGGAAAGCCCTACGAAAATGTGATCCTTCAGGATAAAACAGGAACCATCGACGCCAAAATCTGGGATCCCAATTCCCAGGGAATCGAGGAGTTCGATGCCATGGATTACATCGACATCATGGGAGATGTCAGCAGCTTTGCCGGCGCGCTGCAGATCAGCATCAAGCGGGTGCGGAAAGCGCAGGAGGGAGAGTATGTACCGGCAGACTACCTGCCGGTGAGCAGCAGGAACATCGAGGAAATGTACCGGGAACTGCTGGCCTTTGTGGACTCTGTGAAAAATCCCCACCTTTCTCAGCTGCTGAAGCTGTATTTTGTGGAGAACGAGTCCTTTGTGAAGAAATTCAAATTCAGCTCCGCGGCCAAAAGCGTGCATCACGGCTTTGTGGGAGGACTGCTGGAGCATACCCTGAGCGTCACAAAATTGTGCGATTACTATACCGGAGCATATCCGCTTCTGAACCGGGATCTGCTGATCACGGCGGCAATCTTTCATGATATCGGGAAAACCCATGAGCTGTCGGCATTTCCGGTGAATGATTACACCGACGACGGCCAGCTTCTGGGTCATATCATGATGGGCGCGGAGATGGTCCATGACGCGGCCAGGAAGATTCCGGGATTTCCCGCGAAGCTGGAGAGCGAGCTGAAGCACTGTATTCTGGCCCATCACGGAGAGCTGGAGTACGGTTCGCCCAAGAAACCGGCGCTGATGGAAGCGGTGGCGCTGAATCTGGCGGACAACACGGACGCCCGGATGGAGACCTTCCGGGAGATTCTGGAAGGGGCAGGGGATCAGAACGACTGGCTGGGATATAACCGGATTTTTGAGTCGAATATCAGGAAGAGTAGTCTGTAATACAGAGGGAAAACAGCTCAGAGAGGGGTGTGCGATTTGCCGGATGGAATTATGATTCTGGGCGCTTCCGGAGTGGGAAAAACTACCCTGGGAAGAATTACCGCGCGGAAATTGGGCTTTGCCTTTCTGGACATTGATGACTTTATCTGGAGGAAAGATACAGAGCTCCCGTTTACCGTCCTGTATTCCCGGGAGGAAAAGATCCGCCGTCTGATGGCGGCGGTGGAAAGCGCGGGAAAATTTGTGATGGCAGGCTCCATGAGCAGTTTCCATGAATATTTCGACCAGTTTTTCCGGCTGGCCGTATTTCTGACGGCGGATGAGAAAATCCGGACGGCCCGTGTCCATGAACGGGAAGTAAACGTATTTGGGGAACGTGTTCTGCCGGGAGGCGATATGTATCAGAAACATCAGGAGTTTCTGCAGGATGTGGCCGGCTATGAAAACGGCGCCGGTTCCTGCACAAGACTGCAGCACGAACAGTGGATGGAGCAGCTTTCCTGCCCCATTTTGCGGCTGGATGGGATGGCGCTGCCGGAGGAAAACGCGGATATTATTGTGAAAGCTTATAGAGCGCAGTGAGCGCCGGTGCGGGATATGCGGCGCCCATCGCCGAAACACAGCAATCATATATTTGGAAAACGAGAAAAAGGAGAAGGTATGGAGTTTAAGAAAAATGATCTTCTGACGGTGACCATCGAGGATATGGGACACGACGGGGAGGGCATCGGAAAATGCGACGGCTATACGGTATTTGTCAAGGACGCGGTGATCGGGGATACCGTGCGGGTAAAGCTGATGAAAACCCGGAAGAATTTCGGATATGGCCGTCTGATGGAGATCCTTACCCCATCCCCGGACCGGACGGAGGCACCCTGTCCTTTCGCCCGTCCCTGCGGGGGATGCCAGATCCAGGCCCTTTCCTATGAAAAACAGCTGGAGTTCAAGGCGCGGAAAATCCGGAACAATCTGAAGCGGATCGGAGGATTTGCCGATGAGGAAATTTCCATGGAGCCGGTGATCGGCATGGAGCATCCATTCGGTTACCGGAACAAGGCGCAGTTCCCGGTGGGTACGGACCGGGAAGGCCGTCTGGTGACGGGATTTTACGCGGGAAGAACCCATTCGATTATCCCCAACCGGAAGTGTCTGCTGGGGGTGCCGGTCAATGAGACGATTCTGGATACGGTGCTGGATTTTATGGAGGAGTTTGGCGTGACGGCGTACCAGGAGGATACCGGAAAGGGGTTGGTGCGCCATGTGCTGATCCGGTATGGATTTCACACGGGCCAGGTGATGGTTTGCCTGGTGGTGAACGGGACAAAGCTGCCCCACAGCCAGGAACTGGTGGAGCGGCTTCGCCGGATAGAAGGCATGACCAGTATTCTGCTGAATGTGAACCGGGAGAGAACCAATGTGATTCTCGGCAGCCAGGTGCGTCTTCTGTGGGGGCAGGAGTATATCACCGATACCATCGGCGGGATCCAATATCAGATTTCTCCGCTGTCATTTTTCCAGGTAAATCCGGTGCAGACCGAGAAGCTGTACGGCAAGGCGCTGGAGTTTGCGGGGCTGACCGGAGGGGAGACCGTCTGGGATCTGTACTGCGGCATCGGGACAATTTCCCTGTTCCTGGCCCGGAAAGCCGGGAAGGTGTACGGGGTGGAGATTGTGCCGGAGGCCATCGCAGATGCGGAAAAGAACGCGGAAATCAACGGAATCGAGAATGTGGAATTTTTCGTGGGCAGGGCGGAGGACGTGCTGCCGGAGAAGTATGAGAAGGAAGGAATCCGCGCGGATGTGATCGTGGTGGATCCGCCCCGGAAAGGGTGCGAGGAGAGCGTGCTGGATACCATGGTGAAAATGGGCCCCGAGCGGATCGTGTATGTGAGCTGCGATTCGGCGACGCTGGCGAGGGATCTGAAGTATCTGCGGGAGAGAGGATATGAGGTGAAGAAGGTGCAGGGGGTGGATATGTTTCCGGAGACGGTGCATGTGGAGACGGTAGTCCTTTTGCGTAGGGAAACGGTCGATGGCGAAGAAAGTTCCTTACCCAACTGAATAATGGACGAAACAGTCGCTCTGCTCATAAGACATATTGTATGAATACAATGGAAACTGGGCCGCTATAGCCGTAAAACGCGATCTTTGACCTACAGGATCGGGAATCCTGCAGGGAGTCCCGATGAAACGAAAATAAATATTGTGCGCTGTCTGTGCTTATGGTAGTATATGGGCACGCAAACCGAAGCCAGGCGGCTTACTCTCTGATTTTTTCGGAGGGGCACCCCTCCAGACGAAAGAAAGGAGGGCGATGCCAATAAACACTACATACTCGGATCTAATCCGGTTATTAATTTTCCTTGTTGCCATTTGTCAGTCTGAGTTATCAGATTTTCAGAGAAAAGAAATCAGAACCCAGGGATACCCGCAGCAGAGTATCCCTGGGTTCGTTTCATTCCCGGATGGCATTTTTCATTCTCCGGTTCAAAACCAGCAGACCAATTACCAGAAGAATCGGGAAAATGGCGGCGGCCAGCAGTCCCATTTTCAGATTGCCGCCGGCAAGTTCCGAGATATTTCCTACGACTGCCGGACTTACGGTACCGCCAAAATCCCCTGCCAAGGCCAGAAATGCGAACATAGCAGTGCCTCCCTGCGGGCACTTCTGAGAAGATAGGCTGATGGTACCTGGCCACATAATGCCCACGCTGAAACCGCAAAGGGCACACCCGGCCAGACCAAGAACCGGCAGAGGGGAAAGAGAAGCCAGCAGAGAGCATGCCACGCACAGCAGGCCGCTTAGCAGCATGGTTTTTGTCAGGTTCAGTTTCTCGCTCATTTTACCGTACAGGATGCGGGAGATTCCCATGAACACGGCAAACAGGCAGGGACCGGCCAGATCCCCCACGGTTTTGGATACGCCGAGGGCCGACTCTGTAAACGCGGAAGCCCATTGTGCCATGGAGGCTTCGGACGCGCCGGAACAAATCATCAGTAAGATCATCATCCACAGCAGCGGCAGCCGAAGCAGCCTGCCAAGGGGCAGACTTTCGCCGTCTTCTACCAGGCGTTCGATGGGACAGGTGAGAAACTGAAAGATATTGAACAGCGGAATCAACGCCCAGATCAGCGCGAGTATCTTCCAGTTTTCGGTGCCGAACACCGCGAAAAAGAGGGTGGACCCAAGGATCACGCCCACTGCGCCCCAGCAGTAAAAAGAGTGCAGAAGACTCATTTGGCCGTCCTTGTTCTCAAAGGGACAGGCCTCCACAATAGGACTCACCAGAACTTCCACAAGGCCGCTGCCGATGGCGTAAAATACCACCGCGATGAGAATTCCCAGAAAAGGCACGGGGAGTACTTCCGGGAGGATCGTCATCATCACAAGTCCCGCTGCCGAAACTACCTGGGAGGCCACCACACAGATGCGGTAACCGATTTTATCCGCAAACCTGGTTGCCCCAAGGTCAACCAGCAGCTGGGTCAGGTAAAATACAACAGGGATCAGGGCAATCTTTTCCAATGAAATCCCATAGGTGCTTTGAAAGGTCAGGAACAGGAGAGGCGCGAAGTTGGCGGCGATGGCCTGGGTGACGAATCCCAGGTAGCAGGCTGCCAGTGTTTTTTGATATTTTCGATTCCCGGCCATATCATTTACCCACCCGAATGTTTTTCACAGTTTTTTTCTCAATGCTGAGATTTTCATATACCCGAATGCCGCCGCTGCCCGATGGGGCCTGTGCCAGAAGCCCCACTTTGATAACGGGATCCGCAGGAAGATGAAAATACCGCATCATATAAAAATCCACCCCATCCATGGAGTAGTGGAACCCGAAATTGTTGCCGACCCGGCAAACCTGCAGCCAGGCGGTGTTTCCCTCCAGATTGCATCCGTTGGCATCATCGGAATCACCTTTCGTCACCACACTCACCGCGGCATGTGTGCCGAAATCGGTAAGTTCAAAACAGCATTTCGCCCAGCAGTTCAGGTCTTTCATAACCATAACAGAGGCGGAATCGTAGGTATCCTGAAAGTCGTGAGTTACTTTCACTCTGAGCACAAAGTCCCCTTCCACTTCCGTATAGTAATAGGGCGCATTGCAAAGAGACTCCGGAAGAATCCCCTCCTGACATTCATCAATGCTGCCGCAGAAGAAATCGGTCCGGGCCGGCGCAAGAATCTCAATCCTGTCACCCGTCTGACGAATCGAGCTTTTGTTTAACCATTTGAATTCCATGATGAATCTCCTTCCACATTCATATTTAAGCGTATTATATAATCAAAAATATCAAAGATAAAGAGATTATACTGCCAGGTTGAAGCACTATTTACCCAATCCGTGTTTTCGCCCGGGTGAATATCCATACCTTTTGCGGAATTGACGGCTGAAATAATTGACAGAATGAAACCCACAGGCGAAACTGATCTCCTGCAGAGTCCCCGTGGTCTCCTGCAGCATACGCTGCGCCGTCTGAAGACGGTACTGAATGAGCGCATCCACCGGGGAACATCCCAGATAGGTTTGGAAGCACCGTCCCGCTTCGCTTCGGCTGATATTTGCGGCGCCGGCGATATCTGCCAGAGTGACCGTCCGGGCATAGTTTTCATAGATATATGACAGCATTTTCTGAAGGCGTATCTGGGAGTTCAACTGTACCCGTGACGCTTCGGATTTCGGCAGGGAATCGAGATTGCGGTAGATTGCTTCCAATATACAGCAGATGCTGCGCTGAACCGTCAGCTCGTAACAGGCGGGCTGCTCCCGCATGGCACAATAGGCTGCGCGGATCTGTTGACGGACATCCTTCCACAGACCGTTGTTGTGCCGGAACACAACAAAAGGCAGGGAACTGCACGCAAGAATCGCCCGGATGTATTTCTGATAAATGGCGCTGTTCTCCGGGGCAACCACTGTCCCGGAAAAAACAAGGTTTGGAAAGGGATCCGGCGTGGCGCCGGACAGCTGCCGGATTCCGTGGAGCATATTCTGGTTGACGAAAATGCTGTCCCCCGGTTCCAGAATCGTATGGGTTTGTCCCACCTGATAATCCAGAACACCGCTTTGCGCTGTGGCGATCTCAAAGTAGGGATGCCAGTGTACAGGTCCCGCCCGGTCTGGCAGGGCGGCAAGTTCATCGCAATAAAACGCGACGGGAAAAGTCAGGATGTCGTGTGGTATCTGTTCCTGCAGTTGATGATCAAGTAATATGGGCATATGTTATTCCTCTTGTTCGGGAGTCCTTTCTTCACACCATGCAAATCCTGCGGCTATTAGGACCGTGGCTGCGGTCACGGTGCCTCCGGCGGATGCGCAGTTCGCCCATGCTGCCTTTGGCGGGATAGGCAGCGTCTGCGGTTTTGCAGAAACCGTCCTATGCGCAGGTAGAATGACTGTCGTCATTATACTCTATATAACCGACGCAGGCAAATAATTTCCGCTGGCCTGCATTGATACATTTGAAACAAGTATTTTTGGCGGTTAATCGCAGAATAAACGGAAAAAAGACTTGTAGGAATAAGCCGGGAAGCGTATGATACTTAAAACGGAGGACTGTTTATGAAAGCGATCATTTGCGATGATGAAAAAAGTACCTGTTCTGATTTGGAGGATTTGCTGTTAAAATACGCAAAGGAAAAGAAAGTTTCTCTCAACACAGAGGTCTTCTATTCGGGAGATCCTTTATTGGATTATTTAAAGCGGGAAAAAACGGATATTCTTTTTCTGGATATCGAATTACCGGGAATGAACGGGGTTTCTGTGGGGAAATATATAAGGGAAATTATGGAAGATGATAATCTGTTTCTGGTATATATATCTTCCAAAGAACATTATGCCCTGCAGTTGTTTCAGAATCAGCCCTTTGATTTTCTGGTAAAACCCATAGAGCAGGAAAAGGTGTATCCTGTGTTGGATCATATTTATCGTATTGCGGGAAAAAATAATCGGAGTTTTGTGTATCAGAATCACAATGACAGCTTTCGTATCGCCTACAATGATATTCTGTACTTTCAGAGCGAAGGAAGAAAGATAAACATTGTGATGAAGGACGGAATCGAAACATTTTATGGGAAGTTAAGCGCGATGGAGGAGAAGGTGCCGGAATTTTTCCTGAGAATCCATAAATCCTATCTGGTGAATCAGAATTATGTAAAAGAGTTTACCTATGAATGGGTGAAGATGATTAACGGAGATATCCTGAATATCAGCAAAGCCAACCGTGCCAAAGTGCGCAGAAAGATCCTGGAGAGTGCGGCCGATGAGTTTAGAAATATATAATTCCATAATTGCGTTGCTGGCAAACGCATTGCGCTTTTACGCGCTGAGGCATTTTGTCTGCATTTTTGCGCCAAAAGAGACCTGCAGATGGAAGTATGTGTTCCCGCTGTACCTTGCGGGCTGGGGATGCACAAGCCTGGTGGGTCTGTGGTTCTCTTCGCCCGCCATGAATATCATGGCAAATGTGGCCAGTCTGTTTATCATTTTCCTGCCCTATCCATTAAAAAGGGCAAGAAAATGCCTGGCTGTTTTTATTATTTATGTGATCAATGCGCTGGTGGACAGCGTTGTTATTTTGTCTCTGAGCACATATGTGGCGGGAGAATCGGTAAATCAGGTATATGAGTGTATTACAAGCTTTCTCCTGCTGTTTATCGCCATGATTCTGGAAAGAACAGCCAGGACGGAAGAAGAAACAGAATTGCCGCTGTCCAACATGGCGGCGCTTCTGATGGTTCCGGTGATCAGTATCCTGTACATATATTATCTGGTAATCACCGTTTCCGAAAAAAAAACGATGGTTATTTTCGCGGCCTTCACCCTTCTTTTTATTAATATCCTGATTTTTTATCTGTACCATTCCCTGCTGAGATTTTATTCTTCCCGTATGAATGAGCAGGTATTTGAACAGATGTTGGAGGTTTATTCCTATCAGCTGGATATCGTCCGGGAGTCAGAAGAACGCATGAAGGCGTTGCGGCATGACATGAAGCATCACCTGATGGAACTGTCAGCGCTGGCCAGGAAAGGCAGTAATGACGAGATGACGGCATATTTAAATGAGATGCAGGAGTTTATGCTGAATCCAAAAGAATATGCATCTTCCGGAAACCGGGAAATAGACGGGGTACTGAATTATCTGCTTCGGAAGTCGAATACCGTTCTGAACCAGGTAGATGTGCAGATGAACATTCCGGAAAACATGTGTCTCAATAATTTTGACATCTGTGTGATTCTGGGAAATCTGGTGGACAATGCGGTGAGAGAAGCCGGCAAATCGGAGGAAAAACGGCTGGCAGTAAAAATTCAGGTGAGACAGGAAATTCTGTTTATCTTTGTGGAAAACAGTTATCAGGGAAAGCTCATAGAAAAAGGAGGCGCGCTGCATACAACGCAAAAAGATCCCGCAATCCATGGGATCGGACTGGAAAATGTAAAAAAGGTTGTTGCCGCAAATGGGGGCGAAATAAAAATAGAATATACAGAAAACACCTTTTATGTGCATGTACTTTTGTATCTGTCACATATCAAAGCGTAAGAGACTCGTTGGGGGTCTCTTTTTTTACGCCCGTTTTTTACAAAAGGATGGGCTGATTTTTACAATTCAGAAGAAATGGTGCGTACCTGTGCTATAGTGCAGGAACAAAAGGGAAAGGAGTAAAGCCGATATGAAAAAACTGAGATGGTTTTGTCTGGCATTATGCATAGGTACCATTTTCGCCGGATGCAGCAGGAGTGGGGCCGTGTCCGATAAACAGGAAGCGGAAGAAAACGTTTCCATGGGAGAAGAATATCATTTTCCGGAAAAGTATGAAAAGACATCTGATTCCGGAAAGGTAAAATTCAACTGTCAGCTGGAGATTCCGGAAAATATGAAACAGACGATGCCTGTTGCCGCCGCAAAGGGGCTGTATTGCTGTGACAGAGAAAAGGCATGGTCGCTGTTCGGCGAAGGAAAAGAAGTGAAGGAAAAACCGGAAATCGCGACAGAGGAAGGAAGAGCCCCCTTTGATTATTATCTATTTGCGGATGGCGAAAACCTGGGGATCGATGAAGGGATCAGTTATGGAAGCAGCAATTCCCAATATTATCTCAACATTGGTGTGCAGGATTCGGATCATCAGGCGGATTTTGAAGCCGGGGAGGTTTCTTTTCAAAGCGGTGAGGAATGTGTCGTGGAAATAAAAAAGATAATGGAAGAATTGGGATATCCTTCTGAAGATTTCCTGTTCGGTTTTTATCCTTTGAATGATCAGACGATGAAAAATTTGGAGGATATGTGTGTACAGGGAGGTTATCTGGAAGAAGATCAGAGAAAAGAGGGCTGGAGTCAGGAAGATGATGCGTATTTTCTCTATGCCTACCAGCAAAAAGAAGGCATTCCGATTTTCCATGAGCTGATGAGCATTGCCAGAAGCATGGCATACGATACGCCGGATAATGCGCCGGTTCAGGCAGTGTATTCTGCCAGAGGTATGGAATTTTTAAACATCAGCAATGTTTACGAATTTGATACGGAAGAAGAGCAGATTACCCTGAAGCCTTTTGATGAGATTGCCGCTGTAATCGAGGAGAAATTTGATAATATTTTAAACGATTCCGGCTATGAAGTGACAAGGGCCAAATTCTATGAAAGGGTCTGTCTGAACGAAGCGCAGAAATATGAGACAGAGCCCATATGGTATTTTGAAGTAAAAGACGATCATGCCGGAAAATCGGTGACTTTAATAAACGCAGAGACGGGAAAAGAAATATTTCTGCAATAAGATCCCATGGATGGGAGCGTCTGGAAAAGGGGAGAAATGGATGAATCAGGTACATTATTTTCGGTCGGATCTGCGCCGCCTCATAAAGAATTATCCGATCTGGCTGGCGGTTTTTGGGGTTGCGGCAGCCTTGTGGTTTTCACTTGAAAATAACGCCTTTCAGAAGGAAATGGTAAATGGAAATGTATTGGACACCTATATCATGTCCACCAATATGTCGGGCGTAATGATTGCCTATGCATTCTGCGCCTTTTCTTACGCTGCCGTATTTTGTGAGGATCTGGAAAATAAGTATGCCAGATACAGCATTAACCGGGGAAATACCTGGCGGTATGTGGCATCCAAATCGGTGGTGATTTACGGGTCGTCGGTCCTGACGATGGTTCTGGGAACCTTTCTGTTTGTGGCCTGTATCCGCATACGCCTGCCCTGGGTGTCAGAGTATGCGAATATCATTGGAGTATTACAGACGGGAATGTACCGGACCTTGCTTAACGGGGAGCACTACTGGATGTATGTGTTTTTCTATGCGCTGCAGCAGGGAATGCTTGCCGGCGTGCTGTCTCTGGCCGCCGCATTTCTATCCATGTTTGTTTCCAATAAAATGATGATATGGATTACGCCGATTCTGATTTACCAGGTATTGCTGGAATATCGCG
>ERZ1643249.1628-NODE-1628-length-22278-cov-5.410566_pt1 | contig 22278 bp, 20 predicted proteins | sample MGYA00579263_ERZ1643249 | MGnify/ENA primary metagenome ERZ1643249 (study PRJEB29033, sample SAMEA4952264) | chicken gut metagenome | biome: Broiler Chicken; feature: Gastrointestinal Tract; material: Caecum | place: Ireland | collected 2018 | study: Broiler... | reverse complement strand
TTTTCCTACATCAGGGGGTCTTTTGTCACTGTCCATTTTTACTGGACCTGTTCACGGCGCCAGGGGCTGTTTTTTGTCATTTGAGCAGGGCAAAGAGGATACTATCGGTCAGCCTGCCGTGCTTGTATACACGGTTGCAGAAATAGCCCTCCCGCTGAAAACGATTCTTTTCCAAGACCCGGATGGAACCCGGATTGCTCGCGAGGACCTCGGCCTCGATGCGCACAAGGGGCGTTTCCCGGAATGCCTGCGCGCACAGGTCATGCACCACCTGGGTGGCAATCCCCCGGTTCCAGTAGGCCTCTCCCAGCCAGAACCCGAGCGCGGCGTTTTTGCAGTAAACGTCGTCGCCAAAGTCCAGCGTAACACCGCCGGCCACCGTGCCATCGACCTCGATCGCACGCACCCAGGCGCGGTCGCAGTGGGTGCGCAGAGCGCGGTTGATAAAGAACTGTGCGTCCTCCTGGGTGTAGGGATAGGGGAAGGTATTGCGCAGATTGTCCGATACCCGGCGGTTGTTTGCCTGCGCGGCCAATGCGGCCGCATCCTGTGGCTTCCAAGTGCGAATGTTGACTGTCATTTTGAAATCCCTCATTTCCGAAAACGTCTGGTGACGGGATGAGGGGATCAAAAAAGCCCTCGTCCCTTGACTACTGTGCAAGGACGAGAGCAGACGGCTGCTTCGTGTTACCACCTTCACTTTATCCGCACCTCACGGATACGGACCTCTGCGGGTACGGAGCGGCGCCAAAAGGCGGACGGCTCGATATCCAGGCGCTGTAATGGGCGCACCCATCGTATCCTCAGTGCATCCGCGGGCGGTGCAGGTCGGTACGCGGCTCCAAGGCCATTTTCCGGACGCGCCTCCAGTCCCCGTTCCACCAAAGCCGGGGCTCTCTGCGCTTTCAGCCGCGCCGTACTTTCCTTTTCATTGCCTTTTCTATCTTTTCAGATTGTTTTTAGTATAACACAGGCGCGCAATTTTGTCAACCACAGGTCCTCACACGCCCTGCCCGTCAAACGCCGGGATAAAGCTCTCGCTGATGGACTCCCCATCTTGCAGGAAACCTGCAAGGCCCAGGTCCGAAAACAAATGCACGGCGTCCTCATACTCGCTGTCCGTGATCTTCCGATCGAGCTCGGGATAGGCCTCCATGCCAAACGGGGTGTACTGCCGCATAAGGCTGACCAGGATGCGGTCGCCAAAGTGTTCGGCCAAATACCGCAGGACCTGCGCCGTATCCCCTGCCAGGCCGGGCAGCATGAGATGGCGCACGACCGTTCCGCGCGTCATCAGGCCGGCGGCGTCAAACTGCGGTGCCCCGGTCTGCCGCACCATCTCTGTGAGCGCCTCGCGGGCAACGTCCGGATAGTCGGGCGCGCCCGAGTACAGGCCGGCATAGTAGGTGCTGTAATACTTGAAATCGGGCAGATAGATATCGACCAGTCCGTCCAGCAGGCGCAGGGTTTCGACCGTCTCGTAGCCGCCGCAATTGTACACCACCGGGATGCGCAGGCCGTCCCGCCGCGCCATGCGCAGCGCGCGGCAGACCGAGGGGGCATAGTGCGAGGCGGTGACAAGGTTAATGTTGTGCGCGCCCTGCGCCTGCAGTTCCAGAAAAACCGCGGCCAGGCGCGCCGGTGTGACCGGGCGGCCGCGCACGGCCGTCCGGCGGCTGATCGTGCGGTTTTGGCAAAAGACGCAGCCCAGCGTGCAGTGTGTAAAAAATACCGCACCCGACCCGCGTGTGCCCGAAATCGGCGGCTCCTCCCAGGCGTGCAGCGCAGCCCGGCCGACGTACATCGTATCCGACGCGCCGCAGAACCCGCGTGCGCCCGCTGTGCGGTCCACACCACAGGCGCGCGGGCACAGTGTACAGTGCTGATAGGCCTGCATAGACGACTCCCCTTTCCTCTCTGTGTCGTGTCTGCCTCCCATCTTACCACATCTCCCGTCGTTTTACAACGGGTGGCCAGGATCGTCGGGCAAAGCGGCTTTGACGAACGGGGACGGACGTAGTACAATGGAAAGGAACGGAACCGAACCCCCAAGGGAGGAATTTTCTATGCGATATGTCATCTCGGAATATGCGCACGACGCTTGCCCGCTGCTGCGCGATTTCCTGATCTACCTGACCACCATCCGCGGCAAATCACCCAAGACGGCGTTTGAATACTTTCTCGACCTGCGCCTGTTTTTGCGCTTCATCAAAATTAATCGCGGTCTTGCGCCGCGCGACGTCCCGCTCGAAGAGATCTCTATCTTCGATGTGGACGAGGCTCTGCTGCGCACCATACGCCTCAAGGATATCTATGACTTCCTGACCTATATCGGCGAGCAGCGCCCGACCCAGGCCAACAGCCCCTCGACCGACTACGGCCTGTCCCCCATCTCCCGCGCGCGCAAGGTATCGTCCCTGCGCTCCTTCTTCCGCTACCTGACCGACAAGGTCCATGTGCTCGACTCTAACCCGGCCGGCGGCCTGGAGCTGCCAGCAAAGCCCAAGGAGCTGCCGCGCTACCTGACGACTGACGACTCCATCCACCTGCTCGAGAGCATTGAGGGCAAGTACGCCGAGCGGGATTACTGCATCTTGACACTGTTTTTGAACTGCGGCCTGCGCGTATCCGAGCTGGTCGGCCTGAACCTGACTGACGTGCGCGACGGCACGCTGCGCGTACGCGGCAAGGGCAACAAAGAGCGTATGCTGTACCTCAACGAGGCGTGCGAGGACGCCATCGCCCAGTATCTGCCCACGCGCATCACGCCGCATGAGGCCGACCGCAACGCCCTATTCGTCAGCCGCAACCGCAACCGCATCAACACCCAGACGGTCAAGTGGCTGGTCAAAAAGTACATCACGGCCGCCGGGCTCGACCCGACCAAATATTCTGCCCACAAACTGCGCCACACAGCGGCCACACTCATGTATCAAAACGGCGTGGATATCCGCACCCTGCAAAGCGTGCTGGGGCACGCACGGGTGGACACCACCATGATCTACACGCACATTGCCGACCAGCATGTGCGCGAAGCCTCCGAGCGCAATCCGCTGGCGCACATGACGCGCGGCAAGCTTGCTGCAAAAAAAGAGGAATCTGAGGATTCGTGATAGGAGCGCTCCCCGTGCATCCAAAAAAGCCATTCCCGCAAGTTAAACCGCCCCAGTAAAACCGAACAATCGCCAAAAGCCCCCCTAATGTAGGAAAATAGAACTACGTTAGGGGGGCTTCGTATGTCCGGGAAAAGCTGAATGCTTCATATTTCCCTACATAGGTGTCTCTTTGTGCTGTCCGTACAATTTGGGGCGGTTCACAAGAGGAAACGATTTTTTGATCTGTCGGGCGCCGCTCAGCCGCGCATCGTCTTGACCGGGTCCAAGTGCGCCGCATGCAGGGCGGGCGCAATGCCCGACAGAATGCCGCAGGCCACAGCCACGCCAAAGCAGCCCGCCGTCAGGCCGGGCGAAACCGCAATCGGATAGCCTGTCCACTGGGCGGCAAGCAGACAGAGGATCTGTGCAAAGGCTATACCGCAGGCCGCGCCCAGCGCGCAGATGATCGCCGCCTGCAGGAGGAACAGCCAGAACACATCGGTCTGCCGTGCGCCGATGGCCCGGTAGATCCCGATCTCCTCCCGCATGTCGTGTGCCGCCGACAGCATGCCGCCCGCCACAGCCCCCAGCGCGACCACCATCGAGATGCCGGCCACGAGCAGGAACACCCACACTGCCTTCTGCGCGAGGTCGTCCACGGTACTGAGGTATCCGCTCAAGTTCTGCACCCCAATCGTGCTGCGCAGGCCGAGCGGCCCTTGGGCGACCGCGCTGAGCTGCCGCTTGACCGTCTCGGTATCCCCCGTACACGACAGGAGCACCTGGTCGGCTGCCTGGTTGGCATCCGCCAGGAGCGCATAGGGCAGGTAGATGACGGTCGGCACCGCCGACCCGGCAATGCCGGACAGGAGCTGGGTCTGATCGCGGATGACACCAATGATCTCGAAGATCTGCTCCTGACCGGCAACCGTCAGATAGAGCTGCTGCCCGGTCACGTTGGTCCGCCCATAGAGCTGCTCGGCCAGCGACTGGCTGACGACCACGCGGCGGACCATACCGGAGGCCTCGCCTGCAGTAAACAGGCGCCCGGCCAGCAGTTCGACATCCAGCACCTGGCCCATCTGCTCATTGACGCCGAACAGCAGCGCACTTCCGCTGTGAAAGCCATTCTGGTAGCTTCCTGTCTGGTATTTGACCGGCATGGCCGCCTGGACGTCCGGGCAGGAATCCATCACCGTCTCGGCAAAAGCCGGCGTCAGCGCCTCGCCTGCCGCCGCATCCTCCAGATAGCAGGTCATGCCGCGCAGGCCGAGCGAATGGATCGCCGTGTGCATCTCATCCTGTGCCACCTGTCCGACCGCGCCGATGACCGAGATGGCGCACACGCCGATGGCCACCGTGCAGCCGCACAGCAAGCTACGCACGCCGCCCCGCCGCACCTGGCCAAAGGCCAGCCGCACAAGGTCAGCCGCCCGCATCCCAGCGCACCTTCTCTCCATCCGACAGCTCGATGTTCCCATCCGCTACCACCAGGTCACCCGCTTCCAGCCCGGACGTGACCTGCATACCCTGGCTGAGCTGGTAACCGGTCTGGATCTCCTGCCGCCGTACCGTGCCGTCCGTCTGACAGACAAAGACATACGGCTGCGTGTCCTCCTGCCGCACAGCGGCATAGGGCACAGTGACAGCGTCCCGCACGGTATCGGTAAACAGCTTGACGTCCACGGTCGTGCCCGGCATCAGGCCGGTGTCTGCGTCGCTGATATCTAGGCTGCACCGCACGACCGCCGACTGCGTGCCGCCGGTCAGGCTGAAGGTCTGAACCGCATAGGGGGCGATCTCGGTCAGGCTGGCCGAAAATGTCCGGCCGGTCTGCGAGACAGGGGTGATATTGGCGCGCTGGCCGACCGCCAGGTCGGCGGCGTACAGTTCGGGCACCTTGGCCTCCACCGTCAGGCGGGAGAAATCCCCCAAGCGCACGGCCGTCACCCCGGGCAACAGCAGGTCGCCTACCTCGGGCAGCTGAGCGACCGTGCCGTCCATGGACGCGCGCACAATCGGCCCGCTCTCCTCTGCCTGGCCGGGCGCCGCGTTGGCGCTCTGCTCCAAAAATGCCTCGGCCGCCCGGCCGGCCTCATCCACGGCCTGTGGGTAGCTCACCCGCAAAAGCGCCTGCCCCGCAGTGACCGTGTCGCCCAGCGACACATAGCACGCCTCCACCCGGGCAGGCGCATAGACAAACTCCTGGCTCTCCCGCGCGGCGCGCACGGTGCCCTTGACCGAGATGCTATTATAGATGTCCTCCTGCGCCGCCTGGACAACCGGGACGGCCTTGGGCGGCACGGGCTCGGTCAGGACCGATAGGACCCACAGGCCAAGCACAATGCCGGCCGTGGCCACAAGCATCCAGCGGTATCGCCTGTCGCGCATACACATCATTCCCTCCGCAAACAATCTCGCAGTCAGTTTGCGGCAGAACCCAGATTTTTATGCGCGGCGGCCAAGGATCACAGGACGGCCTTGAGCGCCTCGCGCACCGACCGCACCTGGACCACGTTCATGCCTTCGGGCAGGTCGCCCACCTCTTGCTCGGGCATGATGCAGGTGTGAAAGCCCAGGCGATATCCCTCCCAGATGCGCTGCGAGGCGCAGCTGACCGCGCGCAGCTCCCCGGTCAGGCCGACCTCGCCAAAGCTCATAACGCCCTCAGGCAGGGGCTTGTCCCGAAAGCTCGAGGTGATGGCAAGCACCATGGGCAGGTCGGCCGCAGGCTCATCCAGGCGCATGCCGCCCACCACATTGACATAGGCGTCGCTGCCCGACAGGAACAGCCCGGCGCGCTTCTCCAAAATGGCGAGCAGCAGCACCATGCGGTTGTAGTCCACGCCCGCAGCCGTGCGGCGGGGCACGCCAAACTGGGTCTTTGCCACGAGCGCCTGTACTTCGGCCAAAAGCGGGCGGCTGCCCTCCATGACACAGGCGATGCAGTTGCCCGAGGCGCCGGTCGGATGCCCGGCCAGCATGGCGGCCGACGGGTTTTGCACCTCCAAAAGGCCGCGGTCGCTCATCTCAAACACCCCGATCTCGCTGGTCGCGCCAAAGCGGTTCTTGGCCGCGCGCAGGCAGCGGAACGGCCCGGTCTGTTCGCCCTCAAAGTAGAGCACGCAGTCGACCATGTGCTCGAGGATCTTAGGCCCTGCCAGGGTACCCTCCTTGTTGACATGGCCGACGATGAAGATGGTGACGCTGCGGCGCTTGGCATACTGCATAAGGCTCATCGCGCACTCCTTGATCTGGGTCGTGCCGCCCGGCGCGGCGGTCAGGTCACGCCGGTATACGGTCTGGATGGAATCGATGATGAGGATATCGGGCGCGAGCAGGTCGGTCTCCTGGATGATCTCGTCCATGTCGGTCTCGGCCAGCACAAACAGGCCGGGCGCGCGGATGCCTAGGCGGCTGGCGCGCAGCTTGATCTGGCGCAGTGACTCCTCGCCGGATACATAGAGCACCTTGGCCGAGCGGCACATCTCCTGGCACATCTGCAAAAGCAAGGTGGATTTGCCGATTCCCGGCTCGCCGCCGACCAGAACGAATGAGCCGTGCACGGCGCCGCCGCCAAGGACGCGGTCCAGCTCACCGATACCCGAGTGGAAACGCTCCTCGGCCGCCGAGTCGATCTCGTCGAGCAGGCGCGGCTTGGTATGGGTCCGCTCGCGGGCAGCCTCCGGCAGCACACCGCGCGTGGCGGTCTCCGGTTTGACCTTATACTCGCTGAGCGTGTTCCAGGCCCCGCATGACGGGCACTTGCCGTACCACTTGGGGCTTTCATAGCCGCAGTCACTGCACAAAAAAATAGTCTTCTGTTTCATATACTTCCTCCGAATGGACCGCTTATGCCTGCAGGTAGCCCGCAAGGATGCAGGCGGCAAGCTGGGTCTGATAGCTGTCCCGGCACAGGTCGGCCTCCTCCTCCGGGTTGGACAGGAAGCCGCACTCGACGATGACGGCCGGGCAGGTCAGCCGCCGCATCAGATAGATGCTGTCCCCGGCCGGCTTGGCCGCGCGGGTGTTTCCGTTGTCGATGCCCTGGACGAGCGCCGCCTGGATGGCCTCGGCCAGCACGCGGCTGTCCGGGTCGGCTGCGCCGTAAAACACCTGCGCGCCGAAATACTGGGACTGTTCGAACTTATTGAGATGGATGCTGACAAAGACCGGGTTCTCGGTCTTTTCACAGATGTGCGCACGGGCCTGGATATCCGCGACCTTGTTCTCGCGCACGGTGCGCCCGGGCTCATAGTCCAGCGCGCCTTCGTCCGTCCGGGTCAGCACGCATGGCACGCCGAACAGCCCGGCCAGGTCGCGCGTCTTGCCCGCGATAGACAGGTTAATCTGCTGCTCGGTCACGCCGTTTGGGCTGACAGCGCCGCCGTCAAACCCGCCGTGCCCGGCATCCAGTACCAGCGTGTGCGCGCTCTGCTGCGCGGAAAACACGCCGGTCCAGCCCATAGGATGCAACTGATCGGCGATCAGCAGCCCTAGGAGCGCAAACGCCAGGTAAAACGGCCAGCGCTTGGCAAAATGATGCAAAATTCTATGCCGCAAACTCTTCGCCTCCCCCTCTGTAGTTAAGGGTATGGCGCGCCGGGGGCGGATATGTTGCAATCGTTTTTATTATAGCACAGCCGCAGCCGCTTTTGAACGGCCCCGGCTTTGTCGAAATTTGTCGAACGATTTCATTTGAAATCCGACCCCGGGCGTGATATCATAAAATTGTTCCAAAAACAGGGTTTTCTTCCAAGATTTTCCCTGTTTGCAGAATATCGCGCGCTCTGCGATTTGGGTAAAGGCGTCCCCGGCAGTCCAGCTGCCGGGGACGCTTTTTTGCTTTCCCCGCACGGGACGCCGGAAAAACTGCGCCCGGCGCTTAAATTTTGCAGGCGATTGTGGTATCATATCCATAAAACGTTGAATCCCACAATCTTAGGAGGCATCCCCTGCGATGGAAATTCAGATCAAGTATTTTACAGACAAGATCGAGCGGCTGCGCTATATCGACGGCAAATCGGACTGGATCGACCTGCGCGCCGCCGAGGACGTGCAGCTTGCGGCCGGAGAATTCCGGCTGATCCCGCTCGGCGTGGCCATGCAGCTGCCTGCCGGCTATGAGGCGCATATCGTGCCGCGCAGCTCGACCTTCAAGCAGTTCGGCATCTTGCAGACCAACAGCATGGGCGTCATCGACGAGAGCTACTGCGGCGACACCGACCAGTGGTTCTTCCCGGCCTACGCCGTGCGCGACACCGTCATCCACACGAACGACCGCATCTGCCAGTTCCGCATCATGGCCCATCAGCCGGCCCTGACCTTCCGCGAGGCCGCACGGCTGACACGCCCCGACCGCGGTGGGCACGGCAGCACCGGGCGGGCCTAACATGGCCGCGGCCGGCGTGCACACATTGTGTCCCGCCCGCTTATACTGAGGTATGAGAGGAGTGTGATACACCGTGATCTGCCGCCGCTATCTGATCGGCATGTTCTGTCTGGGGCTTGGCATTGGGGCCGTCCTCGGCGGGCTGATCCCGCTGTCGCTGCTGCTCGTCCTGTGCGGCGCCGGGCTGATCGCGCTGGGCGTCATACTACTCGCACAGTAAGGAGGGAGCATCATGAAAGTCGTGATCTGGAAAAGCCCGCGCTGCCTTGCCGGCATGCTCCGCCGGATGTTCGGCATCCAAAACGATACCTGAGAAAAAGCAGGGGCCTGGCCCCTGTTTTTTCATATCCGCCTGCCTGCCGCATATACATAGAGCAGAAGCGGCAAAAAGGAGGAAACCGACATGGAACTAATCCGCACCGATCTGCAATACTATGAACCGACCCATACACTGCACAGCATGTTCACCGAAAGCACCGACGCCATCGTGCCCGACGCCGAGCCCGATATCGGCCATATCCTGTGCGCCTACGCCTCGGTGACCGTAAAGGACGAGCTGCCGCAGAGCGACCGCATCCTGCTCTCCGGCAACGCCAGCGTGACCGTGCTCTACCGCCCGGACGGACAGGACGCCATCCGTTTGCTGCAAATCCCGCTCAGCTTTGCGCACATCGAGGAGACACCGGGCATCCTGCCGGACAGCCCGTGCTTCCTGCGCTGCCAGGTGGGCAGCGTGGCCGCCCGCGCGGTCAACTCCCGCAAGGTGAACGTGGCCGTCACCTTTGTGCTTGAAATCGATGTCTTTGCCGAGAGCGGCCTGACCCTGACCGAGGAGATCGACCCGCAGGGGGAAGCGCTTGAGCTCTTGTACGGCCAGCAGACCGTATCCCTCCTGTGCTACGCCGCCGCGCGTGAGTTCACCGTGCTGGACGACCTGGAACTGCCGGGGGCGCAGGGCCTGCGCCTCATCTGCGCGCGCGGCGCGCTGCGCCCGGCCGCCTGCCAGCCCAGCCCCGATCAGCTCACGCTGTCGGGCGAGGCCCTGCTCTGGCTCCTGCTCATGGACGACACGGGCGCGCTCGTCACCATGACGCAGGCCATCCCCTACACCCAGGTGCTGGACGCGCCCGGCCTGCGCGGTTCGCTGCCCACCTGCGCACGGCTGGCCCTGCGCAGCTTGGACTGCATGCTGCGCGAGGATGGGGTACTGTCGGTCGGGCTAGGCGTGCGCGCGCTTGTGACCCAGCAGGCCGAGCAGACCATCCAGGTCATCCGCGACCTCTATCACCTGCACCGTGAGCTGCACTGCGACACGCGCGAGGTAACGCTGTGTACCTATGCAGCAGACGCGCCCTTTCAGCTGGAATCGGCCGTCCAGGTGCCGGTCGGCCGCGCAGCCGCCGAGATCCTGTCCGCAGACGGTACCTGCCTCTCGGCCGAGGCGCACGGCGGCGCGCTCGAGGCGCAGATCCAGGTCTGCCTGCTTTACCGCGACCCCACGGGCGCCGTGTGCGCCGAAAGCCAGCCGCTGACCGTCCCGCTCGCCGCCACAGGACTTCCAGAAGGCGCCGCGCCGCAGGACCTATCGGTCCAGCTATCGGCCGCGCCGGGCGGCGAAGGCAGCGTATCATTACGGGTGACGGCGACCGGCAATCTGGTCACCCAGGCACAAATCCCGATCCGCGATATCACAGCGCTCTGCGCAGACGCGCCGCGGCAGCCGGCCGACCAGCCTGGCACCACGCTGGTGCTGCGGTATATCCACACGCCCACGCCGCTCTGGGAGATTGCCAAACAGTATGCCTCGACCGCCCAGGCCATCCGGCAGGCCAACGCCCTGCCCGAGGGAACCGAGACCGCCGCAGACACCATGCTGCTCATCCCAGTGTATGCGCAGTGACCGAGAAGGGAGACAACAGATGGAAAACAAGGGACTTTACGAGCAGATCGGCGCGCGCACGGGCGGCGATATCTATATTGGTGTCGTCGGCCCGGTGCGGACCGGTAAATCCACGTTCATCAAGCGTTTTATGGAAAACATGGTCATCCCGCGCATTGAAAACGTCTATAAGCGCGAGCGGGCCAAGGATGAGCTGCCGCAGTCGGGCTCCGGGCGGACGATCATGACGGCCGAGCCCAAGTTCGTCCCCGAGGAGGCGGCCGAGATCACGCTCGCACCCGGGCGTACCTGCCGGGTGCGCCTGGTCGACTGCGTCGGCTATCTGGTGGACGGGGCGCTGGGCAGCATGGAGGAGGATGCGCCGCGCATGGTCACAACGCCGTGGCGCGATGCGCCCATCTCCATGGCTGAGGCCGCCGAGCTTGGCACCAAGAAGGTCATCGAGGACCACTCAACCATCGGCCTTGTGATCACGACCGACGGCTCCTTCTCCGACCTGCCGCGCGAGAGTTATGCGGCGGCGTGCGGCCGCGTGATCGAGGAACTGCAGGCCATCGGCAAGCCGTTTTTGACCCTGGTCAACACCACAGACCCGCACAGTGCGTCAGCGCAGGCCGTGGTCGATGCGCTGCATGAGCGCTACGGCGTATCGGCCCTGCCGGTCAATTGCCTGACGCTCGACGAGCAGGCCATGCGTGCCATCTTGACCGAAGTGCTCTATGAGTTTCCCATCCAGCAGGTGTCGGTCATGCTGCCGCGCTTTATCAGCGTACTCGAACCCGGCCATCCGGTCCAGACCAGCGTCTATGACAGCCTGCGGCAGAACGGTGCAGCCGCCCACAAGATGCGCGACCTTGAGCCCATGGCGCACGCGCTGTGCGCGAACGAATGGGTGACCGACGCGCGCATCACGGGCATGGACCTCGGCACCGGCCACGCCCGGCTGGCAGTCGATATCCCGAACGCCGTATTCTATCAGATCGTGACCGAACAGACCGGCATCCAGATGCAGGACGAGGCCGACCTGATCCCGGTGCTGACCCGGCTGTCTGCCACCGCCCGGGAATATGAGCGCATCGCGGGCGCCCTCGAGCAGGCCAACGCCACAGGCTATGGCGTCGTCATGCCGCGCCTGGAGGACCTGAGCCTGGCGCCGCCCGAGATCATCAAGCAAGGCGGGCGCTACGGTGTCAAGCTATGTGCCTCGGCCGCCTCGATCCACCTGATGAAAGCCGAGATCAAAGCCTCGGTCACCCCGATCGTGGGCACCGAAAAGCAGTCCGAGGAGCTTTTGCACTATCTGCTGGGAGAATTTGAGGGCGCACCCGAAAAGATCTGGGAGACCAATATCTTCGGCAAGCCGCTGTCCGAGCTGGTCAGCGAGGAGCTGTCCGGCAAGCTCTCCCGTATGCCCGAGGACGCACGAGAAAAGTTCCGCGAAACGCTCGAACGCATTATCAATGAGAGCACCGGCGGCCTCATCTGCATCCTGCTCTGACCAGGCCGCCCGCCATTTTCCGGGAAATACCCGATGCCTGTTGCGCCGCCGGGAAAGGCTTTTCCCCTGCGGCGCTGCGGCGTTTTGCCGGCAAGGTCTGCGCCTTGCCCTTGATTTTTGGCGTCCAGTACGGTATGATAGGGACGATCAAAGCACAGAGGAGCGATATGCGATGCGCAAGCAAGTCTTTATCATCAACGGGCAGGGCGGTGTCGGCAAGGACACCATCTGCGCCTGTGCCGCGCGCTACTTCCGGGTGCGCAATGTCTCATCCATCACGCCGATCGTTGAGATCGCAAAATTTGCCGGCTGGGACGGGGAGAAAACCTTGAAGGCGCGCCGGCTGCTGGCCCAGCTCAAAGAGGCTTTCACGGCCTTTAACGATCTGTCCTTCCGCTACTGCATGGACGCCTACGAGGCGTTCTTACAGAGCGATGACGAAATCCTCTTTCTGCATGTACGGGAACCGCGGGAGATCGAGCGCCTGCGCCGCGCCATTGGGCCGTCCTGCCGCACCTTGCTGGTACGCCGCCCCGATCTGGCCGCCCGCCAATATGGCAACCAGGCCGACGATGGAGTCGGGGCCTATGCCTATGACCTCTATTTCGACAACGAACCCCCGCTCGATACCCTCCCCGAACGGGTGAAAAATTTTTTCCAAAATATTTGATTCCCTTGCTTGACATTCCCTTCCTCCTGTGATATTATATACAAGCTGAGTTCATCAAGCAGATAGAACGCAGGTCATAAAATAGATATCCGGGTGTAGCGCAGCTGGTAGCGTGCTTGACTGGGGGTCAAGAGGCCGCAGGTTCAAGTCCTGTCACTCGGACCAAGAAAACCGCCTTTTTCGTAAGAAATTGGCGGTTTTTTTGCATATGAAGTTCAGAGTTGAAAACGCCAACCTGCAGCTTGTTCTTTATTTGTTCTTTATTGCCGCAAAACGCAGAAAACAGCATTTTCGATTGTGCGCAAAATCGTGTCAAAATCAATTACAATCGCGTTTATACACGATAAATTGTTATAGAAATCATAAATTTGATAACACCCCAAACGAATATACAGTCAATGACATTTACTATCAAACTCTCGTGATTTTCTTTTCGATTGCTGGTTAATTGTTGCCATGATCATTTCGGCGTTTTGCCGATTGTATTTCCCTTGCACTTTGGTATAATAGGGGCGGTTGGTGTAAGGTCCAACCGCCCCTTTTGGGATTGGGTCTGCGGGTTGCTTTGACGTGCTACCGCAGGCCCTTACTTATGCCTTGCCCTTGCTGTCGCGGACGATCTGCGCGGCCGCCCCGCGCTTTCTAAACCGGTGGGATGCCCGGGATACATCCCCAGCTTCTTGATTCGCCGCCTTCGGCAATCCAGCCCCCCTGCCCGCGCATCCGCTATGCTTTTTCCATGGCACTTTTCTGTTCTTTTCGAGCTTCCCGATATTGAATCTTTTCCCATATCCTGTTATAATATTTAAAAAGTTATAGATTTCTGTATGCCTTTATGGTCAAATTTAACAAAATCGATTGAATTTTTTATAATCTGTAACCCTGCATAGCAAATTCCGCAGCGCATCCCCGTGCCGCAGGCTTTTGTCCGCGCCGCGGGGCGCAAAATAGATTCAGTTTCCAACAAAGTAGGAGGGATTGCCTTGAAAAAGCAAATCTTATGTGGTACTGTTGCAGCATTATGCCTGCTCGCGGGGACGGCCAAGGCAGATGTGACAGCCGTTCGGAACAACAGCCAATTGAACGTGAACGACGAGTGGGGATATTACCTGGATGTCTATAATATCGGGGGGGCCAACTATTACAAGTTACGTGATATTATCTGCATTATGAACGGATGGCATGTCCCGGTCGGTTTGGAATACAACCAGAGCGCAAACCGGATTGATATCATTACCGGTGGGACCTACCAGATTCTTGGGACGGAATTACAGGCAACCGGGCAAAAGGCAACAGCCACCGCGCGGGAATCTGATATCCAGGTGTATGTGGACGGAAAACGGATGTCATTTGACGCCTATGAGATTGACGGCAGCACCTACTTTAAGCTGCGTGATCTGGCCGGACCGATTGGATTTGACGTGCAATATGATGCGGCGCAAGGCCAAGTCGCAATATACCCGGATAACAACGGCTTCAAACTTTTAGAGTACATGAACGATACCTATGGGACAAACCTGACGCCTGCCGATGCGCCCAAGGACACCACGCCGCAATTTGATACGACCACCAAGGGGATGGATATCAAGACGGCCCTAAACCAGGCGCCGCTGAACCCCAAAAAGACCAAACTCGACGATCTGAACCAGTTGATCGAACAGTTTATGGCCGAATATTTTACGCCGGATATGGACACCTACACCAAGGCAAAGGTGACATACGACTATATTATCAAAAATATGACCTACGGGACTCCGGATTTTGCGTTCGACACTTCGCCGGAGGGCAACGCGGGCTATATGTTCTTGACCCATCGCGGTGTGTGCGACCATTATTCTGCGTTTTTTGCGGCGATCATGCGGTATGTTGGGCTGGATATGCATGTGGTCAATGGCTCGACCCATGCGGCAAGCGGCGGCATGACAGGGCATACTTGGACAACCGCCAGGATCAATGGCCTAGATTATGTGTTCGACCCCCAGATTGATCAGAACATCGGCGGAAAAAGCAATCCTACCTACTATCGCTTTGGCAAACCCTATAGCGAACTCCCGGGCAAATATGAGCCGTATGCATATAACGATTTTGAATAATCGGACGGCCCGGCGAAGGGCGTTCCGCGCAGGAGGCTGTCTCCAGCAGGCGATTTCCCGCTGTGCCTATCCGCAGTAAGCCGTCCTGATTTTAGCGTTTTGCCAATTGTATTTCCCCTACAGGATGCTTTATAATAGGGGCAGTTGGTGTAAGGTCCAACCGCCCCTTTTGGGATTGGGTCTGCGGATTGCTTTGACGTGCTGCCGCAGGCCCTTACTTATGCCTTGCCCTTGCTGTCATGGGCAGGCCGGGCGATGCATCTGGCCTGTGCGGCATGAAATCGACCCGAAAGACAAAAACGAGGAGGGTTTACCCGATGAGAAAAAAAGTGCTTGCCTTTGCAGTTGCGGCAGTCCTATCCATAAACGCTGCCGGCGCAGCCTCGCTGGTGGTGGACGGCGCGCAGGTACAGGCCGATGTCCCTCCGATGATCGTCGATGGCCGCACGCTGGTCCCTGTGCGTGCGCTCTTCGAGTCTCTGGGTGCGACCGTAGACTGGGACGATGCCACCCAAACCGTGACGGCCGCCAAGGAGGGCACTGTCATCTCCATGCAGATCGGCAGCACGGCCGCTTCTGTGAACGGCGCTGCTCAGGTATTGGATGTCCCCGCCCAGACCATCGAGGGTCGCACGATGGTCCCGGCGCGCTTTGCCGCAGAATCGCTGGGCGCGCGCGTGCTCTGGGACAACAGTACACAGTCTGCGTACATTATTACCCCAGAGCATAAGTCTCTGGTCGTGGAATATCTGGACGTTGGGCAGGCCGACAGTATGCTGCTGTCCAGCAATGGCGAATATATGCTCATTGACGCCGGCAACAACGAGGACGGCGACGATGTAGTTGAGTACCTCAAGAATGCCGGCGTGCGCACGCTCAAGTATGTCGTCGGCACCCATCCCCACGAGGATCATATCGGCGGTATGGATGATGTCATCAACGCCTTTGATGTGCAGAATGTTTTGCTGGCCGATGCGACCTCCAATACGCAGACCTATTCCGATGTGCTGACCGCACTGGAAAACAAGAGCCTGACTGCGGTTGTTCCCGAGGTGGGCGCGACGTTCCCGCTCGGCGATGCCAATGTCACTGTACTTGCAGCGCAGCCTGCCGAGGATCTGAACAATACGTCCATCGTCCTGCGGGCGACCTACCAGAACACCTCTTTCCTGTTTATGGGTGACGCGGAAGCCGAGGTCGAGGAGGCGATCCTGCAATCCGGCGCTGACATCCAGAGCAATGTGCTCAAGGTCGGTCATCACGGTTCGGATACTTCGACGACCAGCAGTTTCCTTTCGGCAGTTTCCCCGGATGCGGCGGTGATCTGCTGCGGCGCTGGCAACAGCTATGGCCATCCGTCTCAGGCGACGCTGGACAAGCTCGCAGGCATCCCGGTCTGGCGCACCGATCTCAATGGCACCATCTACGCCATGACCGACGGCGAGACCTGCCGGATCACGGCAAACAAGAGCGTTTCGGCTGCCCCGACCAAACAGCCGGATGCCCTGACCGAATCCCCTGTCCCGTCAGCGCCCGAAACCGCCGCGCCCTCCGCCCCATCGGTTTCCACGCCGTCCGGGCCGGAAACGGTACCCTCAAATCCCGCCACCGAGACCCACGCCAACGTCTATGTGACCAAAACCGGTAAGCGGTACCATTATGACAGCCATTGCAACGGCGGCACCTACTATCCCAGCACGCTCGCTGACGCGCTGGCACGTGGGCTGACACCGTGCAACAAATGTGTCAAGTAAACGGCTTGACAACTTCACAGAAAGCGGCTATACTGAAAACATAAAAAAGGGCGCGTTGCCGGTAGACGGTTATGCCCTCAAAATTTTTTGATCGAAATGACCGCTAAGTTTGAGAGGCTTGGGCGGTCATTTTGCGTATGTAACGAAAATGAAAGCGAACAGTGCTGTAAACAGCATGATGCGCAAAATCTTCTCACACACCGCGTTCACCCCCTTCCGGGTTGGATTGGGGAGAACTTCACCTCCTTCCCTTGAAGGATGGAGGGCAAATAACCGCCTACCGCTGGCACGGCAGCGCGCTGAAAAATAATTTTTTTCCTGCTCAACAGGATATCACAATTTGGAATAAATTTCAACAAAAGCCCTCGGTTTCAGCCGAGGGCTTTTGCAGGCAGGTGTCTCCCGCTCAGCGATTGATTGTGCCAATCGGGACATGCTGGCCATGGGGATGCCGCCCCACCCGAAGGGCCCCAAGGTCATCCAGCATCCCCCATATACCTGGCGAGATATTCCTCCAATTTTTCCATATATTGCGCGTACATCCGGTTGTCGTTCTGCAACCCGTGCCCGGAGTGCGGGAATTCAAAATAGTCGTATGGCACATGGTTTGCTTCCAAGGCCGCGATAAGCGGTTGGACGCTCAAGACGGGACACACTTTATCGTGCTTCCCATACGCCAAGAGGGCAGGCACAGAACGCTCGTCAATCCAGCGGTCGGCGGAGATCGGCTTGACGGCCTCCAGGTATTCCCCGGAGCGGATCATTTCCGGCGTGATCGCCGTGCCGGACATCGTGCCAAACAGGTTTGCGGCCGCTTCCGGGTTTTTGTCCAGGCCATAGTTCGTCCAGTCCTCAAAATGAAAGCTGGCTGGGCCGACCATCTCGAACACCATCTTGACCGGGATGGGGGCCGTACCGGCGTCCCGGTAGGCGTAGACCAGCGCCAGCGTGCCGCCCGCGCTGCCTCCGGCGACCGCCATCCGGTCCAGCGGATAGCCCAGCTCCTCGGCCGCGGCGACCACATGGGGCATCGCATTTTTCACGTCCATGGTCTGCGAATAGACACTTACCGTGGGATTTTCCTGGCTAAACAAGGTGTAGTTGATGCCGGCGGTCACATACCCTTTGGCGCATAGCCATTTCAAAATACCTGCATCGCCGCGCTTGTCTCCACTGGTAAAGCCCCCAGCATGGAGATAGACGATCAGTCCATAGTGCTCCTTCGTATGCCCGGCAGGGACATACAAATCAAACCGATTTGCTTCCCCGTCCCCATAGGCAAGGTCGGTGTAGACCGTCCCGACCGAATCGTCCCAATCCACGGTATACTTGCCGTGGAACGGGTCGGCTGTCATCTTGACCGCTGCGGACCCGAGGAATGCGGCGAGAAACGTCCCAACATAAATCAGCCCCCACATAAGCCTCCCCTTTCTTTTTGTCCGTTTCACAGGAAATTCCCTCCAAACAGCGTGCCGCCCAGCAGCAGGTTCATGGCGGCCCGGACAGCCAGACGCCCCAGCACAATGGCGGCGACGGCCACCGCCGCCAGGACGAGCAGCCGCTTCGGCAGGATCGGCATGAGATCCCCTCCTTGACATTTTGTTGGGACGATTGTATCATAATGCATATCGATGGGTCAATCGTCTCATCAAAAATGAGACAAACGGGGAGGATTTGTATCAGGCCATGCGTGCAAGCAACCAGGAAAAGAACAGCTATGTCCGCCGCCAGATCCTGCATACGCTGCTGGAGATGATGCGCGAACAGGAATTCCAGGACATCGTCATCAGCAGGCTGACCGCGCGCGCCGGGGTCGGCCGGGCTTCTTTCTACCGGAACTTTACGGGCAAAGAAGACGTGCTGCGGCAGGAGGCCGACCGCCTGGCAAGGGAATGGCAGCAGCAGTATGACCGGCAGGCGCACGCTGCGCCGTCCGAAGTGCTCGTCAGCCTGTTGGACTTTTACAAGGCCCATTCCGCCTTCTACCTCGCGCTATACCGGGCCGGGCTGTCCGAGATCGTGCTGGGCACCCTTTTGGAGCAGGCAGCAGTCTCGCCCGACCTTCCAAACGCCGTGGCATACCTGCGCGCTTCGGTCGCCTATATGATATTTGGCTGGGTCGTCGAGTGGATGAAGCGGGGCATGCCGGAAAGCGGCACCGAATTGGCAAAAATGATCGCAGACGCACAGGCGCGATGATGCGTGGCCGGCCGCACAGGCCAATCGGAAAGGAGAGCTGCCCAAATGGCAAAGATCAAGTCCATCCTTTTTGCAGCCGGGATCCTGCTGCTCATCGGGGCGGCGGCCTGCCTCTATCTGGGCCTGCGCGGCCTCGCCGGGGTGCGGCCCGCGGCCGCCTACGTTGACCAGGGCGTGCACACCTTTGTGCCAAGCGCGGTTTACCCGGTCCAGGTGGAAAACCACGCCACCGGGCGGGACAAGCGCAACCACCCCACCCGGACCGTCTACCTGGTCGCCTACCGCGCCACGGATGGCAGCGGCTATACCTATCGGTCTGCGGCCGGTGCGGCCGAGCAGACCGCCCGGCAGATCGTAGCGGCCGGCGAGCCGGTCACGCGGCGGGTGCTGTCCGTCCCGCAGGACGGCGTCTCTGTCACGGTGGAGGCCGACCAGACGGCGCAGTCCTATGTGGCCGGGCAGCGGAAAACCTATGGCGCCATGGCCGGGGCCTCGCTGGCATACCTGCTGATATGGGCCGCCGTCCATGTGGGCGTGGCCTATCGGAGACGCCGGCAGGGCCGGCACAGCAAACGAACAGGAGAATGACAATGCAATCGATCTTACTGATTGGACAATCCAATATGGCCGGGCGCGGCTTCCTGCACCAGGTCACGCCCATCTGCGACGAGCGGATCTGGATGCTGCGCAACGGCAGATGGCAGATGATGGCCGAGCCCATCCATTTCGACCGGTCGGTCGCCGGGGTCGGGCCGGCGGCCTCCTTTGCGCAGGCGTGGTGCGCGGCGCATGCGGGCGAACAAATCGGGCTGATCCCCTGCGCTGAGGGCGGCAGCTCGATCGACGCGTGGAGCCCCGACGGCATCCTATTCCGCCATGCCGTCAGCGAGGCGCGATATGCCATGGAGCAGAGCACGCTGATCGCGGCCTTATGGCACCAGGGGGAAAGCGACAGCTACGGCGGGCGATACCGGCAGTATGCGCAAAAATTGGACGGCATCGTCCGTGGGCTGCGCCAGGCGCTGGGGACGCCCGACCTCCCGTTCCTGATCGGCGGGCTTGGCGACTACCTGGGAAAGTCCGGGTTCGGCCTGGGCTGCGTGGAATATGCGCAGATCAATCAGGCGGCCATGCGCTATGCCACGCAGGCAGAAAACTGCTATTTTGTGACCGGGGAATCGCTGTATCCCAATCCCGACGGCATCCACATCAACGCCGAATCCCAAAGGCGGTTCGGCCTGCGGTACTTTGCCGCCTACCAGTCCCGGTCCCATGTGACCGCGCCGCTGCCGGAGGAAGCGCAGACGGTCCAGGCGCTTTCCGCCCGGGCACACACGCCGGCAGAGCAGCAATACCTTGCGCTCGAACAATTTACACGCGGGGAGATGTCCTGGGAGGCCGTACAGGCCTACCTTCGGTAATCCCCCGCCCCAAACCAGGCCCCCGGAGCCCTTGCGCCCCGGGGGCTTTTCTTGTCCGGGCGGCCCGCAGGTATCACGCCCGCGTCACAGTGCCTTTTCCATCCAGATATGCGGGCAATGCTCCTCCAGCTCGACGGCGCCGTAGGCCGTGTAACCCAGCTTCTCATAAAACGGCCGGGCCTGCACCTGAGCATGCAGGGCGATGCGGCGGCCCTGCCGCTGCCGCACAGCCCGCTCGGCGGCGCGCAGCAGCGCGGCCCCGACGCCCTTCCCGCGATAGGCCTTGACCACCGCGATGCGCCCGACGAGATAGGTATCGCACCCCGGCGCCCGGTAAAAGCGGCCGGTCGCGATGGGAACCTCCCGGTCGCACAGCACCAGATGGCTTGCGCGCGGGTCAATCTCGTCAAACTCATCCCGGAAGCCCTGCTCGTCCATAAAGACCGCCCGGCGGATGGCTGCGGCCTGCGGCGGCAGCCCGTCGTCGTATAAATATACCTGCATGGAACATCTTCCTCCTTCACAAGAAACCAAAAAGGCATCCAAAAGCCAACCTTATAGCGCAGGCTGCGCCGTACCTACGGTTTGCTTTTGCATGCCTTTTGGGCGGCACGATCCGGTGACCGGCCGCCAGCATGATCTATTTTTTTCTGATTATACCAGGCCACGCGGCGGAAGTCAACCGCCTTAGGGGCCGCCCCATCGCCCGCGCGGGCCTGTGACAAGGGCTGTGCAGAAAAACAGGAGATATCGCGCACACTTCCGGGACGCTTTCTATGCTATACTGAAACCAGAAGGATAGGAGATGATACCATGCTGCTGTTCAGCGAATACCTGCGCGAGCTTTTGCAGGCCAAGGGCATGACCGTTTCGGCGCTGTCCCGGCTGGCCGGCGTCGAGCGGACCGCGCTGTCCAAAGCCCTGGCCGGACAGCGCGTGCTGCCCTACGACGCCCTGGACGAGCTGATCTACCACCTGCGGCTGACGCCCGGCGAGGAGGAGCGCCTGCGCACCTATTACGACGCGCAATTTGAAAAGGAGGGCATCCGGCGCGCCCGCGAGCGGGTGGGGCGGCTGTTCTCCGACCTGGCCGAGCTGGACTTCTCGGCGCCGGCCTTTGAGGAGACCCGGCTGCTGATGAACCTGGCGCAGTACGCCGGGACGCGGGCCATCTATGCCGGCGTGACCAACGTGCAGCCGCTTTTGCGCATCGTGCTGACCGAAGAGCTGTCCCACCCGAATGCCCGGATCGAGCTGACCGTGCCCCCGACCGACACCTTTTTGGGCGATGAGCTGCTGCGCCGCTATCTCGGCGGCCAGATCACCGCCGAGGTCAGCCAGATCATTGCCTTTGACGCCTCGGGCTCGGCCGAGGACAGCAACCTGCACAACCTCTCGTGCTTTTGCCGCATCTTCCCCATGTGCCTGCTGTCCCGGCGGCACTACCACCCCTATTACTACTACGCCGACGGCGCGGCCGCGCGCTACACCGATCCCTTCCCCTATTTCCTCGTCACCCACTCGTGCGTGGTCTGTCTGTCGGACGACGGCGGGCGCGCCATGCTGCTGCGCGGCGAGGACCAGGTCGCGTGCTACCACCGGCACTTCCAGGCGCTGCGCGCCCAGTGCTACAGCCTCATCCAGTACACGTCCGACCCGGTCGAGGTGCTGACCGTCTACGACGGCTGCACCGAGAAGGACGGCTTTTACATGGTCATGGACCAGCCTTGCTTTGGGCGCTTTTACGACGACGCGGTCATCCGCAGGTACCTGCGCACCGACCTGCCCTTCTATGACCGGCTGTACGAGGCCGCGCGGCAGCGGTTTGGCCGTCTGCGCACGACCGAGCGGTTTTACACGCTGTTCTCCCAAAACGGGCTTGCGCGCTTCGCCGAGACCGGCACCCTGGACGACTTTCCGGAGGCGCTGGTCATGCCCTTCCCGCCCGAAGTGCGCCGCGGGCTGATGGCCGCCATGGCCGAGCACATCCGCACGGGCGACGTGACCGGGCGCTTGCTCGAGCCGGGCATCTTCCCCGACTATCTGAGCATGACGACCTCGGAAACGTCGGGCGTGGGCTTTTTCACGACCGAACGCTTCGCCCTGCAGGACGGCTTCTATTTCTATGACGCGGTGCTGTGGGCGGCCGAGAGCGGCATCGTATCGGGCACCGGGCCTGCGGCCTTCAGCCCGGACGCGGCCTGCACCCGCGCCCAGACCGTCACCTTGCTGTACCGCGCCCTGACCGGCGCGCCG
>ERZ1643249.1624-NODE-1624-length-22310-cov-4.871400_pt1 | contig 22310 bp, 30 predicted proteins | sample MGYA00579263_ERZ1643249 | MGnify/ENA primary metagenome ERZ1643249 (study PRJEB29033, sample SAMEA4952264) | chicken gut metagenome | biome: Broiler Chicken; feature: Gastrointestinal Tract; material: Caecum | place: Ireland | collected 2018 | study: Broiler... | reverse complement strand
CAGTTTTTGAAATACAGTTACTTATCTCAGAAGATATTAATAAGTCTTTTATGTGATATAGGATCTAATGTATAAGTTTTTCCCATTAGAACATTTCCTATATATTTTTCATTTCTTATTATTCCTCGAACTGTAGACTCTGCCCATTTATCTTCACCTTTTGGACTTTTGTATCCAAGTTTTCTTAATTCTCTTGCAATAATTGTTGATCCAGCACCTTCGCAATATCTCTTAAAAACATATTTGACAATTTCTGCTTCTTCTTCATTAATAGACATTGTATTTGTTTTATAATCATATCTATAACCTAGACAATTATTAAATCCTATTAATTCACCTCTCTCCATTTTCATTTTTAATCCTAATTTTACGTGTGTTGAGATATTTTCACTCTCTTGCTGAGCTATAGAGCTTAATATTGTTAAAAGAAGTTCTCCTGCCATTTCTAATGTGTTTATATTTTCTTCTTCGAAAATTATTGCAATATTTCTTTCTTTTAACTTTCTGACATACTTTAATGTATCTACAGTATTTCTTGCAAAACGAGAAATTGACTTTGTCATTATTAAGTCCAATTTTCCTTCTAATGCATCTGTTATCATCCTCATAAAGTCATCTCTTTTATAATCAAGTGTACCACTTATTGCCTCGTCTGCATAAATTCCTGCAAATGACCAGTTTGAATTAGTTGTAATTTTCTCCTTGTAATATTTTAATTGAGAATCATAACTGTTTTTTTGTTCTTCTGAATCTGTACTTACTCTACAATATGCACATACTCTCAATCTTTCGTTATAAACATTCCCAGTTTTCCTATCGATTCTACCATCGACCTTTTTTATTACTTTTACTTGCAACGGTTCCTCCAATCCAACTGTGTCTTCCCAGTTTGTATTATAACTCTCTTTTAATTCTTTCTCAAATCATTTCATACTAAAATATTATATTCTTTTATAATTTTTTCTTTTAGCAATTTGTAATTGTCTTCTGTAATGAGATTATTTTTTAATAATTTTTTTAATGCTTGTAATTCAATAGTTCCAATAATATATGCATTTTTAATTTTTTGATTTATTACTTGTTTCTGCATTTTTACCTCCACCTTATTTCCAATTTATTCGTTTAGGCACATCAGCTCCGACAGTAATTCCTTTCTTCAACATATAGCATTTGCTCTTTTCATTATATTTATATATTGATGGATTCCAATCTCTAAATGCTCTATTTGAAATTGGCTTTCGACCACCTGATAACTCTCTACTTGCTTCCATATGTTGTTTCTTTAAATTCTCATATACTGTATCATTACTTTTACTTCTTCTAACTTTATTTATGTAATTTATAGTTTCATTTCTATTTTTTAATTTATTTGCTTTCTGTCGCCTAACTTTCTCCTCTGAATATCTCTCATCTGACATAATAATTCGATTTACTGTAGATTTTGAAACACCTATTGTTTCTGCAATTTCAATCTGTTTATATTTTTTTACAAAATATAAATTTAAAATTTCTTCTTTATCATTCATATAATTTGCCTCATTATTGGGATTTTTTACTAACAACTTTTAGATATGGAGAAACTAATAGAGCTAAAATATAACTCTACTTAATCTCTAAATCTTTCAATGCTTTTTTTGAATTCTTTCTTAGTCATCTCACTAAGTGACTTTACCTTTTTATATCTCCTATGCCCTTTTCTTAATCCAATGAATATTGCAAAGGAGATAAATATTAATGTTATTATTAAAAAATACATCATATTTTATTTTCCCTTTACAATAACATTGGCAAGTCTTTTCACCTCTTTTGTTCCAAATTTGCTATGTAACATTTTAATCTCACTTCGCAGTTCTTTTGCATTTATTTCTGTTCCACTATGTTGTAGGGTATGTACTGCTAATTGTGCATAAGCAATAGCTGTTTCCATATCTATTAGTTCTTCTTGTTTAGACTCCATATTGGCACCTCCTTTTTCGTATTTGCCAATATAAGTCCAATTTTTTTTCAAAATGTTGCATTTTTTGAATTTTTTTTATTTTTTTCTATTTTTAGATAGTTCCCTAAAAATAGCTACTTTTATTTCTTGTGTTAAATCTTCATCGATCCTGTCATTTATAATAGATTTTCTTATAATTAGTGGATTATAATCTTTAATGATTCTTATTATTTCTTCATCACTTAATTCAAAATTATTAAACATACTAATTTCCTCCTAAAATAGATTTCATTAATTTATCTAATGTCCTATTCTTTAATCTCCACACTGTCTCTCTTGCAATTCCCATTTCTCTAGCAATTTGATTTACGTTTTTGTTTTGACTATATAAAGAAAAAAGCACCATCTTTTCCTTAAAAGACAGTGTTTTTACAGCATTATACAACTTTACATTTGAAATCATTTTCTCAAATTCAACAGCTGATTTTATCTCTTTTTCGCATTTTTCGATAACCACATCTAACACAGATGACTCATCTATAACTAATGTATCATCTATATTTATAGATTTATTTTGCAAAAAATCAAAATTATCCCTTATATATTTATTCCTTGCATTTATAACAACCTTCTTTAAATATGCATTCTCCTCTTTTGTAAGTTTTTCAACTAGATAATTCCTCTTATCATTCATACAATAATTCTCCTTTTTTTAAAATTGAACTATTGCTATCAAAGTTAAGAGTAAAAAGATTATCCTCCTTTCCTCATATTACTATTTGTTATCAATTTTTTATTTTTTATCTTTTGTTATTTATATACTTTTCATTTGCATATATACTCCAAACATTTGATAACAAATAGTCTTGGAATATATGATATTCTTGCATCATATGGATTTCTATTGTCTTATCTACTAATATCAAATATTTTCATTTTATTTAAATTGACACTTTTTGATACTTTTTATAAATTTTCTTGTTGTTTACATAATCTTATGGTATAATTGTATTGATTTTCTATGAAAGGATGGTGTCTCTATGCTTACTGTGTTAATCGCCGATGATAATGTTAATTTCAATTTGGCATTATCTAGTTTTTTAACTAAAGAAACTGATATCAAGATTGTAGATATGTGTTTAGATGGTAAAACAGCTTTAGCTTCTTATTTAAAAAATAGACCTGATGTTCTAATTCTCGATTTAGCTCTACCTGTTTTGAATGGTCTACAAATTTTGGATTATTTGGATTCACTTGATGAAGAACAAAAAACAAATATTATCGTCATATCAGGAAACTTAAAATTAAAGGCAAAATTGACTGCTTTATCAAAAGTTTATTATATGTTAAGTAAACCTTGTGATTTTAATGAAGTTTTGAAAAAAATTGAAGAAATAAAAGTAAATAGTACTTATATAGATTCTTTAAAGTTATCTATTTTTAATTATATGCAAAAATTGAACTTTAATATGAATTCAATAGGTACTATTTATTTATCTGAAATGATATTACTCAATTATACTATTAATAGTTCTTGTAGTCTAAAAACGTTAATTCATAAAGTAGCTATAAGAAACAATACTAGTTGTTCTACTGTGAAATCTGCTATCTATCATGCTGTTGATTCAATGAATAGATTTGTTAATATAGAAGTTTTAGAGGAAATTGATTCAAATTATTTTAAAAGTAAAAAAATTACAGCAAACGATGTTATTACATTTTCAAAAAAAGCATTGCTGTAGCAAAATAAGCTATATAAATTATTGACATTCATTTCAATTAATTTATATAGCTCTATTTTGTTGTAAATGTTTTTGATAAACTAAAAGTGGTCCAAAAAATTAGAAAATTCTAGTAAAAAAAAGTCTATTTTTCAATTATAACTTGAACCAATTTTTAACTTGACAAATACATAATAATTAGAGGATGTCCTAAAATAGGACTCCTCTTATGATATTTTAATTCATTTCCGTTATTATACTTCAATAAATTCCCAATACACATGTACATTTGGATTATATGCACCATTGTGAAGAAATACATTTCCTTCTGAAGTACTACTTGTTCCAGAGCCTCCACCATTACCACTGCCATATGAAGCCACCAACACACGGTAATCACTACTAGTAAGCCAAATCAAAAATGCTCCATTATTTTGATATGCTAATGTCCAGTTTTGAACTTCAGGATCATTTGGAGCCCAAATATCTATATTAGATCCAGTACCATAATTTCCATCCGAATTTCTGTATACATCAAGTACTCTATTATATCCATTTGAACTGCACATTGTATACAATTTCCATGAACCATCACTATTTTGAACTGCTCTCCATTTTTGCTCAATACTTCCATCTTCTGTAAATTGATTAACATTTGTTCCATTAGCATCTGTTCCATAATTTACATTTAAAAATTTACCAGTATCTTTATTTCTTATTTTATATACTTTACCACTTTGAAGACTAGTAACAGCACGTGGCTCAACTTTTGCTGCTTCAACATCTGCTGCTTCAACATCTGCTGCTAATGCTGGTTTTGTCGGAACCAAAGAAATTGTGAATATTAAACTCATCAAAATAATTAATGTTGCTTTAACTAACTTACTCATTATTACACCTCCTCTCTAATATTTTTTCTATAAGTATTATATATAACATTAGCATAGAATTAAATAAAAGTGGAAAAAAGCGGAAAAAAGCGGAAAAAAACGGAAAAAAGCGGAAAACTTTCTACATTAACTATATTTTGTCCTTATAGAATTAGTTATTGTTGAAAGAAACATCTTAATTGTAGGTTTGTTTGCATGTGGAAAATATTCTAATATTACATTAGAATTTGTATATCTTATCATAGAATTTATTAGCTTTTGTATAGACCATTTTATTACCTTAGGATTATCAATATTTAATTGGTATGCTATACTTGGAAATAAAAGTTTTTCTATATTATCTAATTTTCTAGGATCCTTAAAAATTTCTATTATGCATTTAGTAAGATATATATATCCTTTGCTACCTGTATTAAAATTAAATTGTGATAAATCTTCTTTTATTAAAAGTTTAAGTTTTATTGCTTCGTTTTCAAGCATTAAATTTTTAATACTATGAGCAGTGTCTATATATATTAAATCTTTTAAATGTGTCTTTAGCTTGCCTAATTCGAAAGGCTTAATATATATTTTTTCAATATTTCTAAAATCTACTAATGCTATATCGTTAATAAGTTGTGTTTTACCAGACATTATAATTACCTGAACGTTTTTAGATCTTATTTTTTCTAGGACTTCAATACCGCTAACTTTAGGCATATCTAAATCTAAAAAAACAATATCTGGATTTATTTCATTTATATACTTTATTGCCTCTTCTCCATTAGAAGCTAAACCAATAATATCTAATTCTGGTATTTGTGATTGCATATACTTATATAAAGAAACTACAAAATCAGAATTATCATCTACTATCAATGCTTTATTCTTCATTTCATACTTTATGATATATTTGTAAGACAAATATATCATATCCTCCTTATATATATTATACATATTTAAATATGCAAAAAAAAGAGAAATTTGTCGAAAAAGACTTTTTTATAAATATAATCATGAAATTTTACAAAAAAGTATAACATTTTACTCATTGACTTACGAGTAAAATGTTATACTTATTCTATCTATAGCATTAATATTTGTAAAAATATTAGCAAATATTATAACAAAAATTCCTATAATGAAATAATTTGATAAAATTGGTGGGATAATATATGGATGGGCAAAATGAATTTTAATAATAACAGTAATATCTGCAATAGTATTATTGCGTCACCAATGATAGACAAAAAATACATAAAAACAATTAACAATTCAAATTTATGCTTATTCATGGATATATTAATTGAATTAATGTAATCAAAAAAAGATATTTTTATAAAAAATGTTGCACATACAATTATTTTTTGCTATAATAAAAAATAATAAGAGGAGGGATTAATAATGGGGAGACAAATTGAAACAAAAGAAAATGAAGTAAAGAAGGGTAAGAAGAAAAAAAAATTACGTATTGGAAGAATAATATTTTTAATAATTATAATGGTTTGTGTAATTGTAGGAATAATATTTGCAAAAAAATTATCTGATTTAGAAGGAAATTGGATGGCATTATTATTAGGACATGATAAAGAAACAGTTAAAAATATGGAAACTTTGCAAATTTTAATTATGGGTGAAAGTACAGGAATGTCAGATACAATAATTTTATGTTCTTATAATCCAAAAACACAAAATGTGTCAATGCTTTCAATTCCAAGAGATACATATGTTACAAATGGAAATTACAAGTATTCGGCATATAATAAAATTAACTCTTTATATTCGGGAGGAAAAACTCCAGAAAAGACTGTTCAAGCTGTAAATGAAATAACTGGTTTAAACATTCAATATTATATACTTGTTGATACTGAAGCATTAATTAAATTAGTAAATTTAATTGGAGGAGTATATTTTGATGTTCCAATTGATATGAACTACGATGACGATGGACAAGATTTACATATACATTTAACAAAAGGTTATCAAAAACTAACTGGAGAGCAAGTAGAGCAAGTTGTAAGATTTAGGCATAATAATGATGGAACCTCATATCCACCAGATTATGGAAATGAAGACTATGGAAGAATGAAAACACAAAGAAATATCATTATAGAAGTTGTAAAACAAACTATTAAACTAAAAAATATAACAGAAATTGAAAATATTGTAAACATCATGAAGGAAGATGTAAAAACAAATGTAAACTTTAATAGCATAATAGACTATGTTCCATATGTAGTAAATATTGATATGAACACAATAAAGACTTTTCAACTTCCAGGAATATCAGAAAATAGAGGAGGATATGGATGGTTTTTCTACCACGATGAAGAAGAAACTAAAAAACTAGTAGATGAATTTTTTAATGAAAATTCACAACCAGAAGAAAATGCGGTATCAGAAGGAAATGCGGTATCAGAAGAAAATACAGTTGCTGAATAAAAAAAGAGAAAGTATTGCAGAAATAACTACAATACTTTCCAGAGAGCCTCTCTTTCTTTTTACTGTCCACTTTTAAGGTAACAGTTCAAATTAAACTCTTTATTATTTTCGTATTATACTTCTATTTTTTACAAGTTTGCTTGTACGTTTTATTTTTTTATTCTAGGCAATGTTTTTTTAATAGTATACTTACTTTTGAAGTTAAAAACCGGAACATATGCATTAGGTTGTATTCCATTGATAAATATTTGTAATGTACTTGAAATTAATCCGTCACAACTATTAGATAATTTTATTACAGCACCAAAAGAAATACTAAAAGAATCCCTTTCAGCAGAAATCGATTCTATCTCAGAAAGGGATTTTAATATTATATTAAACTTAATAAAATGATGAAAAACTAATTATCTTTAGCAAAAAACAAAAAAACGTTCATTTTTATTATCCAACATAAAAGCAATCAGCCATTAACTTTACACCATTACTAAAACCGACTTCATAATATCTTTTGTTACTAATATCTGCTTCATCACGTATAAGCTCTTTATACTCGAATATTAGATCTATTATTCTTCTTCGTTCTTCTTTATCTCTGATATTATTTTCTAATATTGTTTTTATTTCATTATACTTTATGTCTTCCTCAATGTTTTTTTCTTTTGTCAACTTTCTTGTCTTTTCATCTAACATGATATGATATTGACTTTCAAATATTTGACTTATTATACTTTCTCCTTTTCCAATTTTATCAATAAATTCTTCCATTATTCTCACCTCACTTTTTTTATTGTGTATGATATTAACTCTCTTTCAATCTATTGTCAACTCAATTGCAAACAATTATAAAAAATATTAAACCCTGAAATTCTTGAGCAAAAAAATGGTGTATTATCCCCTTATACATAAAAATAATACACCCATATATAAAACCCCTCATCCCGTCGCTCTTTTATGGTAATCTAGTATGTAAATCTATTATTTACTACAGATGCTGTTATTTAATAACATTGTTCATGCTTGCCCAAACTTTTTACATCTGCATATCCTATTACAAGTTTTGCCTCCTGAACTCTTTTATTATTGTGAGTTTATGTCACAAAATCTCACCGACACATATATTTCTAATAGACCGTTAGAAATACTGCAAGTCATTTTATAGCTGTGGCTGACTAAACCTGTCACTTTATTATTTTATAACGAGTTTATGGCATCTCTCGTTATGTCAAAAAAAACTATAAATATTTGTACCTATAAGTGCTTTCAATTATTTAATTTTACATTTCTTCCTCATCTTGTAATTCTACTTCTGCCCTGACTACATATCTATTCAATTGTTTTTCTACTATTGTTCGTAACTGCCCCATTAAATCATTATTTTTATATTTAATAGCAATTTTCTGTATTTTCTTTAAATCTTGCATTTCAGTAGTATGAATATTTTCTTTTACTTTTCTATTTTCATTCATTCTATCTACATACAACTCTCTTCTCTCTTCGATATAATTTTCTTTATTTATTTTTTCAATTCTTGCATCCAATTCTTCCATTTGCTTCAATTTACTTTCTTTCTACATTTTTTATTCCTTTCATCATAAAAAGAGAGCTTCTCTGAGCTCCCAATAGTTTTTCTAGAATCCTGTTCTAGGTAATTTTTTCACTTTAATTCTCTTCTTATAAATTTCTGTTGTATGCTCATCTTCATCCCAAACCATATATGTTTTGTTATAACCTTCTATTCTTGTTTTATTTGTAAATACATCATCATTTTTTACTGTATCTTTTACTCTAACAAATATATATGGATTTATAACAGATTCAAATCCTACATCAACAGTTCCAAAATCTACCTTGAATTCTGTTACATATTCGTCTGCTTCTAATTCTAAATTTGAGAAATCTATATAATTATTTACTTGAGTATTTAAATTATCTTTTAATAATCTATAATCGCTTTTATTAGTTTTGTAGTATATATCATAATTTAAATCTTGATTATATGTTCCTGTAATTAACCTTGTAATTCTTACATAGTCAGTAGGTAAATAATCATACCAAGTAAAATCACTTAACGGAACATTACCTGTATTCTTAATAGCAAAATCATATTTAATCTCTTGATTTGCTGTTGTTTGAATTATACCTGTCTTTTCAATATCTACATTTGGTTTTTCTGATTCATTTGTAATCTCTATCTCAACAATTTCTTGATTCTCTTTTATTTCAACTTCAAAAGTATTCTCATTTAATAAATACCATTCTCCTGACTCAACTTCTTTTATATAGTACCTGCCTTTATCCAATAGTTTAGTAGTAGCAGTTCCATCTTCTGATGTGATTATCTCATCTACAATATTATTATTTGAATCATATATCTCGAACTTAACATTTTCGATTGGACTTCCTAATTTTTCTCCATTTATAAAATTGTCATCATCACTTGTTTTTACAATCTTAATCTGACCTTTTATTCTTTCGTTTTTTATCTCTAATCTTGAAATAATATCTGTTGTAACATCTACTTCGATAATTTCTTCATTCAATACATGCATTTCATCCGTTTTTATTTCCTTTAAAAAATATTTTTGTATAGGTATACGAGATGTTATTGCATATCCTTCACTATTGGTTACTATTGTTTCAACAACTTCTCCGTTAACATTAATAACTTGGAATTCTACTCCTTCTAATTTAATTTTATTGTCTTCCGCATCCGTTTTATATACTTCTATCTGCCCTTTTTTCTTTTCATTTTCCACCTTAATCTCCATTGTCTTGTTCCAATCTATTATAACATCTTGGTCAACTGCTAAATTATATTCCTTTTTAGTTAAGGTTTCTCTTAAAATATAATTGCCTGTATTTACTTCTATCTCTGCAATTCCATTGATGTCAGTTATAAGATGGCTTACAACATTTCCATTGCTATCAATTAAATCAAATTCAACTGCTCCTAGTGTTAAATTATTATCATCTGCATCAACCTTTATTATCTTTAAAATGCCCTTTTTATGCTTGTTAGTTAATTCAATTGTTTTTAGTTGATTATATTCTAGTTCAACAGTATGCGGTGTGGTATCTAATATATACTCATTTGTTGTAGATACTTCAGTTACAATAATTTTCCCCTGTCTTAAATTATTTATTGTTATTATTCCATTTTTATCTGTTGTAAAGTTTCCAATATTTGTTCCATTTTCATATCTCACATTGAAAACTACTCCTTCTAATGATACTCCTGTTTCTTCATCCGTTTTTATTATTTTTAAACCTGCTGTATTGCCTTTCATACTTAAAGTTGTCACACTACTTGCCAAAGAAATAGGATCAGCTGTAATAGCATAATTTTGTAGTTTAGTATCATAAGTTTGTCCAAAAAAAATAGGATATGATTTTGTATTAACATCTACTCTTATTTTCCCATTTACATCATTTATTATAGATGTTTTAGGAATTCTTATTTGAAATCTTTCTCCGTTGCTAAATTGTTTTGTTACTACCCCTGATGTATTTGTAACAACACTACCTTGTGGAAAATCAGTAGTAACTACATTATATGATTCTATTTCAACATTAGCTGATACTGTGTAATTCTGTATATAAAAATTACCTTCCAATATCATATCCCCATACTTAGTAATAGTTGCAACAGAATCTTTATATGTTCTTGTGCCATTTTCTCCTTCATATACTAAACGTCGTATTAAATCTGCAGTTTTTTCTCCCATACTATCAATCCCATAATAATTTGCTTCATTTGTTTGTTCAAGCACACAATAAATAGCTGTTTTTGTTGCTTGATATGCATAAGTCCAATCATCTACACCAAGCTCCTCTGCTGAATGGTATGGATATCCTGCAGTAACTACTCTCCACACCCTATTATACATCTCCTCATCTTGTAATAGATATGATAAATTTACTGTATGTTCATATCCATTGTCTGCACCACTCTTATCTCTGTTTAAACAATACGCAGGATAAAATACACCCTCTGAATAATAGCCGTACTAAATCTGTAGTTACCATGTAGTCTCCATTCTCTTTATTTCGTAGATGTTGTTCTACTGAACCATATCCTTTTAATTTTATATCATCTCCTATGTTATATTCAAAAGCATTAACTACAGGGATAATAATATTAGTTAATGTTAAAACTATTAAAACTGTTGCTATAAGCTTATTTTTATGATTTAAATTCACTTTTTCCCTCCAAAATAAAAAACAAACAGTAATTAATGCTCTCATCAATTACTATCTGTTTATAAATATTTCATATATATTTAGTCTCCCGATACACTCATGTACGATCTAATTTGAAAAATACTTTCTCTACCATCTGGTGTCAATGTATATTCTGTTTCAGCATAATAATGTAATGTGAATCCATCGCTATTATACACAATGTTTTGTACATTTGTTTTGTTTGCTGTAAAATATCTATTACTTATGATAGAACTGTCTTCAACTACTTGTACATTAGTGTAACCAAACTCTGCAATAGCCTCATCAATTAATCTTCTTAATTTAATTATCTCTTCTTCATTCTTTTTAAAGCAAGAATATCCACCGATTCAATGCAGAATAATATCTGTCGTATTTAGAAAAATCTAATTTTACAGTTTCTTCCTGTTGTTCAACACTATTTTCTTCTTTTATTATTTTCTCTTGTTTTGTTTCTTCTGTTTTAGTTTCTTCCACTTCTTGTTTTACTGGTGTTTCAACTACTTGTTTATTAATATTACTTGTACTTTCTTCTTTTACATTAGTTTCTATCTCGTTAGTTGTACTTTGCAATTTATTGTTTTGTTTATTTATGTATGTACTTTTATTATCATTTGTATTTTTTTCTTCTCTACTTACTGTTTGCACTTGATTTATCTGTGTTTCCACAATACTTTCCTGTACAAATGCCAAATCATTACTTTTATTTTCTTGGGATTGTTCTATATCTTCTGGATTAATATTATTTACTTGTTCTGACATAATTTCATTATTCTCTGTATTCAAATTTGCATTTCTATATCGTGTAATTACAGTAATTGTTGCTACAATTACTATAAACAAGATTATAAGAATATATATTTTTCCAATTATATCAGTATTCCAAAATTTCTTAAATAATCCCATGCTATGTCAACTCCTTTTTTCTTTCTATTGTACCTCTATTTCTGTTGAATTGCAAATCACTTCTGTTGCTTGTACACATAATCTTTGTTCTTTATGATTTGATATACAAGTTATCATAGTCAATCTGTTTTCTTTTGTAGTTTGCAATAAACTCCAATCTGTCTCATAAATTACCTGAATATTATCTACAATATATGTTCTCTCATAGAATTTCGTTTTATATTTTACAGTATCACCTATTTCCAACTCATTAAGGCGAGCAAAATAGCTATTTTCATATCCCCTATTATGTGCTGCTAAACCTATGTTTCCATCGTATATAGCAGTTTCTTCTATATGTCCTATATAATTTGATAATATTTCATCTGTTGTGCCTTCTTTTACAGTGGCACTTAGTCCAATTTTTTCAATAGACAATATACCAAGTACAGAATCTTCCCAAACATCATTCTTTTTATCATATGTTACATTTTTTAAATTTCTATCCGTTTTTATATCTTCCAAATTGACGAGTTCTTTATTATTAATATTAACTAAAAATATTGGAATTCCTGCAAGTAATAAAATCATTATTATACATATTATTTTCTTCACTTTGTACCTCCTATACTGTAATTTCAAATTCCATATTTACTATGTTATATATATTTTGTTTGTCAAAGTATTTAAACTTAATATTCTTTCCCTTTATAGATCTATATAATGATTTTGAAAGAACAATTTTATATTTGTGTGTTTGGAAGCTTGTTGGTGTTAAGTCAATAAATAATTTACCTTTGTTCAAATGTAATCTCTTAATTAGCTTATATTCGCCATCTTGTAAATTATATACTTTTACATTTTTTAGTCTAAATAAGATAATTCCACTAAAAAATATAATCCCTGTTGTTCCTATTATTGTTGGTGCAATATATCCATATTCTTTTACTTCTTCATATTCAGCTATAAATGTTGTAGTATCAGGAACTTGCTTTTCTAATATCCCTGTATATTTAACAGTTGCCAAATAACTTGTTATTATAGTTTTTGTTTTTACTCCCTCATAATACATAGTTCCGTTATATTTCACAGGTACTTCATTATTAGCAACCATCTGTGTCTCTGCAATATTCCATACAGGATTTACAAGATAGTATGTAGTTCCATTTTCTCTGATTTCTTTTGGGATGTCATTTAATTCATTGCTTGGAACATTATCATAAGTTTTTTGTAAATACACCTTGTACTCTTCCTGATAGCTGTCATTAATTTGTACTTTTAATGTACTATTATCTCTAACAAGAGTTCCTGTATATCCCTCATCTTCAAAGTCTTTTGTTTCATTAAATAAACTTATAACCTTTTCTAAATTATTGGTATTTGTTACTCTTTCCTCAATCGTTTCTTGCTCTTTTGTTAAAGTTTTAAAATTGTCTACTCTATCAATATTCTTTAATTCATAACAAACCTTATCTTCTACAATTGTTTTATCTATTGAATCATAAAACTCATCTGCTATTTTATAATCTACTATATGTTTTCTTTTTAATATTTGTATGTCGCTACTTGCAAAACACACACTAAAGTATCCTAGTAGAATAATTATTATACTTGTTGTTATCAATATTTTCTTACTCAAATTCTTCTTCCTCCTCTTCTTTTAATTCTTCATTTAACTTTTTACTTATATCCCTAATAAACTCAAAATATTTCATTAATTCAGGTACTTTAGTTCTATTAAAATATTTTTCTTTATTTTCTTTTGTTCGTTTTCTATTTTCTCAAAATCCTTTTTAGTAACTGCAATCATTACATTACTAAAATAACTCATAACCTAGCCTTTCTATTTCAAACCGAATATTTGAAATACTAACTCTCGTAATTCTCTATTTAATAAAATAGTTAATCCCATTGATGTCAAGACAAAAATTATTACATAACAAATGAATTTAACAATTCGTGTCACCGCTTCTAATAACAATGAAAAAAGATATACCGAATTAGATGGCATATCATTTTTAGATTCTTCTTTTATTTTTTTAGTTGCTTTCTTTTTTCTTGGTTTTGACTTAATCTTATCAATTAGATTCTTTATTTTACTATCTTTTTGAATTACTTCCTCTCGTTTTTTAAATCTCTTTGCATCATTCTTTTGTATTCCTACTTCACTTAATGCTATATTTAATTTGTTCTCTATTTTATCTATTTCAAATTCATTTATAATATTATAGAATCCTAAATCATAAAGATTTGTAAGTATAATATTCTGCTCGTCATAATTTGGTGCTAATATTATTATTCTAGTCTTTGTATATAATTTTGAAAAATTATATATATTCTCAACAATCTCCATCTCAGAATTTGTAAGTGAATTCAAATCAATAATCAAATATTTTATTAAGTTAAAGTTAATCTTTATTTCTTTTACATATTGTGAAAGATCTGTTTTTATATCTTGCGTATTTAGAACTAATATGTTTTTTCTTTTGCATACTTTTTGTATTAGCTGTGCTGTATCTATATTAGCAATATAACTAAGCATTGAGTCCTCCCTCCTTAATCTAGCCACTTCTCCTCAAATGGCACATTATAAGTTATATTGTTTATTTCTAATTGTTGCGTTTTATGTGTATGATTTGTTGTCTCTTTTTCTTCTTTACCAATCTTCCAAAACACATTATTTAAAACACTTATAGTTACCAATATAGCAACAATTATTAAATAAAATATTACTTCTTTTTTTAATGACTTATCTATTTCTTACACCTCCTACATCTCAGTAAATAGATATGGTGTTGGATCTATTTTGATTTTATCTTCTAAACGTATTTCAAAATGTAAATGCTCTCCTGTTGACCATCCTGTCGAACCCTGTATTCCTAAAACTTGCCCTTCAACAACTAGTTGTCCTGTCTCTACACAAATTGAATTATTTCGCATGTGTGCATAAAAACTATAAAAAACCTTACCAGTCTCATCAATATGCTTTATTTCCACACAATTACCATATCCTGTATCTGACCATCCTGCCCAAGTTACTTCTCCTTTTTTTATATTTAATATGTTACTTCCTGTATCTCCTACCAAATCAATACCTGTATGAAAACTTTCCTCTTTACTGATAGGGTCTATTCTTGCTCCATACTTACTAGTTACAACATTGAAATTTTCAACAGGCATTAAAAATTGTCCCTTGTATTCTATCTTCCCTACTTGCGATGAATATTTACTGTCTGAAGATGGTATATGGAATAATATTACACAATATCCTGCACATATTAAAATTATAGATATAGTTATTCCAATAATTAGTTTAGTTGCTAATCTCATAAAACATCACTTCTTACAAAATTTTCATCAATTATATTTAATTCTTGCTGTGGTATTTTTAAAACAGCATATATCTTCCTAGTTCCTGCAGATAATAAACATTCTCCTTTTTTAGCATTATATATTAGACTTTCCTCTTTTCCGAGTTAATCCAAAAGTTTTGACTACATCTCTTAAATCTTGTCCATCCATTTTAAAAAATAATTTATATGTACTATTGGCAAGTAAGCTCTGACCATATAACTTTATTTTTTCATTTAAGAAATCCTCAATAGACTGAGTTATAACTATTATGCTTGCGTTAAACTTTCTCGCCCTTTTACTAATATTTCTTAAATACTCCAATGTCTGCGGAATGTTTGGATCTACAAGTATATGACACTCATCTGCAATTAAAATATCTCTTTCATCCCTATTTTTGCTTAATATCTCCCATGCATAACTCATAATGTTATAATATTGTGCTCTCTTATATTGAGTCTGAAACTCCTGCATATTTTTTGTATTAAATATTGTAAGTCTAGTATCTATTGTAATATCTGTATATCCGTTCCAAATGGTAGATGCCTGTCCAATAGCAATAGGTCGTAAAAGAGATAAAAGCTTCACATATTCCTCTTTATAATCAATCTCATTTTTATCCTCTAGCAAATAATATAAATCTTCTAGCTTTGGAAAGTCTGTATTCTTTAACTTCGATATATCAACACTTTGTGTTATTCCAAATTTAGTATATAAATCTTCCAAAACTAAATCTAACAACGAAAACTCTATATCAGTTAAGCTAGGAAACAATATTTCAAAAAATGTATGTAAAAACTGAAAGTGTAATGCTATTGCATTTAAGTCATCCTCATCATCTTTATTTACTCTGATTTGTAATGGATTTAATATATGCTCTGTTTGAGTTCCACCACAATTTATGATTTTTCCTTTTAGATTTTTTCCTAGATAAGTGTACTCATCCTCACTATCAATTATTAAAATTTTAGAATTAGGTAATTCATTGTATATTAAATGCTTAACAGATAAACTTTTGCCTGATCCTGAACTACCAACCACAACCATATTGCTGTTTGTTCTATCATAGTCCTTTTTCCAAATGTTAAATATTATTATTCCACCATTTTGATTAATAGCAAAATAAAAACCTCTATTATCTATAAAAGTATTAGTATTAAATAAAAAACCTCCTGTAAAACTAGAAGTCAGGATGTTTCTTTTAAAATATTCAGTTAAATCCTCTTGTATTGTAAAAAATGGTGCTACTGCTTTAAATCCACTAGTTAAAAGAAAATTAGTAACTGGTCTTATTTTTAACTTTAATTTTTGAACTTCTCTCTTTACTTCTTCGCATTTTGCATTAAGTTCTTTTTCTTCTTGTGCAGACACACAAATATATATTGTTAAGTATGATACTACCTCGTTATTATTAATCATTCTACCAATTATATCTGATGCCTCTTTTACTTCTGCCTCTCTCATTTGCTTTATAGATTCATTCTTCGCAATTTTAGAAAGACTTGTTGCATCTCTTACTCTAGCATCCAAGTTCTCAATCATCTCTGTATTATCTGTTGGCTCAATATTTATAGAAAATATTGAGCCTGTATTTTCAATTAACTTTGCTAACCATCCCATGTCAATATTTGATGGATAATGAACTATTGTAAAAATTTTTGAAAATCTATCCCCTAAATATAATTTGTTTTTATCAAACTTCAGACCTCCGAATAGGTGTAATTAAATCTATTAATTCATAATTATTCTGAACTTTCTGTCTCAATTTTAAATTCCTCTGCAAGAGCTTCCTCAACTCTTTGCTTTGCTATTTCATAGTAATTTTTGTCTATTTCAAAACCTATGAAATTTCTTTTGTTTTTTATTGCTCCAACAAGTGTAGTGCCACTTCCACAATAGCAATCTAGTATTAATTCTCCCTCTTTACTAGAATTTATTATATGGTTTTCTATAAATGGTAATGGTTTTATAGTTGGATGTTTATATTTCTTTTTATCTACTTGATTTACTCCTGATAAATAATATTTTCTTTTTGTATAGTAGTTTCCATATAGTCTTACGCCTTTTTCTCTAGCAAATACTATATATTCTGTATCAGGTAAATAGTTGTTATTTATTAATGGGCTCGGATTTTGCTTATGCCAAGTTAGAATTTCATAATTACAATCTTTATTTATAAAATATTCTATCAAGTCTTTTACTTGCCTTTTAGAACAATATATATACATATTAATTTTTTTCATTTTAGGAATAAGTAAATCCAGTACATTTAAATCAAATCCATCCTTTAATCCAATCAGCTCATTTGTATAATTATTAAAAGATGTTGTTTTTTTAACTTTCGTTAGGTTTAACAGATATGGGGGATCCATCACTACTAAATCAATACTTTTATCATCAAGTAATTTTATAGCATCAATACAATCCATATTATAAACTTCATTAATTTTTAACATTAAACTCCTTTTCTTTTAATTTTGACAATATTATCTGTATAATCTGCCGTCTCTGTTCTAGCAAATTCTGGTATTGTAAAACTTTTCATTAATAGTATAATATCTCTTTCCTCTAGCACTTCACATCTAAGTTCACAATTATTTAATCTATTAATCCACGAATTCACTCTTTTATTTAATTCATGTTCTATATTATCTCTGTAGTTATCATACAGCATAATATAAAATTCATTTTCTATTATATTTTTATTTTCAACAATCTCCATAGTAGCAATTATTCTATTGTTAATTATTTCAATACAGACATCATCTTTTAGTGTTTTTTTCAATTGTTCTTGCTCATGTATGTGCCCTGAAATATCAACTGCTCTTGGTATAACCATAATTTTATATGGGTATTGTTCATTACTAAACTCTATTGCATCCGAATCTATTTTCTTTTCCAACTCACTATTTGATAAAAGTTCAATATTTATTGGATTTACTTTTATAAAAATCATAATTTGATTATCCAATGTGTACAAATAATTTCTTTTTATATTTTTTATATTTAAAAATTCATTTAAAGATTGTATTTTCTTTTTCTTTCTTAACAAATTTATTATTAGAATCACCTCTTTCATACTTATACTTTTTTTGCATTAATTCATATTTTATTATATTTTTTATAATATCTACCATAGAAAAATTGTTATTACCTTTAATTAATGATACTACTGCAACTACTATTGCTCCAATTACTATTAAGGTAGCAAGTATCGTTTGTGCAGTAATTAAATAAACAATATAGGCAATAACTCCTGAGATTGCTCCTACTATTAATGTTTTAATCAACTCTTCCATACCAAAACCAACAAAAAACTCCGTTTTAAGTCTTATCTGTCTTGGTATTTTTACTTGTTTTTTATCTGTCTCCTTCAGAGCCTTCACCTCCTCCGTACTGATTATCTGCTTTTGCATTTTGATACTCTTCGTAGCTCCAAGTTGCAGGGAATATATATCCATCACTATCTCTATAATAGCTTATATCTGCAAAATAACCTTTAAAAGCTCCTTGGCATTCACTAAATAATCTTAATACTGATATATTTTCAATCTCATACATAGTTGTTAATAATGGTTGTCCTAATATATTATATTTCTTTTTATTCATTATACCATCTTTCATTACACCCTGAAGTGTCCAATTTGTATCTGTTACAACATACCATTTTCCATCAACATTTATAGTCTCTCTTCCTTGACAATCTTTATCTTTTAATTCATCTATTGTTGTTTCAACTTCTTTATCATCTGCAATTTCTATTTTACTATCATAGAAACTTTTGGGAATTTCAATTATTGATAAAGAAACTGTAATTAATACAGTTGCAATTAACAAATGCTTAGTAAGTTTTAAATATTTTGCTTTATACTCTGGTTCTATTGCCATTTTTATCATTAATACAACAAAAGCAATTCCTGCAGTTGATATTCCTAATATTTTCAATATATTTACTATTTCTTTTAAAGTTTCCATATTTTACTTCTTTCTTGGTATCAATGCTCTCATTGACCTGGCTGTATTTCCAATTGCATGAATTGGGCTTGCTGTCGGCTTAATCATATATTTACACATTATTGTTGGTGTATTTACTGCTACAACTGCAATTGCTATTCCATAAATTAATTTATTTGTTAGCAATGTAACAATAGACAAATTTAATAATGCCAACTGAACTACTACTGTAAAAGCGGTCATTACAAAACTTCTTATATAATCAGGAAATACTCCTTCGTCAGAATTTAAAAGACCTATACTTGCAAATGGTATCCCTATCCTCATAACAAGCAATTCTATGCCTTTCATTATGAATTGGCATATTAGTAGCAACCAACAAATAAGAAGTACCAGACAAGCAATTGCAGTAAATATTCCTCCCTGAATATTATTTGAAAGTGCCGTTGCAAGATTTGTCCCTTTTATGCTCATTACATCCAGTATAGAATTTAAAAATTCTCCTACAATTCCAACACCTATTGAATATATTTCTTTAAAACATATAACAACAATTACCGCTTTGAGCATTCCTATAACAAGTTGCATTGGATTTTGTTCATTGTCTCCTTCTCTCATTAAAAAGTATGTTTTTATTGCTTTTGCTATAAATACTATTACTAGTACATACGTTGCATAATTAAATACAATCTGATATATCTCGTTAAAATCTATTCTATTTATTCCTACAAAACTCTGTTCTGTTGGTATATACATTAATTCCCTTTCGATAAAAAATACTAAATTTAACATGCTCTTAAATAAAGAATTCAGCGTAGATTCTGATCCTGATATAAAGTTTTGTATAAGTTCTACAAGCATATCTGTCATATATATTTATCACCTACTTTATAATATAAAAACGTTTTTTATATTTACTTATAGAATCCTAATATTGTGTCTATTACATCTAATCCAGTGGTTATTAATACCATTGCAATGAGTGTTGTTTTAATGTTTTGCATGTTTCTTCTTCTTTCTCCTTCATCGTTTGTTTTTAAACAATACACATAATAAATAAAATAACCACCACATATAGTAATTCCAATTCCCGTAAGCCATCCTATTATTGCATCTACTAAATTCTGTGTTCCTGTTACCAATATGCTACTTTGTAAATTATTCGTTGTATTGTCTGTTGCAAATATTCCTCTACACATAAGAGTTAAAAATAAAAGTATCATTATAATTAATACTTTAAACATTATTTTTATAGCTTTTTTCATAATTCACCTTTTATATTCTTTTGAAACTTATCCTTAATAAGTTCAATTTTATCCTCATCATTTCTTGTTTTTTTATCCCAAATATCCCATATTTTTACTGGTCTAATTTGTCGTTCTTGTCTATTCTTTTCTCTTTCTATTCTTAATATTTGATTTTCTTCCTTCGTTCCCATACCATTTAGCTCATTAAAATATGTTTCTGAAATATCTGGGATACATGTTATTGCAGGTTTCTTTCCTGCTAACATTACTAATGCAAATGGATTCTCAATTTTTAACACTTCATCTGGTGTAAGTAACTTTCTTGAAATTAAACTCATACTACTGCTAGATTTATCATATTTAATATTTGAATTACTACTTTCACCATAGCTTTGTGCTGTGTACGTTCCGTAGTCTATCTGAAATTTTATTTGCTGTATCTATATTTCCGAGTTTTTAGATATATCCATGCACAATTATCCATAATATTTTGTGCTCCCTCTTTTCCATACTTTTGCTCGATTTGTGCAAAACTTTGTAAACATATAATAAATCGTATATTCCTTCCGTCTTGAAACTGTTAACATACTTTGAAACGCATCTATTTTTGTGAAATTAGCAAATTCATCTAGTATAAAATTCATTCTAACATTTAATTCTCCACCCTCTTTGCGACTTGCATCTACTAAACTAGTATATATCTGTTCTACTAACAAACTTCCAAGTTTATGGTATGTATCTCGGTCATCTGGCAAAAGAATGTATATAGCTGTTTTTTTCATCGCAAATTCTCTTAAATCAAAATCAGATGTTTGTATATTGTTTGCAACATATTCATTTATAAACATTTGCAAAGTAGATAATGCTGCTGCAACAAAGCTTCCTCTTGTTTTACTTGGTGCAGTTCCTGCTACTGCAAAAAATTTTTTTATAGGATTGTTTGCCTCTTTTGAATCCATATATTCGTCAATAGGCATTTTACCAAATTTATCTGTTTTAAACATTTCTGCCACAAAATAATACGCATTTGTTAATGTTTGATACTCTCTTCCTCCTTTATTTTCTAAAACTACTGCCATAAGAGCTGTTTTTATAACTGACATTTCACCATTTTTCCAAATAGGCTCCGTCTTATCACTGTTTTCAACCAAAATATGTACAACATCATCTACCAAACTTTCTGCAAGAGGTATATTATTATCTTCTACTGCATTAATAATTATGTCTAAATAATTGTACCAATTGCTCTTTAGAAAATTGATATAATCTATTGCAATAACATCATATCCAAGTTGCTTTAATTTCTCTGCTGTATATAAATATAATTCTCCTTTTACATCAGATATAAACATATTTTCTCCTGCTAAACCCAACATAGTAATTGTTGGTATTATAACAGATCTACTCTTACCACTTCCAGAACTACCTACCAAAAGAGTATGAATATTATCATCTATATAATAGACTTTATCTAAATTTCCATCTCTTTCAACATGAGTTACTACTCCCCCTGATAATAATGATACTTCGTTATATGGTTTATTTCTATCTATAATATTGCATTTAAAAACCTTATTATAATCTTTTTTATGCAACCACCATCCTGTACCATACTGTCCTTGTCCTACTGGTCTAGGAACTTTTATCTTTGGTGTCAATTCTACTTGATCACTATGATAGATGT
>ERZ1643249.1623-NODE-1623-length-22336-cov-14.597594_pt1 | contig 22336 bp, 26 predicted proteins | sample MGYA00579263_ERZ1643249 | MGnify/ENA primary metagenome ERZ1643249 (study PRJEB29033, sample SAMEA4952264) | chicken gut metagenome | biome: Broiler Chicken; feature: Gastrointestinal Tract; material: Caecum | place: Ireland | collected 2018 | study: Broiler... | reverse complement strand
AAAAACAACAAAAAAATAAAAAATACTTGACAAAATTTAGCAAAGAAAATATACTTTAGGTATTATATAATTTTTCTAAAACTTTTTTCTAAAATTTTTTAAATCAAATAATTTTATCAAAAAAATATTATTTATTCTAAATTATAATAAAACAAATATGATAAAATATATGCAAAGTCGAAATAAAGGAGGAATTCATATAGAAAATTATGAAATTAAATTAGAAAAAATAAAGCATTTAATTGAAAGTGAAGACAGAACTCAGTTAAAAGAGATTTTTAAAAAAGTTTTAAATTTGAAAATAAAAGAGATAGCATATGACAGAAATTTAAAATTAGATAATATATCTGAATACGAATTTGAATTAGTGAAAGTTAAGGCTACATTATACACAAACGAAACTGTGGAAATGTACTTAAAAATGGTCAAAAATACAAAAATAAAAGAATCTATATTTTGTTATTGGTGCACAATTTATGAAGAAGAATTAGAAAAAAACAAAGAAAATGACGATATAGGAATGGTTATTAACAAAGTATTAATTTCTGAATTAAATAAAAAGAAATATTATCAAAACATATTTTTAGAGATAGAAAATAATAAGAGCGGAATACTAGAAACAGGAACAGAAGTGAATTTTTTAGAAATACAGAAATATATTAAAGATAATTTAAATTATTATGGCAATTTAAACAAATATTTTTCAGAAGATGAAGATGATGTCTTATTAGTTGGAATAAAAATGAAAAGAAAAAATGTGCATTGATTTTTATCTTAAGATTTAATATAATATAAATAATTACACGAAAGGAGAGATAGAAATGCAATATACATATACTCCACAAGGAGTTTGTTCAATGAAAATGATATTTGAAATAGAAGATAATATAGTAAAAAAATTACAAATTATTGGTGGATGTCCAGGAAATACAGTAGGTGTATCTAGATTAATAGAAAACAGAACTGTAGATGAGGTTATAGAAATGCTTAAAGGAATTCCATGTGGAATAAAAGGAACTTCATGTCCTGATCAGGTTGCAAAAGCATTAGAACAGTATAAAAAAGAGATGCACTAATAAAAGTGCATCTTTGTTTTAATATAAATCTTCTTCAGATAAATTATTTGCATTAGTTGTAGTATTGTTATTTCCTGATTCTACACCCATATAAGGTAATATTTCAGCAAGCATTTTACTAGCTGTTGGTGCTGCAATAACACCTCCATTATGATTAACTCCAGGACCAGGATTTTTTAAAATAACAAGTAAAACTATTTGAGTATTTTCAACAGGTGAGATTGCTAAAAATGAAGCTGTATATCCTTCATCAACATTTTCTCTTGGTTCAGAAGTACCTGTTTTTCCACCAATTGAATAACCTTGAACAATAGCTCTTTGACCAGAACCTTCTGTAACAACAGATTCCATCATAGAAGTAACTTTATCAGCTGTTTCTTTTGAAATAACTTGTCTTACTTCTTCTGTTTTAAATTCTGTAACTTCACCTGTATCTGTATTAGTCATTTTTTCTACTATTTGAGGTTTAACTAATATACCATCATTTGCTATAGCTGAAGCAGCTGTAATCATTTGAATAGGAGTAATTGTAAAACGTTCTCCAAAAGACATACAAGCAAGTTCGTGATCTCCCATCTTATTTATATCATAAAATATACTATTTGCTTCACCAGAAAGAGATATTCCTGTTTTATCGAATAATCCAAAAGCATCATAATATTTGTAAGAAGTTTCTTTTCCAATACGTAATCCTAATTCCATAAATGCAGGATTACAAGAATGTTCTAAAGCTTGTCTTAATGTTTGTTCACCATGTGGGTCATAATATTTCCAACATCTTATTGGTTTATCTTCTCCTTGTATATAATAATATCCTGTACAATTAAAACTTTTTTCGACATCTGTTTCAATCAAGTTTTCCTCTAAAGCAATAGAAGTTGTAATTAATTTAAATACAGAACCAGGTTCATAAGTATCATTTATAGCTTTAGGTGTCCACATTCTAAAAAGAGCATTTGATTTGTCTTCAGTTGATAAAGTATCCCATGTTTCTGCTAATTTTGAATTTGGAGTATTTGGGTTATTGCTATCATAACTAGGGTAATCTGCCATAGCTAAAATTTTTCCGTTTGTAGGATTCATAGCGATTGCAATTCCGCTGTCACATAAATATGTATCAACAGCTTCTGCTAAATGTTTTTCAACAATTCCTTGTATATTAGAATCAATAGTTAATGTTAAATCATAACCATTTTCAGCTGCAATATAAGTGTTTTCAGAGTTTGCTATTTCAGATTGACTTGCATCTTTTAAACTTACTGATTTTCCAGCAGTACCACTTAAAAAAGAATCCCATGAAAATTCAATTCCATATAATCCTTGATTATCAGAACCAGTAAATCCAAGTACAGTTGATGCTAAAGTTCCATGTGGGTAATATCTTGAGGTTGAGTCTTCAATTGTGATTCCTGTTTTGAACTTTAAATTACTTTTCCATTCTTCAATTTTTGTTATCTTATCTTGTTCAACATCAGCTTCAACAAGAATTCTACTAGTAGAAGTATTTATTTTATCTAATAATTGGGCATAATCTATTCCTAAATTATCAGCTAATCCCTTTGCTACAATTTCTCTATTTTCTACAGCTATTTCTGTTGGGTCAACATAAACTTTATCTGATTCATAACTCATTGCTAATGCTTGGCCATCAGATGAATAAATATTACCTCTTTTAGCAGAAAGTGTTTCTGTTAAAGTTTGTTGAGAAGTAGCAGATGCTTGAAGACGAGGACCGTCAATAATTTGTAAATAGAAAATACGAGCTATTAATGAAAGTATAATAATTAAAGTAAAAACCAAAACAAATTTTACTTTAAAAGGTTTTATTGTATTTGGAACGTTTATATCACTATTATTATTTTTTCTTTTATTCATAAAATCACCATTCTTTTGTTAAATATAAATAATTTTATAATAAATGTGTAAAAAAAGCAATAAAAATCAAAAAATTCACAATTTGTTCAAGAAAGGAGGACTATGTTATCAAAAATAAAATCAATAGCATTAAGTGGACTAGAAGGTAATTTGATTGAAATCCAAACAGACATTAGTAATGGATTGCCAGAAATGGATATAGTTGGATTACCAGACATAAGTGTTAAAGAATCAAAAAAGCGAATTAAATCAGCAATTAAAAATTCTGGAATAGAATTTCCTAATAAAAAAATATTGATAAATTTAGCACCTGCAAATATAAAAAAAGGTGGGAGTAGTTTTGATGTTGCAATGGCAATAGGAATATTACTAGCAATGAATAATTTTATTCAAATTGAACAAGGGCAATTAGCAAATACAATCTTTATAGGTGAACTATCTCTTGATGGAAAGCTAAATAGAGTTGATGGAGTTTTACCAATGTGTATGGAAGCAAAAGAATTAGGAATAAAAAATGTAATATTACCTAGAGCAAATGCAAATGAAGCTTCAATAATAAAAGAACTAAATATTATACCTGCAAATGATATTATAGAAATAATAAATCATTTAAATGGAAATAAATTTATAAAAAGTTATAATTCACATGAAATTATATTTAATGAAAAATATGATATAGATTTTTTAGAAGTTAAAGGACAAGAAAATGTAAAAAGAGCATTAGAAATAGTTGCTGCTGGAGGACATAACTGTCTTTTGATTGGCAGTCCAGGTTCTCGGGAAAACAATGCTTGCCAAAAGACTAATAACAATATTACCTGACCTTACAATGGAAGAAGCAATGGAAATTACTAAAATTCATAGTATTGCCGGAGAATTAAAAAGAGATGGATTAATAATGAACAGACCATTTAGGATGCCACACCATTCTGTTCCTATAAATACAATAATAGGTGGAGGAAAAATTCCAAAACCAGGAGAAATTAGTTTGGCACATAATGGAGTGTTATTTTTAGATGAACTTGCAGAATATGGTAGAAGCACATTAGAAGCTTTAAGAGAACCTTTAGAAGAAAAAGAAATTACAATAAATAGGCTGAATGGAAACTATCGATTTCCATGTAATGTTATGCTTATAGCAAGTACAAATCCATGTCCTTGTGGATATTTAGGGGATGAAGAAAAAGAATGTAAATGTACTGAACAAGAAATACATAAATATTTAAAAAAGATAAGTGGACCATTATTAGATAGAATTGATATACAAATAGAAGTAAAAAGACCTAAGTATGAAAAGATAATGTCTAAAAATAAAAATGAAACATCTCTAGATATTAGAAAAAGGGTAAACAATGCAAGAAATATACAGGTTGAAAGATATAAAAAGTTTGGAATTTATTCAAATGCTCAGCTTAATTCACGTTTAATGGCAGAATTTTGCATATTAGATAAAAGAGGAGAAATGTTATTGGAACAAGCATTTATTAAGCTAAAACTGAGTGTAAGAGCTCATGAAAGAATCTTAAAAGTGGCTAGAACTATTGCTGATTTAGATGGAGAAAAATGTATTAATTATAAACATATCGCAGAAGCAATTCAATATAGAAGCTTAGATAAATTTATATAGATTACCAATTAATATTTCTTGTCAAAAACATAGCTAATATTAATTGGTAATCTTATAAAAAAGGAGGAAATGTGATTATTGAATATTATGATGAATTGTATCCAAAGCTTCTTAGGAGCATAGATAATCCGCCTACAAGATTATATGTAATTGGTAATCCAAATATTTTAAGTGAAACTGGAATTGCTGTGATTGGCTCTAGAAATAATACACAATATGGTGAAAGAATGTGTAAAAGATTTGTTAAAGATTTGGTTGACTATAATATAAATATTATAAGTGGTTTGGCATTTGGAATTGATAAAATAGCACATATTACTGCATTAGAAAATCTAGGAAAAACAATTGCGGTTTTGCCTTCAGGATTAAATAATATTTATCCAAAACAACATAATGAACTTGCTCAAAAAATTATAGAACATGGAGGTGCTATTGTTTCAGAGTATGAAGAAAATGTGAAAGCATCTTCGAAAAGTTTTCTTGAAAGAAACAGAATTGTTGCAGGACTTGCTATTGGAACTTTAGTAATAGAAGCAGGTCATAGAAGCGGAACAAGTGTTACAGCAAGACTAACGACTGAACAAGGAAAACCAACTTTCTGTATTCCAAGTAGTTTAGAAAATCCAAAAGGAATTACTACTAATAGGTTAATCCAAAATGGAAGTAAACTTGTAACAAAAATAGATGATATATTAAATAGCTATCCTAATATAAAATTTGAAAAAATTCATAAAAAAGAACAGATAGAAAATATACCAAAAGAACTAGAAGATGTTTATAATGTGATAGAAGATATTCCACAAGATATAAATAAAATAGCTAGAAAGAGTGGCTTATCAATAAGTGAAGTAAGTTATAAACTTATGCTTTTACAATTAGAAAACTTGATAACAGAACTTCCGGGGCAAAGATATATAAGAAACGAAAGTGGTGATTATATATAAATAAAAGAAAATTTGGAATGATAGGAGAAAAAATAGCACAAGATTATTTACAAAAAAAAGGATATAAAATTTTAAAAACAAATTATTATACTATAAGAGGAGAAATAGATATTATAGCACAGTATAATAAATGCATCATATTTGTAGAAGTAAAAACTAGAACAAACAACCATTATGGAACACCTGCAATGGCCGTAAATTTTGATAAAAAACAACATATAAAAACTTCTGCAAAAATCTTTTTACAATTAGAACATTTATATGGAAAAGAAATTAGATTTGATGTAATAGAAATATTAATAAAAAACGGAAAGTATTATATTAATCATATTAAATCAATCATGTAAAAAAAGCTTGAAAAACACATAAAAAACAATTATAATAAAAAAGTAGAGTTTATAGGTAAAACTACTAAAAACCTAAATATTATGTGCAAGGAAAAAATATGGAAAATATATTAGAAGAAACAAAAAGCATAATGAAAAAATATGGAATTAGAGCGAACAAAAGTCTTGGTCAAAATTTCTTAATTAGTAATGAAGTTGTAGAAAAAATAATAAATGCAAGTGATATAAAAGAAAATGATATGGTTATAGAAATTGGACCAGGATTAGGAACTCTAACAAAATTTTTACTACAAAAAGCAAAAAAAGTCTTATGTGTAGAGCTAGATAAAAAAATGATTAAAATTTTAAATGATAGATTTTCAGATTACAATAATTTCGAATTAATCAATGAAGATATTTTAAAAGTAAATCTAAAAAAAATAATTGAAGATAATAAAAAAACAGAACAAATTGCTAATGTAAAAATAGTTGCAAATTTACCATATTATATAACTACACCAATTATTATGAAATTGTTGGAAGAAAAACTTGATATAGAAAGTATAACAGTAATGATACAAAAAGAAGTTGCAGACAGACTAATAGAAATACCTGGAGGGAAAAATACTGGAGCAATAACATATACTGTATACTATTATTGTGAATCAGAAAAAATTATAGAAGTTCCAAACAATTCATTTATTCCAGAACCTGATGTAACATCAGAAGTTATAAAAATGAATTTAAGAAAAGAATCGGCAGTAAAAATACAAGAACCAAAAATAATGTTTATGATTATAAAAAGTGCATTTATGCAGAGAAGAAAAACATTATTAAACGCACTAACAAACACAAAAGTTTTTATTAATAAAAATGAAGGTTTAAATATTTTGAAAAAATTAAATCTAAATGAAAATATTAGAGCAGAAGAACTTTCGATACAAGATTTTGCTAATATTGCAAAAGCTATTACTTCAAATAGATAAAGGAGGAACATAAAATGAAAGTAGTATTTATGGGAACACCAGATTTTGCACAAAAATCATTAGAAGCATTATATAATGCAGGGCATGAAATTCTTGCAGTTGTTACAAATATAGATAAGCCAAAAGGTAGAGGTATGAAATTAGTAGAATCTCCAGTAAAAGAATATGCAAAAAGTAAAAACTTGACTATATTTCAGCCAGAAAAGGTAAGAAAAAATATCGAATTTATAGAGCAAATCAAAAAATTAGAACCAGATGTTATATGTGTTGTGGCATATGGAAAAATTTTACCTAGTGAGATTTTAGAAATTCCTAAGCTTGGCTGTATTAATGTACATGCTTCTTTATTACCTAAATATAGAGGAGCAGCACCAATTCAATGGGCCGTATTAAATGGAGATAAAACAACAGGAGTAACAACAATGTATATGGATGTTGGAATGGATACAGGTGATATGATTTTAAAACAAGAAGTAGAAATAGGAGAAAATGAGACTACTGGAGAATTGTGGGATAGATTATCAATAATAGGTGCTGATTTATTAGTAAAAACATTAGACCAAATTGAAAAAGGAACAGCACCAAGAATTAAACAAAGTGATGATTTTACAATGGCTCCAATGCTAAATAAAGAAATCTCTAAAATAGATTGGCAAGAAAAAACAGCGAAACAAATAAAAAATCTTGTAAGAGGTTTAAATCCAATAATGGGAGCATATTCATATTTAAATGGTAAGAAAATTAAATTTTGGAAAGTAGAAGTTGAGGAAGATACAAATTCAAATCAAGAAAATGGAACAGTAATTAAAGCAAATGACAAAGATGGGTTATATATAAAAGCAAAAGATGGAATTCTCAAAATAATAGAAATCCAAGGAGAAAACGCTAAAAGAATGAATGCAAATGATTTCTTAAGAGGAAATAAGATAGAAATAGGACAAAAATTTGAATAAAAAGACTAAAATTACACATAATTTACTTGAAAGAGAGGTAGATTATGGAAGAAATTATTCAAAATTTAAATGAATTTTTAAGTGACTTAGAGGTAATGTCTGTTAAACTGCAAAACTATCATTGGAATGTAAGAGGAAGAAACTTTTTTGTTATTCATGAAAAACTAGAAGAATATTATGATGAAGTTAGAGAACAGATAGACGAAATCGCTGAACATATATTGACCAAAGGATTTGAACCACTTGGAACAATGAGAGATTTTATGCAAAATTCTCAAATTCAAGAAGCTGAAAATGAAAAAATAAGTGACCAAGAAATCTTAAATAATGTAATACAAGATTTTAAAATTTTACAACAAAAAGCAAAAGAAATAAAACAAATAGCAGAAAAAGAAACAGATTATGAAACATCCTCAATAATAGACGATTATTTATGTAATTACGCTAAAAAATTATGGATGTTATCAGAAAGTCTATAAAATTGACATTAGGGCTAAATTGTTGTATAATAGAGATATACGGAGAAAAAGATATAAGAAACGGAGGAAAAAAGATATGAGTGATATGAAATATATTTTAGTATTAATATTAATTATAGTATTATGTGGAGGAATTTTATTTTATAGAGTAAAAAATCCGAAAGAAATTGACTATAATACAATAGATACAACTGTTTCAGCAAGATATGATGATGAAGACACTGAAAATACTACTACAACTGAAACAGAAGATGATGGTAGCCCAGAGAGTGAATTTAATAAGAAGTTTACAGTTTATGAAGGAACTGGAAAAAGATCTGCAAACATATCTTCAATGGTAAATAAAGTTACAATGTCAAATGGCGGAAGTGAGAATAAAGTATTAATAGAATTTGACGGAACATTATATGAAGAAGCTAAAATAGGAGATATAGTAGATGAACTTTCAACAACAGACACATATGAAGTAAAATGTGAATATGATTCTGCAACAAATCTTGTAAATAAAATTGTTGTAACAAAAGTTGTTGAAGAAGAATAAATTAATTAAATCATAAAAAAACAAATCACTTAATAAATATTATTAAGTGGTTTGTTTTTTCTAGTTAAGCATATATAAAAAAATTTATTTTTAGACTATACAAAAAACAAATTTAGTTATATAATGTAAACGAATTATAAGAGTATGTTAAAAGGAGAGAAACAATATATGGAACTAAAAAAGGTTTTGGCAGGATTAGAAGGACTAAAAGCTAAAGGTACTTTGGATATTGATATAAAAGGAATAGAAAGTAATTCTAAAAATATAAAACCAGGCTACATGTTTTTTGCAATAAAAGGATTTAACACAGATGGTCATGATTATATAAATAATGCTATTGAAGCAGGAGCTAATGTAATAATGGTTCAAGAAGGTTGTGACTTAAAATCCATTAAGTTAAAACCAGATACAACATTAGTGATGTATAAAGACACAAGAGAAGCATTAGCTAAATGTAGCTGTAATTATTATGGAAATCCATCAATGAAGTTCAAATTAATAGGAGTAACAGGGACAAAAGGAAAAACAACAACAACATTTATGATTAAAGAAATATTAGAAAAAGCAGGACATAAAGTTGGACTAATAGGTACAATAGCAACATACTTAAATGGAAAAATGTTATTTGAAAGTAATAGAACAACACCAGAAAGCATAGAATTACAAAAAATATTTGCACAAATGGTAGATGAAGGTGTAGAATATGTTGTTATGGAAGTATCATCTCAAAGTTTAAAATTACACAGAGTAGATGGATGCAATTTTGATATAGTATTATTTACAAATTTTTCTGAAGACCATATCAGTCCAAATGAACATCCAGATATGAAAGATTATTTTGAATCAAAATTAAAATTGTTTGAGATGTGTGATAATGGAATAATAAATGTAGATGATTTACATGTTGCAAAAATACCAAAACTATTTCCAAACAATAATATAATGACATATGGTATAGACAATTATTGTGATGTACTAGCAAAAGACATAACAATAACAAATTCATATGTGGATTTTAGAGTAAAAATATCTGATAGAAATGAAAGAGTAAAAGTAGATATTCCAGGAAGATTTAGTGTATATAATGCATTAGCTGCAATTTGTGTGGCTAAAAAATTAGGAATTGCTTCAGATAAAGTAATTGAAGCATTAGCTGAAATAAAAGTACCAGGTAGATCAGAAATGGTACCAAATAAAAAAGAAATACCTATAATGATAGATTATGCACATTCACCAGAAAGCTTACAAAACATCTTATCAGCAGTAAAAAGTTATACAAGAGGAAAAGTAATTTCTGTATTTGGATGTGGAGGAGATAGAGACAAAGGAAAAAGACCAATAATGGGAGAAATATCAGGAAGAATTGCTGATTTTACATTTATTACATCAGACAATCCACGTACAGAAGACCCAGAAGCAATTGTAAAAGACATAGAAGAAGGAATTAAAAAGACAAAAGGAAAATACAAAGTAGTTGTAGATAGAATAACAGCTATTAAAGAAGCTATTGATATGGCTACAAAATTAGATATAATAGTTCTTGCTGGAAAAGGACATGAGCCTTATCAAGAAATAAATGGTAAAAAATATCCTTTTGACGAAAGAGTAATAGTAAATGAAATAATAAACAAATAAACATAAGAAAGGTTGATAAAATGGATTTTCATACAAAATTATTATTAATAACATTTGCAATAACAGTATTTTTAGGAATAATAATAGTACCAATATTAAAAAAATTAAAAGTAGGTCAAATAGAAAGAACTGATGGGCCAGAAACACATCTTAAAAAACAAGGAACCCCAACTATGGGTGGAATAATAATGATGTTAGGAATAATTGCTGTAACAGTTGTAGCATATTTCTACTATAATGGTAAAGAACCAGACGTAGCACATAAGTTATTACCAATTTTGGGATTAACAATAGGATTTGGAGTAATTGGATTTATTGACGATTTTAAAAAATTAATATTAAAAAATACAAAAGGACTTAAACCAAGTCTAAAGATGTTAGGATTATTACTAATATCAGTTATATTTGTATTATATATTGAAAAAGGGTTAAATTTAGGAACAGAAACATATATACCTATATTAAATCAATTTGTTACAATTCCTATATATGCATATATACCATTTGCAATATTAGTAATTTTAGCAACAACAAATGCAGTAAATTTAACAGACGGTATTGATGGACTATCACCAAGTGTTTGCACGATTATAATAACATGTCTTACTGTAATAGCAACAATGTTTGAAGTAAAAGAAATTGTTATATTCGGAGCAATTGTAATAGGAGCAACACTAGCATTCTTAATGTTTAATATGCATCCAGCAAAAGTTTTTATGGGAGATACTGGTTCATTATTTTTAGGAGGAGTAATATCAGGAATAGCACTATATTTAAAAATGCCATTAATATTATTAATAATTGCAATAATACCTGTAATAGAAACAATTTCAGTAATAATACAAGTTGCATTTTTCAAAAAAACAGGAAAAAGAGTTTTCAAAATGGCACCAATACATCATCATTTTGAATTATCAGGATGGAAAGAAAACAAAGTTGTAGTAGTATTTAGCTTAATTACATTAGTTGCAAGTATAATTGCATTACAAATAATATAGAGGAAGGGAATAAAATGGCGAAAAAAAATAAAGTAAATGGTTTTTCTAGCTTTTTAAATAATCCTGTTGATTTCACATTAGTAATAACAGTACTATTGTTGTTGTCAATAGGATTAGTTATGCTATTATCAGCAAGTTCACCAACTTCATTGCAAGAATATGATAACAGTTATAAATATTTCTTAAGACAATTAGTTTTTGCAGTTCTTGGATTAATTGCTATGTATTTTATTTCAAGAATAGATTATAGAATATATCAAAAATTTTATAAATTAGCATGGTGGCTATCATTCTTTTCACTTATTTTAGTATTAGTTATAGGAACAGATAGTCATGGTGCAAAAAGATGGATTGATTTAGGTTTTACAACAGTTCAACCATCAGAGTTTGTTAAATTTTTCATGATAATATTTTATGCAGGAATATTAGTAAAAAATAGAAATGATTTAGGTAAGTTTTGGAAAGGTTTAGTAAAACACCTATTATTTCTAGTGCCAATCATTGGTTTGCTTATTTTAGAGCCACATGTAAGTACATCAATGGTAATAATAATTACATGTTGTGTAATAATTATTATGGCTGGTTGTAAGTTCTGGCAATTTGCACTATCTGGAATTGTTGCAGGTGGAGTTGTTGGAGCTGTAGCAACAATATTATATTTTGTAAATGATGCTTTCCAAACGAGGTTTCAATACATAGTAACAAGAGTAATAACATTTTTAGACCCATGGCAAGATGTAAGTAATACTGGTTGGCAAGTAATACAAAGTTTATATGCAATAGGGTCTGGAGGACTTTTTGGAGTAGGACTAGGAGATAGCACACAAAAATACTTATACTTACCAGAACCACATAATGATTTTATATTTTCTGTTTTAGCAGAAGAACTTGGATTTGTAGGCTGTGTTTTTGTATTTATATTATTTGCAATATTCATTTGGAGAGGAATTTTAATTGCAATGAAAGCACCAGACATGTTCGGAAGCTTAGTTGCAATAGGAATTACAACACTAGTAGGAATACAAGTAATAATAAATGTAGCAGTAGTTACATCTTCAATGCCAGCAACAGGTATGCAATTACCATTTTTCAGTTATGGTGGAACAGCGTTATTTATACTACTTTGCGAAGTAGGAGTATTACTCAGCATTTCAAGAGCTGGAGCAAAATAAAGTATAAGAAAGGAAAACAACATGAGAGTTATAATAGCAGCAGCAGGAACAGGTGGGCATATTAACCCTGGGCTTGCAATAGCAAATAAAATTAAAGAAGAAGAAAAAGACTCTGAAATAATTTTTATAGGAACAGATAGAGGATTAGAAAATGATTTAGTTCCTAGAGCAGGATATGAATTAAAAAGAATTGAAGCATATGGATTAAGTAAAGAAATATCAATTTCAAACTTGAAAAAGATTTGTAAAACTTTAAGAGCAACAGGAAAAGCTAGAAAAATAATAAGAGAATTTAAACCAGATATAATAATAGGCGCAGGTGGATATATTTGTGGACCTGTTGTTTGGGCTGGAAAAAAAGAAAACATACCAATAATTTTACATGAAAGCAATGCATTTCCTGGAAAAGCAGTAAAAACACTTGCTAAAAAAGCAAATACAGTATTAATTTCTTTCGAAGAAGCAAGAAATAGAATTCCACATGCTAAAAATATAGTTTTTACAGGAACACCTGTAAAAATCAAAAAAATTGATTATTCAAAAGAAACTAAAGAGAAAAAATTAAAAGAGATTAATCTAAAACCAGAATTACCAACAGTATTAATTTTTGGTGGAAGCCAAGGAGCACAAAAAATAAATGAAGCAATAATTGGAATTCTTGGAGATAAATTAAATAAAGATTATCAAATAATTTGGGCAACTGGACCAAAACAATATGACATTATAAAAACTGAATTATCAAAAAAGAACATAGATATAACAAATGTAAAAAATGCTCATATAGTACCATATATATATAACATGGAAGAAATAATGAATCTATCTGATATAATAGTAGCAAGAAGTGGGGCTATGACAATAACAGAGATTTCAAATTTAGGAAAACCATCAATTCTAATACCTTTACCAAATGTAAGTCAAGATCATCAACTATATAATGCAAAGGTTTTAGAGAATATAGGAGCAGCAAAAATAATATTAAATAATGAACTAAATAAAGATAACTTAAATGCTGAAATTGAAAAAATTGCAAAAGACCCAAAACTTATGAAACAAATGGGAGAAAAAGCACTTTTAAAATCTGTAAAAGATGTTCCAGATAAAATTTATAAAGAAATTAAAAAAATTGTAAAAAAATAGAAAGGACAATGCATCATGGAACTACAAATGCTAATCGCAATGATTGTAATTGATATAATTGTACTAATTATTTTTGGAATTATAATAAAAAAATATTTAAAGAAAAAATTTATGTATCCAAAAACAAGATTAATAAATGGTTCAGGAGTTACAAATGATGACTTAGATATAAATAATAGTATTTTTATGCATATGACAGATGGAATAATTGCATTTGATAGAGATGGAAAAATCATTTTAATAAATCCAGCTGCACAAAAATTAATGAATGTATTGCCAGAACATAATAATTTTGACGATATATTTGGTAGACTACATCTAAATATAAATTTGGAAAAAATAATATATCTTGAAAATTGGACAACAACTGAAGAAAGATTTCAAATAGAAGATAGATATGTTAACACATTTTTTGCACCATTCAAAAAAGAAAATGATAGAACAGTAGGTGTAATTGCAGTTATACAAGATATAACAGAACATGTAAAATTAGATAATATGAGAAAAGAATTTATTGCAGATGTATCACATGAACTAAAAACACCAATAACATCAATAATGGGTTATGCTGATACATTATTAGAAGAAGAATATGATAAAGAAACACAAAGTAAATTCTTAAGTGTTATAGCTTCAGAAGCAAGAAGAATGGCAAAATTAGTAACAGATTTATTAACATTATCTAAAAATGATAGTAATAAAGAAGATGTAAAAAAAGAATTATTTGATTTAGGCGAATTAGTTAAAAAATGTCAGGACAAGCTTGCAATTGAAATTAAAAAGAAAAATCACGAAGTAAAATGTTTCGTAACAGCAGAAGTTCCTAATGTTTATGCTGATAAAGATGACATTGAAAGAGTTGTATTAAATATCTTAACAAATAGTATAAAATACACTAAAGATGGTGGAGAAATAAAAATATATGTTGGGTTTGTATATAATGATGCATATATAAAAATATTTGATAATGGAATAGGTATTCCAGAAGAAGATTTGACACGAATATTTGAAAGATTCTATAGAGTAGATAAAGCTCGTAGTAGAGAAATGGGAGGAACAGGTCTTGGACTTTCTATCGCAAAAGATTTACTTGATAGAAATGGCGGAAGTATTGATATAAAAAGTGAGGTTGGAAAAGGTACAGAGGTAGTGATTAAAGTACCAACTAAAGCAAAAGAATAGTAATCTCATACATTTTTAATAGTTATATATTAATATTTTTTAGACAAAACATAGCTATGGTATAACAATCCGGGTCTTGTCTTTAAAATATTAATATATAACTATTTAAAAAATTGTTTGATAATCTTGATAATTATGATATTTTAATATATAATATACGAGATTGAAAATCTTCGATTTACCTTAGGAGGAAATAATAAAAATGAATTCATATGTAAAAGAGATAATAGAATGGATTGTATGTATATTAATAGCAGTAGTATTAGCACTACTTGTAAGATATTATATAGGAACTCCAACAATAGTTCAACAAACATCAATGTTGCCAACATTAGAACCGAACGAAAGACTATGGTTAAATAGAGTAGGAAGAACATTCAAAAAAATGCCAGAAAGAGGAGATATAATCACATTTGAAGCACCAAGTGTTACAAGAGTAAAAGAATCAGATGTTGACTTAGAAAATCCTGTTGCAATATATGATAATGAACCACAAGGACTTTGGAAAAAATTCACATATTATGTTTTAGAACAAGGAAAAACAAGTTATATAAAAAGAGTAATTGCCTTACCAGGAGAATATGTTGAAATCAAAGATGGAGCTGTATATATAGATGGAGTAAAACTTGAAGAAGATTATTTGCCAGATGGAGTAGTAACAGATTTATTACAAGGAAATGATGAATATGGATATTTCAACAATTTCACAGTTCCAGAAAATTGTGTATTTGCATTAGGAGATAACAGAGCAGGAAGCAAAGACTGTAGATCATTTGGATGTATACCTCTTGAAAAAATTGAAGGAACAGTAGCTTTTAGATTTTGGCCATTATCTAAATTTGGAGGAGTAGAATAATAAATTGTTTGAAAATATATTAGGAAACGAAAAAAACAAAAAAATTTTAGAAAAAGCAATAAACCTAAAAAAAATGTCTCATAGTTATATCTTTTGGGGAACTGAAGGAATTGGAAAAAAAATTATTGCCAAAGAATTTGCAAAACAAATTCTTTGTTTAGGAGACAATAAACCAGATTGCAAATGTAAATCATGTATAGAATTTGACTCAGAAAACAATCCGGATTTTCAACTTATAAATTCTGAAAATGATAAAATAAAAATAGAACAAATAAGAGAAATGCAACGAAAAATTGCTGAGAAACCAATAATATCACACCACAAGGTATATATAATAGATAATGCTGATAAAATGACACCAGAAGCACAAAACTGTTTACTAAAAACACTAGAAGAACCTCCAGAATACATAGTAATAATACTAATATGTTCAAATGAAAATAATTTACTAAGTACAATAAAGTCAAGATGTACAAGGTTACATTTTGATAAAATAGAAAATTCAGAAATATTAGACTATATAAATAAAAATGAACCTGATAAAAATATAAGCCCTAATATTATAGAATTTGCACAAGGAAGTATAGGAAAAGCTTTAAAATTAAGTGAAAACATAGAAATATATGAAAACGTAGAAAAACTCATAGAACAAATGAAAAGCAAAGATTTAATAGATATTATGAAAAGTGCAGAACAATTATATAAATCAAAAGAAGAAATTGATTTTATACTAGAATTTATAAATGTAATATTATTAAAATTTGGAAAACAAGAGCATAAATATGTTAAATGTATAGACATTGTTGAAAATACAAAGAAAAGGATAAAAGCAAATAGTAATTATGATATGTGTATAGATAATCTTATATTTAATATGTGGGAAATAATTAATCAGAAAGTAATATAGGAGGACATAAATTTGAAAAAAATAATAGGAGTAAGATTTAAGAGGCTTGGAAAAATATACTTTTTTGACCCTAAATGGTTAGAGGTAAAAAAAGGCGAAAATGTAATAGTAGAAACTTCACAAGGAGAAGAAATTGCTGAAGTAGTAGTTCCTAATAGACTTGTTGAAGAAGAAAAAATCACAACACCATTGAAAAAAGTTCTAAGATTAGCATCTCAAAGAGACTTAAAACATGCAGAAGAATGCAGAAAAAAAGAAAAAGAAGCATTTGAAGTATGTAAGAAAAAAATCAAAGAACATGGACTTGAAATGACATTAACAGATGTAGAATATAAATTTGATAATAGTAAAATATTATTTTACTTTACTGCAGACGGTAGAATAGACTTTAGAGAATTAGTTAAAGACTTAGCCGCTATATATAAAACAAGAATAGAATTAAGACAAATAGGAGTTAGAGACGAAGTAAAAAGAATTGGTGGAAATGGAGTATGTGGTAGAGAATTATGTTGTTGCTCATTTTTAAGAGATTTTGAAACAGTATCTATAAAAATGGCAAAAGAGCAAAATATTTCTTTAAACCCATCAAAGATTTCTGGTAATTGTGGAAGATTGATGTGTTGCTTAAAATATGAACAAGATGTTTATGAAGATAAATTAAAAAGACTTCCAAATGTTGGAGCAATTGTAAAAACTCCAGATGGAGAAGGAGAAATTGATACAATAGAAATATTAAAAGAAGTAGTAAGAGTAAAATTTAAAAATGGAGATATTTATAATTATAAGAAATATCCTGCTTCAGAAATAAAAGTAATTAAAGATACAGTAAAAGAACGTGCAGATGAAGAAGAAAAGCAATATCAAAAAGAATTAGAAGAGCTAGAAGAATTAGGAAATGAAGACTTAGAAATAAAAAATGAAAATGAAGAATAATCTATAGAAATTTGAGAGGTGGTGATAATTATGGCATATAGAATTCAAAGTGATAAATGTATAAGTTGTGGAGCTTGTGCAGCAAGTTGTCCAGTTGGATGCATTTCACAAGGAGATACATGTTTTGTTATAGATGAATCAGCATGTATAGGATGTGGTACATGCGCAGGAGTTTGCCCAGTAGAAGCACCAGTAGAAGCTGAATAGAGCAATTAGTGCCGGTTCTCTTTTGCCATTTTGACATTTGGTGCCGGTTCTTTTTTGCCATTTTGGCATTTGGTGCCGGTTCTCTTTTGCCATTTTGGCATTTGGTGCCGGTTCTTTTTTGTAACATTTTTTATACATGAGTATATAATATACAAGGGGATTAAAATGCTATGTAGGAGAAAATGTTGTAGAAGTTTGCAACAAGGAGAAATAAATATAGAAGAATTAAGAAAAAAAGTAGCACAAGGAGCCATATTAGTAGATGTAAGAAGCATACAAGAATATAATGAAGGACACTTATCAGGAGCAATAAATATACCCGATTTTGAGATTTTTAAAAGAATAAACAGAGAAATACCCAAATTAAATCAATCGGTAGTATTATATTGTGAATATGGTGGAAGAAGTAGAAAAGTAAAAAAAGTAATGGAAGATATGGGATATACAAATGTATTTAATTTATATGGAGGCCTAGAAATGCTATAAAATAATTGATAAAAACAATTAGAAGTGATACAATAAAATACGAGGTAAAGAAATGGATATAGAAAAAATAAAGAAATATACAAAAACACCAATATACTATTATAAAGAAATAAATTCAACACATGTATATGGAAAACAAATAGAAGGACAAGGAGATGCAATATTAATTGCTGAAGCTCAAACAGCAGGTATTGGAACAAAAGGCAGAAATTGGCACACAGGAGAAAATAAAAATATAGCTATGACTATTATAAAGCACCCTAATGTAAAAATAGAAAAACTCAATGGATTAACAGTAGAAATATCAAAAAAAATTATAAAAATTATAAAAGAGATGTATGATTACGATTTAGAAATAAAAGAACCAAATGATTTAATGTTAAATGGCAAAAAAATTAGTGGAATACTAACAGAATCTCATACAAGAGGAGAAAATGTAGCATTTTTATTAATAAGCATAGGATTTAATGTTAATGAAACTGAATTCTCAGAAGAAACAAAAGAAATTGCCACATCATTAAAAAAAGAATATAAAAAAGAATTCAATAGAGAAGAAATAATTATTAAAATAATAAAAAATATAGAAGAGATAATAGAGCAATTATAGTTCTATTATCTTTTTTTGATGAATATACATATATTAGGAGGAAAAGTTATGGAGGAAAACAGTTCAAAAAATATAATAAATATAGGCAAAGGAGTATTAATTTCTTTACTTTTTACAATAATATTTTTAATAATATTTTCAACTTTATTAACATACACAAACATAAGTGAAAAATTAATAACACCTGTAATTATAGTAATAACTGCAATAAGTATATTTATCGGAAGCACAATTGGTAACTTAAAAATGAATAAAAACGGTTTAATAAATGGAGGTGCAATAGGAGGAATATACCTAATAAGTATATATGTAATTTCATCAATTATGAGTCAAAATTTTACATTAAACATGCAATCAATAATAATGATAATTATAGGAATAATATGTGGAATGTTTGGTGGAATTATTGGAGTAAATAGTAGAAAGTAAATATACTTTAATAAAAATCAAAAAAATAGTTGATATTTTTGGAAAATTGGGGTAAAATCATTACAGACAAAAGGAGGCAAATATGATTACATTAGAAGATGTCATAAAAAATGATGAAGTTCGAGCTTTTATAGAAGGTGCACAAAAACAATTGCAAGCCCTTGGTTATACAGAACATTCATATAGACATATAGGAATAGTATCAAAAAGAACTGGGGAGATATTGCAAAAATTAGGATATGATGAAAAAACAATAGAACTTGGAAAAATTGCTGGATACTTACATGATATAGGAAATTGCGTAAATAGAGCAAACCATGCACATACAGGTGCAATTTTAGCATATAACATTTTAAAAGAAATGGGAATGCCACCAGAAGACAGAACAGAAATTGTTAGTGCAATAGGTAATCATGATGAAGGAACAGGAACAGCTGTTAGTGCAATATCTGCAGCACTAATTTTGGCTGACAAATCAGATGTTCATAGAGATAGAGTTGTAAACACAAACATGTCAACATTTGACATACATGATAGAGTAAATTATGCTGTAACAAATGCTGAATTAGATATTGATGAAAATGCAAGAAAAGTAAAATTGAATTTAACAATAGATACTCAAATATGTCCAGTACTTGATTATTTTCAAATATTTATGGATAGAACAATGATGAGCAAATATGCAGCAAAATATTTGCAAATTTGGTTTGAGTTAGAAATAAATGGAACAAAATTATTATAATAGAGGAAGGAACGATAACAAAAATGAGAAAAGTAAAAATATTAACAATAGTATTAGCAATAGTATTAGTAACACTTGTAGCATTTGGCGGAGTATATATTAAAACACAAAATAGAATGGAAAACAAAGTTAAAGATTATTCATTAGGAAGAGCCATTGAAGGAGCAAGAATTGCAGAAATAAAAGTTGCACAAAGTGATGAAGATTCTGGAGAGCAAAATACAGAACTTTTAACAGAAGAAAATTATAAAATAGTTAAAAAAACAATCGAAAATAGATTAAACAAATTAAATATTGAAGACTATACAATTTCTTTAAATAAACAAGATGGAACAATAAGAGTTGAATTTCCAGAAGATGAAAATACAGACTCATATGTATATTATTTAACAGCACAAGCAAAAGTGCAAATCGAAGAAAAGGCAGAAGAGACTGAAACAGATACAAGTACAGAAACAGAAGATACAACTGCAACAGAATTAATAAGTGATGAAATGGTAAAAAGTGCAAAATACAGTTATACTCAAAATGTTGACGGACAATATCAAGTTTCTTTAGAAATAACATTGACAGATGAAGGACAAGCTAAAATACAAGAATTATCAGGAACATATGCGCTTTTAGCAACAGAAATAGACGAGATTGAATCTGCTGAAGAAGAAAGTGAAGAAGAAAGCAAAGAAGAAACTGAAAACACAGAAGGAACAGATGCCGAAGAAACAGCAGAAGATGCAAACACAGAAAGCGAAAACACAGAAAATCAAGAAACACAAGAACAAACTAAAAAAATCGCATCATTAACAATTGCAGGAACAGAATATGATATTACAAAAATAGATAAAAATAAAATTACAGTAACAATAGGAACACCAACATCTAACACAACATCAGCAAATAATAATATAGCTATAGCAGCAGAATTAGAAATGTTAATAAATGCTGGAAAATATCCAATTGAATATGAATTAACAGCAAATAGATATGTTTACTCAAGTATTTCAACAGAACAATTAATATATTTTGTAATTGCAGTTCTAGCAATTACAGTTATTATTCTATTAATATTTATTATAAAATATAGAAAAAGAGGACTATTAACAAGTATTTCATATATTGGATTTGTATCATTATTTTTACTAATATTAAGATATGCAAATGTTACAATAACAATAGAAGGAATTGGTGGAATAATAGTTGTAATGATAATAAATTTAGCATTTATAAAAACAATATTAACTAGAATGCAAAAAATGAAAATGTTAGATGAAGCAATAAATTATACTTATAAAAATGTATTTTCAAAACTAATTCCTGTTATAATATTAGTAATAGTATTTTGCTTATCAGGATGGGCAAATTTAAGTAGTTTTGGAATGGCAATGTTCTGGGGATTAATGTTAATGGCAATATATAATATATTAGTAACAAAAACATTATTAAAATTGGAAGAAGAGAAATAGGAGGCATCAAATGAAACAAAGAAATAAAAAAATTATTGCTATAGCAATTTTAGCATTAATAATACTTGCAGGAATAGTAGTAGTAAATATATTAGGATTTAATAAGCAACTAGAATTTAAACAAGGACAAAGTATAGATGTATATGTAAGAAAAGAAATAGACGAAAAAAAGATTAAAGAAATAGCTAATGAAGTACTTGGAAAAGAAAATTTGGTACAACTTGTAGAAATATACAAAGACATGGTAACTATTAGAGCAGAACAAATTACTGAAGAACAAAAAAACAATATTGTTAATAAAATCAAAGAAAATTATGAATTTGAACAAACTGCTGAAGAAACAGTAATAAAAACAGTACCTGCTACGCGAATACTAGATATGTATAAACACTATGTCGTTCCAATGTTAATCTCAGGAGTAATAATACTAGCATATATGCTAATAAGATACAATAAAAAAGGAGTAATAAAAGTTCTATTAAGAACTATATTGATACCAATAATAGCAGAACTTGTTTTATTAAGTTTAATTGCAATTACAAGAATACCATTAGGAGTATATACACCAATACTTGTAATAATAGTATATTTAGCAAGTATAGTATTTGTAACAAAAAAGAATGAAGAATAAGAAAAAAGAATTGCTATTTGGTGGAGCCAGATAACAATTCTTTTTGTTTAATAGAAAAATCGAATATTTTGGAAAAAATCATAAAAGCGCTTGCGAAAATGTGTTTGGTATGATATAAATAATAGACTAAGGGAGGTGAAGTAA
>ERZ1643249.1622-NODE-1622-length-22352-cov-5.566578_pt1 | contig 22352 bp, 22 predicted proteins | sample MGYA00579263_ERZ1643249 | MGnify/ENA primary metagenome ERZ1643249 (study PRJEB29033, sample SAMEA4952264) | chicken gut metagenome | biome: Broiler Chicken; feature: Gastrointestinal Tract; material: Caecum | place: Ireland | collected 2018 | study: Broiler... | reverse complement strand
GATACTATAGCTTTTTTTTGCTCGATTATCTTTGCGCTTGCCACATCAACTACTCCTTTCTTCATGCCATAAATAATAAAACCCTCAGAATTACTGAGGGATAAAAAAGTTTTAATTTATTCCTCGGTAAGATTTTCAAACTTTCTATAGTCCTTACTGTCTACGGCATAATTTTTCCTAAGCGATTTATATTATATAACAATACTTACTATTTGTCAAATGAATTTATATCTAATTTTATTCCAGGACCCATAGTTGAAGATATTGATATATTTTTTACATAAATACCTTTAGCAGTTGTTGGTTTTGATCTTAGAATTACATTTACAAAAGCCTTTAAATTTTCAATTAATTTGTCGTCATCAAAACTTGCTTTTCCAAATATTCCATGAACATTTCCAAAACTATCAGTACGATAATTTACTTTTCCTTTTTTTGTCTCTTCTATTGCACGTACAACATCAGTAGTTACTGTTCCAGTCTTTGGATTAGGCATTAGTCCTTTAGGTCCTAATAGTTTACCTATTTTACCTAGTGCTGGCATCATTTCTGGAGTTGCTATGATTACATCAAAATCGAACCAATTTTCTTGTTCAATTTTATTAATCATATCTACGTCACCAACATAATCTGCTTTAGCTTCTTTAGCAGCTTTAGCTTGATCTCCTTTTGCTAATACCAATATTTTTTTAGTTTTTCCTGTTCCGTTTGGTAAAACTACTGCTCCTCTTAATTGTTGATCGGCTTTTTTTACATCTAAGTTTAGATTCATTGCAACTTCTAATGTTGCATCAAATTTTGAATTAGATGTTGCTTTTACTAATTTTATTGCTTCTTCTATATCGTATGATTTATTTTTATCTATTTGTTCTAAATTAGCAATATATCTTTTACTTTTCTTCATAATTACCTCCTTTGTGGTTACTAGCGGACTTGTTATCCTTCCACCTTAGGTTTATACCTAAATAGGAAATTTTTAATTAATCTTTTATTTCGATTCCCATGTTACGAGCTGTTCCTGCTACAATTTTCATTGCAGATTCAACATCATAAGCATTTAAATCTGGTAATTTAATTTCTGCAATTTCTTTAAGTTGATCTTTAGTAATTGAAGCAACAACTTCACCTTTTGAAGCTCCTTTTTGTATTTTAGCAACTTTCTTTAATAGAAATGCTACTGGTGGAGTTTTTAATACCATATCGAATGTTCTATCTTCATAAATGCTTATTTCAACTGGTAATATATCTCCCATTTTGTCTCTTGTTGCATCATTAAATTTTGTACAGAATTCTTGTAAATTAATTCCTGCTGGTCCTAATACTGTTCCAACTGGTGGAGCTGGTGTTGCTTTACCGGCAGGTATTTGTAATTTTATTTTCTTCGTAATTTCTTTAGCCACGAAAAACACCTCCATATTCAATTAAATATATAATATTACTTTTTCGCGAGTGGTTCAATCGACAAGCAAAGGCTGTCCGCCAATAATGCTCTTTGCCTCCCACTTAAAACCTATTATCTTGTTGCGGTTATAATGATAGCATATTTTTTCTTGTTTTTCAACAACTTTTTTTACTTTTTGTTATAGTTATTATGTTTATTCGATTTAGAATTGCTATATTTTGTATAAAAGTTCCAAGTATATTAAGTAATATTTATAGATAATATTTTCTTTATAAAGAAAATAAGGCTACTTTAATGATAGCCTACTATATACTATATTAGATAATTTCTATAGATTCTAATCCTACTTCTACAGAAGTAACTTGACCAAATAAATCTATATTAACGTTTAATTTTTGAGTTTTCATATCTACACTAACTATTTTTCCTGTCATATCTTTAAATGGACCATTTAATATTTTTACAGTTTTTCCTGGTTCTAATTCTTTTGATGCATCTATTCTACTTAATCCCATAGATCCTAAAATTCTATCTACTTCTTCAGGTTGCAATGGAATTGGTTTTGCTCCTTTTCCAGATGAACCAATAAATCCAGTTACACCTTGAGTATTTCTAACTATGTACCATGCTTCATCTGACATAACCATTTCAACTAATACATAGCCTGGAAACATCTTCTTTACTCGTTCTTTTTTTACACCATTTTTAATTTCTACTACTTTTTGCTCTGGAACTACAACTCTATAAATATTTTTCTGTAATTCCATTGAATTTATCATCATTTCTAATTTTTCTTTTACTTTATATTCATATCCTGTTACTGTATTTACTACATACCATTCTTTTTTTCCTTCTGCCATTATGCTACACTCCTTATTAAAGATACTAATAAATCAATTACATAAAAATAAGCTCCTAAAAACACCATAAATGATACAGCTGTTATAGAATATTTTAATAAATCTTTTGGTGTAGTCCATCTAATACGACTTATTTCTTTTTTTACACCTTTAAAGTATCTTGTGATAGATTTAAAGATATTTTTCATATTTTATTTCCTCCCCATGATTGATGTGTTAATATTTTGTTAAAATAAAAACACTTTCGTGTTGGTATAAATATAACACTTTTGTATGTTTATGTCAATTAATTTACGATATTTTATAATATTAATTAATTTACGATATTTTATAATATTTCATTATTTATATAGTATAATACTTTTCTGTTTAGGTGGTATAAATTTTATAATTTTTGGTAAAAATATAAGCATATAAGGTAATAATTATAACTTTGTATTTGGGTTTTTAATTAATTTATTTATAATAATGAATGTTGGAGGTGTTGCTATGGAATTTGGTAAAAAAGTACAAATGCTGAGAAAAAATCATAATATTTCACAAGAAAACTTAGCTAGTTTGTTAAAAATTAATAGAAACTATTTATCAAGAATTGAAACTGGTAAATCTGAACCTACTCTTACTATAATTAAAGACATTGCAACTTTCTTTAAAATAGATGTTGCTAGTTTGATGGATTTTAATAATAAAAATATGAAGTCTAGTGATAAGATAAAAATTATTACTGATGGTTGTGAGCATTTGATAGATAGTGATTTGGATTTATTGATTAGATTAATATCTGTTATGAGAGAAGAATATGTAAAGAAAGATTTGGGTGATTAATTTTATATCTTTCTTTTTTTGATAGCAAAATTTTAAAGTTGCTTTTTTTATTGTTAGATATTATAATTAGTGGGAGGTGAGGCTTATGACTATAATTAGTGATGATTGGAAAGATTATAAATGTCTTTTAAGTGGTGATGGAGAAAAACTAGAAAAATGGGGTAATATTATTTTAAGAAGACCTGATCCACAAATTATTTGGAGTAAAAGTAATAATACGCTTTGGAACTCTTGGGATGCATTTTACCATAGAAGTAATAAAGGTGGAGGTAGTTGGGAATTTAAAAAGAAATTACCTGATAGTTGGACTATTAATTATAAAGATTTGAAATTCAAGGTATCTCCTACTAATTTTAAGCATACTGGTATATTTCCTGAACAAGCTGTTAATTGGGACTATATTATGGATAAAATTAGTAAAATTAATAAAAAAGAAATTAGAGTTCTTAATTTATTTGCTTATACTGGTTGTGCTACTATAGCAGCTGCGAAGGCTGGAGCTAGTGAGGTTGTTCATGTAGATGCTTCTCGTGGTATGGTAGAATGGGCTAAGGAAAATAGAGATTTAAGTGGGCTTTCTAATCATAAGATTAGATTTATTGTTGATGATGTTATAAAATTTTTGGAACGTGAAAAAAGACGTGGGAGAACTTATCATGCTATTATTATGGATCCACCTAGTTATGGTAGAGGACCTAATGGTGAGGTATGGAAACTTGAGAATAACTTAAAAGAATTACTTGAAAAAGCACGTGATGTTTTAGATGATGATTATTCTTTTTTACTTATAAATTCTTATACTACTGGTATTTCTTCTATTTCTTTACAAAATATTTTATCTCTAACTTTTAGTAATTGTTCTGTTGAAACAGGAGAAATTGGGCTGCCAATAGAGGAAAATAGTTTGATACTTCCTTGTGGTATTTATGGAAGAGTTACAAAAAATTAATATAATATATGAAGATAATCAGTTATTAGTTGTTGAAAAACCTATTAATGTCCTTGTATGTCAGGATAGTTCTTTGGATGAAGATTTATTGTCAATGTTAAAAAATTACATTAAATTAAAGTATAATAAGCCTGGTAATGTATATTTAGGACTTATTCATAGACTGGATAGACCTGTTGGTGGTGTTATGGTTTTTGCTAAGACTAGTAAAGCTGCTTCTAGATTAAGCGATCAGGTAAGAGAACATAAGTTAGAGAAAAGTTATTATGCTGTTTTAGAGGGAAGAATTAGTAAGGATGGAGAACTTATTGATTATTTGGTTAAGGATAATAAAAGGAATATTAGTTTTGTTGGAAATAAAAATAATGGTAAATTATCTAAATTAGAGTTTAGAATTATTGGTTATCATGATAATTTTAGTTTGGTAGATATTAATCTTAAAACTGGAAGATCACATCAAATCAGGGTACAATTTTCCTCACGTGGCTTTCCTTTAGTTGGAGATGCTAAATATAATAAAAATGCTGATAAAAAAACTAGTGTTGCTTTATTTTCTTATAAATTATCTTTTTATCATCCTGTTACTAAAGAAAAGTTAGTTTTTTCATTGGATATGCCTAAAAGATACCCATTTAATTTGTTTTAGGGTATCTTTTTTTCTTTTGTTTTTAATATTTTTAGACTATTAACTATGATTTGATATTTATCAAATCTTCTTTCTACTCTGCCATAAACTTTTATTATGTCTTTTCTGTTTATGTTATTATATTGTTTATATGTTTTTGGAAATAGAGTTAGAGATATTTGAGAAAATTCATCTGAAGCGTTAACAAAAGCCATTATATCATTATTTTTTGTTGTTACTTCTTTTATACTATCAATTAAAAGTACTATTGATATATTTTTATTATAGTATAAATTAATATTTTTGGTTTCTATATCTGTTTGTTGTCTAAAGGTGCTAACTGGATGTTCGCTTATATAAAAGCCAAAGGCTGTTAGTTGGTTTTCTATTTTTTCTTCTTTAGTTAAGTCTTCGTATGGTACTAATTCTGGTGGGGTTATATCTATCATTCCAGCATCTTTTGATAGTTCAGCATAATTAATTATATTATCTATATTGTTAATTAGGGTATTTTCATTATATTCTAAATTGGAGAAGCAGCCAGCTTTAATTAAAGAAATTAAGACTTTTTTATTTATTGATATGCCATAATTTCTTTTAATAAAATCTATAAAGTCTTTATAAGGGGATAGTTTTCTTTTTTCAATTATTTCTTGAGATATAGATGTTCCTACGTTTTTTATTATAGATAATGGGCATCTGATAGAATTGTTTTCTATGGTGTATTTATTAGTACTTAAATTAACGTCTGGTAATAATACTTTTATGTTATGTTGTTTTACTTCAGTTAAATATATTTTGGTTTTTGTTTCATTACCAATAGTGTTGTTTAATATTGCTGTTACAAAATATTTAAAAAAGTATGTTTTTAAAAAGGCCATTTTATAAGCTACTGTGGCATAACCTACTGAGTGGGATTTGTTGAATCCGTAGTTAGCGAATTTTAAAATTAAGTTATATATTTGTTCTGCTACTTCTTTGGAATAGCCTTTTTCTATACTTTTTTTAATAAACTTAGGTTTTTCTTTTAAAAGTATTTCTTCTTTCTTTTTAGATATTGCTCTTCTTAAGATATCTGCTTCTCCTAAGGTGTAGCCTGCTAGGGTTCTTGCTATTTCTAATATTTGTTCTTGATAAATTATTATGCCGTATGTTGAAGATAAGATAGGTTCTAATGATTTATCGATATATTCTACTTTTTCTTTTCCTTCTTTTCTTCTAATATAATTATCTATATAATCCATAGCTCCTGGTCTATATAGGGCTAAGGCAGCTATTATGTCATCAAATGATGATGGTTTTAATTTGGTTAAGAATCTTTTCATTCCTATTGATTCGAATTGAAATATACCGTCTGTTTGGGCTTTTTGAAATATAATAAAAGTGTTTTTATCGGTTAATGGAATATTAGAAAAAGTTATATTTAGATGTTCGTTTTTTCTAATATTATTAATTACTTCGGCTATTAAGGTTAGGTTAGATATTCCTAGAAAGTCCATTTTTAGTAGTCCTAATGGTTCTAAATAGTTCATAGAATAGGCTGTTGTATATATTCCTCTAGCATTTTTATATAAAGGTATTGTTTCGTCTAAATTTATTCTACTCATGACTATTCCTGATGCATGAATTCCTATATTACGAGGAAGTCCTTCTAAGTGAAGGGCTATGTTATATATTTTTTTATAGTTAATATTATTATCAATTAATCTTTTTAATTTAGGATTATTATTATAGGTTGTTGATAGTGTTTCTCTTGAAGATAATAAGCTACAAATTTCGTCTGATTCTGTCATACTTAATTTTGTTACTCTAGCTAGGTCTCTTATTACTTGTTTGGCAGCTAAAGTATCAAAAGTTATAATTCCTACAACTCTTTTGTAACCATATTTTTCTGTTACATAATTTATAATATCTTGTCTTTTTTCACTATCAAAGTCAACATCTATATCGGGCATAGTTATTCTTTCAGGATTTAGAAATCTTTCAAATAATAAATTATATTTGATTGGATCTATATCTGTAATACCTAGAGTATAACTTACTAAAGAACCGGCTGCTGATCCACGGCCTGGTCCTACTAAGATATTATTTAATTTGGCATATTTTACATAATCCCAAACTATTAAAAAATAATTACAAAAATTCATTTGATTAATAATTTTTAATTCATAATCTAATCTATCTAAATAATTTTTGGTAACATTATTATTTAGTCTTTTTTTTAGGCCTTTATTACATAAATATGTTAGATATTCGAAAGCATTAGTGTTTTCATCATACACTGGTAATAAGTCTTTAGTATAAGTTAGTTCTACATTACATAAATCTGCTATTATACTAGTTGCAATAATATCTCTTTCTTCTGATAATTCTTCTACTTCTTCTTTTGATAGTAAATGTTTATTGGTATGAGTATTTAATTCATATTCACCTAATGTTTTTCCTTCTTTTATCATATATAGGTAATCTAAGTATTTATAATCATTTTTTTCTATATATGAGACATCATTTATCAATACTTTGTCTTCTTTTATTTTTTCTCTTTCTTCTTTTTTTGTATATCCTATGTATTTATATTCAAATAAGTTATATATTTCTTCATCATAATAAATATAGGGTATTACTATAATTAAGTTATCTTTATATGTTTTTAAATCTTCTAGGGTTATAGGTTCTTCAGATACTTTAGTTGATAATTTTATTAGATTTTTATAGCCTTGTTTATTCATGGCATATAATAATATTTTTTTATCTTTAATATCTAATTCTAGGCCTATTATTGGTTTTATATTGTTTTTTTTACATTCTTGGTAGAATTCTGGTACTCCAAACATGTTGTTATGATCTGTGATGGCTAAGGAGGTGTAACCTAATTCTTTAGCATGTTCAACTAGTTTGTCTATTTTGTTTAAGCTATTTAATAGGGAGTAACTAGTTTTTACTTGTAATGCTGTGTATTTCATGTTACACCTCCTTGTACTTAATGTTTTTTATATTCTCCAGAAAATATAAGCTACTACTATAGCTCCTAAGGCTATTATTAAAGCTAGGGTAAATATTGGAGCAAAACCTTCACTTTTTATTCCTATATCTGATGTGAATGCTCCTTTTCCTTTGGCACCTTTTTTCATATATTTGTTATTACTATTTGGTCTTTGTAATTTGTAATTTGGGCTTAAATTTATTTTTTCATCATTATTAGAAGTTATTGTAATTTCTGATTTGTTTCCTGATTCATCTACAAAATCTCTAGTTATATTACCTTTCATTTTAGTCCTCACTTTCTTTTCTTTTATTTACACTTACCATAAGCATTTCTGTTGTAAGTTGTTTTATTCTTTCGATTATTCTTTTGGCTTTTACTTTTTCAACCCCTCCATGCGAGACGCTAAAGTGTTCTTCTAAATCTTTTATAGTTAAATTTGATGTAAAAAATGTTGTTAATCCTTCTTGCATTCTATATTGAAGAATAGTTCCTAGTACTTCATCTCTTGACCATTCTGTCATAGTTTCTGCGCCAATATCATCTATTAAGAGAAGTTCTATTTTTTTTATAAAATTAAATTTATTATTATATTCTTCATTGTCACCAAATGATTCTTTTAGACTTCTTAAAAATTCTGGATAATAGATTATTGCTATTTTATGATTTTTCTTGGCTAGTTCATTTAAGCAAGCTGAGATGAGATATGTTTTACCACAACCAAAGTTTCCAGTTAAATATAGTCCTTTTGTTGAGTTGCCGGTTTGATAATTGTCAATAAAGTTTTTTAGCCATTTGATTATGTCATATCTTTCTGGGTCATCTAAATCAATATTTTTCATACTAGCTTCTTTTATTTCTTTTGGTACTTCAAATAGATAGATATTTTTTTTATATTGGTTTTGATAATCATCTTGTTTTTTATATTTACATGGGATATAGTCAAATACTAAATTATCGTTTAATATGTCAGGATAATATACGTAACCATGATAGGAGTTTTTGCATTCATTTAAATTTTTGCATTTTTTGCAGTTATTTAATTCTTTAGATGTTTCTTCTAGTTTTGTTGTATATTTCATAAGATATTGGTCAGGTAATTTTAGTGAATTTACTAATTTTTTAAATGTTTTATTAGTTTCTAGGGCATGGTTATAGTCTTTTTCTAATTTATCATTATTTAAATAATAATTTTCTTTTATAACTGTAGCAATGTCCTTCATATTATCGATACTCCTTTAATAAGTTTTGCATTTCTTCTTGAGCTTCTTTTGTTACTTCTTGTTTTTTTATTTCTTTGTTAAACCATTCTGGTATCTTCTCTTCTTTAATCACTTTTCTTTTAGTATTACTACTAGTTGTTTGTTTATTTTTGCGATACTTTTTATGTTCTTTTTCGGCTTGACTCATTGCATCGCTGACGGTTTCTATTTTTAGGCGTTGCCATTGTCCTGCAATTGTTTCAGCTAATGATCTAGTTAATTTGTTATTGTTAGTTTTTAATATGTAATCTATTAAAACGTTTGCAACGCCTGGTTTTAAACTATAATTTATAATTAAATCTTCGGCTAATTTAAGGTCTCTGGCTGTTGGTTCTGCTCCGTTATTTTTACTTTTTAATAATTCATATGGTCTAATTGTTTCAAAGGTATAAATCATTTTTGCACGTTTAGATGTATCTCCTGTTGGTTCTTTTAGATATTCTGGTTGTTGATTATAAACTACACTAGGTAGAAGACCACGATTATCAAATTGATAATAATTTCGGCAGTTTTTTCTTAATTCTTCTTTATTTATTGTTCCTCTTTCATTTAAACAAGTTGGAAGAATATCTTTTATTTTTATAACATCTAAATCATAAAGATATGATAACTCTATTATTAGTTCCTTAATTTCTTTAGTAAATATTTTATTTTTGTCTAGAGTATTTGGTAATGATTCTATTAAGAACTCAAAATCAAAATTACTATCTATATTTAATTTTAAAATATTTTTCTTTCTAATGTCATCATTTAAAATATCATAAGATGTTAGGGGAACTGAAGTGAAAACAGACGAGAAAGATGCTGTTATATCTTCATAACTAGATGTATTTATTCTAGGCATTTTAAAATAAGATTTTAATTTTTCGTATTCTTTTTTTCCTAAATTATTATATAGGACAACATTTAATATAGGGTGATTAAAAAAATCATGGGCATTTATTGGTGAAAATAATTGATAAATATAATTATTTATATTTTCTTCTTTATAAAATGTTTTTAACAGTCCTATTGCTTCTAGTTTTCTCCTGGATTCTACTATTTCATCTAGAGTCATATGCATATTGGTAACTAAATGATGATGAGTATATTCATTAGATATTATTTCTGTTTTATCTAAATCTGACCATAGAGAAAAATATAGCATTATTGGAAGAGGCCCTATTATTGGTTGATATAACATGGTTAATATTTTTCTATCTTCTTCATTTATAATGCTTTTATTTACAACTACATATGTATCTGCTGGTAAGATATTATATTTTTTCATACAACCACTGTCCTCTTAATATGATTTTATAACAAAACTATTTAAAAGTAAAGAATTAATGGTATAATATAAGATAAAAAATTTGAAATATTTTGAAGTTAATTTTTTACTATAATGCACTAATTATTTTATATATTTATAATATTTATTTTGTAGTGAGAGGTATTTTAATAAGAGATATAAAAATTTTTCTATTCTAAAGTAAAAGATCTAGAGAATTTACAATGTATAGGTGGTAATTTTTATGATGATTATGAAGTAGTATTGAACAATATGAGGTAATTGTTAGGTAAAATAATAAAAAAAGTAGATAAAGTTATTATTATTCATCTACTTTTTCTATTGCTCCTGTTGGACAATAAGTGATAGCATTTTCTACTACTTCTTCATCTTCTTTTTTTATTTCGTCTACTATACATTCTGCTAGTCCATTATCATTATAATCAAATATTTTAGAGTCTGTTAATGATATACAAGAACCACAACCTATACAATTTTCATTTACTTTTACTTTCATATTATCCCTTCTTTCTCTGCTATATTATATAAATAAAATATTTAAAAATCAATATTATTAGTTAAATTTGTTTTAAATAAATTTTTCACAAATTAAATTATCATATATTTTTATATATTTATTATATTCTTTTTTAGTATTTATAGTCCATCCTAATATAGTTATGTTTTTTCGATTATATTTTTTTATTCTAGATAAAGATAATTCATCATATTTATAAGATATAAAATTGGGTTTTGTTATGATATTAAAAAACATATTACTTAATATATATTTTTCTATTTTGGGGATATTTTTATTTTTAAATTTATATGATAATTGTCCTCTTAGGATGTTTGGGTAATTTTTTTTAAACCAGTATATGGTTAGAGGATTAAATGATTGGATAGCGTATTTTCCTTTATAATTATTTAGAATATCCATTAGTTTACGTTCTAGCTTTCCTACTTTGCTTTCTTGCTTTATTTCTATTAGTAATGGGACTTCTTCATTTACTAAATCTAGAACTTCTTTTAGTAGGGGGATATGATAAATATTTTGATTATTTAAGTCTTTATAGTTAGTATTTTCTATAATCATATCTTTTTTTGTAATTCTTTTAGTATTGTAATCATGAAATACTACTATTTGATCATCTTTTGTTAGATGAATATCTATTTCTACTATATAGTTTTTTTCTTTAGCTTTTTTTATAGCTTCTAGGCTATTTTCAAATACTTTTTTATTGTCATAAATACCTCTATGGGATATAATTCTTTCTTTTAAAAACATTACTACACCTCTTATATATACTTATGATTTTATCATAAATTTATATTATTTTGTTATATTTATTTTGAAATATATATTTATATTATTTGATAGATATTACGTACTAAAAAGACAAGACAAACTTATTCATTTACCTTGTTTTTTATATTTTGTTTTCTTATTTTTATGTGTAATTCTCTTAATTGTTCTTCAGATACTTCGGATGGAGATCCCATTAAGTTATCTTGCCCACTAGCACTAGTTGGGAATGCTTGAACTTCTCTTAGATTTTCAACATCATTTAGTAACATTATGATTCTGTCTATTCCAGGAGCCATTCCTCCATGAGGTGGTGCTCCATATTGAAAGGCATTATATAGAGACTTGAATTTTTCTTTTATTATGTCTTTGTTGTAGCCAACTTTTTCAAAGGCTAATTCTAGGCATTCTAAATCATAGTTACGCAATGCTCCACTAGACATTTCATAGCCATTACAAACAAAATCATATTGGTAAGCGATAATGTCTTCTAGATTATCATTTTTTAGGGAGTCAATTCCTCCTTTAGGTAGACTGAATGGGTTGTGGCAGAAGTCGTATTTTTTTTCACCATCATTATATGAATACATTGGGAAATCGTTAATTATGCAAAATTCAAAAGAATCTTTATCTATTAATTCCATTTTGTTTCCTAAATAGTTTCTTATTAATCCTGCATATTTAGCTGCTATTTCTTCTTGTTTGTTTGCTATGAAGAATAAGACACTGTTAGGTTTCATGTTTGTTTCTTTTATTAGTTTTTCTTGTTCTTCTTGATTTAAGAATTTGGCTATTGGTCCTTTTAGAGAATTATCTTCTAAGAGAGTTATATAACCAATTCCTGGCATTCCTATGGAATTAGCATAATCTACTATGTCATTAAACCAACTATTAGAGTTTGTTCCTATATCGTCTACTTTTATGGCTCTTATTATGGATTTTTTGAATGGTTTGAAGGTTGTATTTTCAAATAAGTGACTTATGTCGGTTATTTCTAAAGGGTTTCTTAAGTCTGGTTTGTCTGTTCCATATTTTAGCATTGATTCTTTGTAAGATATTCTTCTGAATGGTGGCTTTGATACTTTTTTGTTACTAAATTTAGTAAAGGTATCATAGAATATGTCTTCTCCTATTTTATAGATGTCTTCTTCGGTTACAAAGGCTGCTTCAAAATCTAGTTGATAGAATTCCATAGTTCTATCTGCTCTTGTGTCTTCGTCTCTAAAACAAGGGGCTATTTGGTAATATTTATCTACTCCACCTACCATTAATAGTTCTTTATATACTTGAGGGGCTTGTGGTAGGGCATAAAATTTGCCATGAAATTTTCTTGATGGGATTAAGAAGTCTCTTGCTCCTTCTGGTGAAGATGCTGTTATTATTGGAGTTTGAACTTCTAAAAATCCTAATGAATCCATTTTTTCTCTTAAAAATTTTAGAACTTGGGCTCTTAGATTGATATTGGTTCTTATTTTTTTATTTCTTAGGTCTAAATAACGATATTTTAGTCTTAAGTCTTCTGAAACTTCATGGGATGTTTTTATGTCGAATGGTAAAATATTTTTTGATTTTCCTAATAGGGTTATTTTTTCTACTAATAATTCTATTGTTCCTGTATTTATATTAGGGTTAAAGTCATCTTCACTTCTTTTTCTTATGGTGCCTACTGCTGTTATTGTAGATTCTTTAGTTAAATGATCAAACATATGGTCGTCATTACTTACTAATTGAATTATACCTGTTTCGTCTCTTAGATCAACGAATATTATACCTCCATGGTCTCTTATGTTTTCTATCCAGCCTGATAAAGTTATTTCTTTTTTGATATACTCTTCATTTATTTGTCCACAATAATTTGTTCTATATTTATTCATTAGGTCACCTTATCTTTCTTTTTAATAATCGCAATTATCAGGTGTTCTTGGAAATGGTATTACGTCTCTTATATTTTCTACTCCTGTTAAGTATATAAGTAATCTTTCAAAGCCCATTCCAAATCCTGAATGGTAGCATCCGCCATATTTTCTTAAGTTACAGAACCAGTCTACTGATGTCTTATCTATATTCATTTCTTCTATTCTCTTTATTAGCTTGTCATAATTTTCTTCTCTTTGAGATCCTCCCATTAGTTCACCAGCTCCTGGTACTTCTAAGTCAACGGCTGCTACTGTTTGATTGTCATCGTTTACTTTCATATACCAAGCTTTTATGTCTTTAGGCCAATTTGTAATAAATACTGGTACTTTGAAGTATTCTGTTAGATATTTTTCATGTTCTTTAGCTATATCTTCGTTATAATCTGGAGTAAATTCCCATTTATTTGGAGCTTCTTTTAATATATCAATAGCTTCTTTATGAGTAATTCTTTTGAAAGTTGAATTTATTAGATTAGTTAATTTTTCTTTTAGGCCTTTTTCCACAAAGTTGTTGAAAAACTCAATTTCATTTGGACATTTGTCTAAAACATATTTAACTATGTATTTTAACATGTCTTCTTCGATATCCATTAGGCCATTTAGGTCACAGAAAGCTATTTCTGGTTCTATCATCCAAAATTCGTTAGCATGGGTTTTAGTATTGGAATTTTCTGTTCTGAAAGTTGGACCAAAAGTATAGATTTTTTTAAAAGCCATAGCGAATGCTTCTCCATGTAATTGACCAGTACCAGTTATATAAGCTTGTTTTCCAAATAAATCTTTACTTAGGTCTACTTTTTTATTTTCGTCTAATGGTAAGTTATTATAATCTAGAGTGGTTATTTTAAACATTTGATCGGAACCTTCACAATCTGCTGTTGTAATTAGAGGGGTATGTACATAAACATAATTGTTATTTTGAAAATATTCGTGAATTGCCATGGCAGCTACACTTCTTACTCTAAATACTGCAGAAAAAAGGTTAGTTCTTGGTCTTAAATAAGCTTGTTCCCTTAAAAATTCTCTGGTGTGTCTTTTAGGTTGAATAGGATAATCTTCTGGACAGTCTCCTTCTAGTTTTATATTTTCTATTATTAATTCAAATAATTGTTCTTTTCTTGCTGATTTTACTAGTTTACCAGTTACTGTTATGGCACTACCGATATGAAGTTTTTGAATTTCTTCAAAATTTTTTAAATCTTTGTCATAGACTAATTGGATTCCTCTAAAGTCTGTGCCGTCATTTAGATCAATAAAACCTATTTCTTTTTGTTTTCTATGATTTCTTATCCATCCTTGAATAGTTATTTCTTTATTTTCATAATCATCAGGGTTGTTATATATTTCATGTAAATCTTTTATCATTTTGACTCTCCTTTATAAATAATTTTTATTGTTTATCTAATTCTTGTTTTAATAATTTTGAAGTTAGGCTTGGATTAGCTTTGCCTCTTGTTTTTTTCATAGTTTGACCTATAAAATAGTCTAATACTCTTGGTTGATTTTTATATTGCTCTACTTGATGTTGATTTTCTTTTATAACTTCTGTTATTATTTTTAGTAATTCTGTTTCATCTGTTATTTGGGTTATACCTAAGTCTTTTACTATTGTTTTAGGCTCTTTTTTATCTTCTATTATCTTTACTAATATTTCTTTACTTTGTTTTGTGGATATTTTGCCATCTTCGATCATTTTTATTAAGTCTACTAACATTTGAGGAGTTAGATATATATCTTTTATGTTTAAATCGTATTTATTTAAGTAACCTAAGATGTTTGTTGTTAACCAGTTTGATGCTAGTTTAGGATTAGCTCCTTTATTTATTGTTTCTTCATAGAAGTCTGCTATGGCTTTTTCTTTGACTATAATTTTAGCATCGTATTCTGTTAGGCCATAATCTTTAATGTATTTTTCTTTTCTTTCTGGTGCTAGTATTGGTATTTGTTTTTTTATTTCTTCTAGCCATGATTTAGAAAGTTTTATTTTAGGAATATTTGGTTCAACAAAGTATTTATAATCTATAGCATCTACTTTTCCACGCATATAAATAGTTGATAGGGTATCTTCGTCCCATCTTCTTGTTTGTTGTTCCATTTGGTCATAAGTTCCATCTTCTTTTAATTCTATTTGTCTTTCTATTTCATAGTTTATGGCGTCTCTTACGCCTCCGAAAGAATTTATATTTTTTATTTCTACTTTTGTTCCCCAATTATTTGGGTCACTTTCGTCTAAATCTTCATCCATGATTGAAACGTTTACGTCACATCTTATTTGGCCTTTTTTAGAATCTGCTTCAGATATTTCTGCATATTGATAGATAGAACGCATTGTTTCTAGGAATGCTACGGCTTCATCAGCTGTATGAAAATCTGGTTCTGTTACTAGTTCTAATAGAGGAATTCCTGCTCTATTATAATTTATTACTGATGAAGATTCCAAATGGTCTTGAGAGGCTGCATCTTCTTCTAAGTGAATGTTATTTACTCTGACTTTTTTTATTTTATCTTTACATTCATATGTTAATTCTCCATATATACCTACGGGAGCTGGTTTTGTTTCTTGAGTTATTTGAAATCCTTTTGGTAAGTCTGGATAATAATAGTTTTTTCTTTCGAAATATATATATTCTGGTTGTTTGCAATTTAAGATTATACTTGCCATTAAGGCTTTTTTTACGGCTTCTTTATTTACTACTGGTAAGGTTCCTGGAAAAGCCATATCTACTGGTCTTATATGAGAGTTTGGTAGATCTATATTAGAAGTTTTTGCGCCATTTTTAGCACTTGAGAATACTTTAGTATTTGTTTCACTTATTTCACAGTGCATTTCTAATCCAATTAATGCTTTATATTTAGTCATGATTCACCTCACTAGCTATTTGATTTTTATAATTCATTTTACTTTCTATAGCATAGGCTATGTTTAAGACATTTTCGTCGTCATAACAGTTTCCTGTTATATTTAAGGCTACTGGTAAGCCATCTATAAATCCATTTGGAATGGTAATAGATGGAAAGCCACCAAAATTTCCTATTTGTAAGTGTTCTTCTAATGCTACTGTATCTTTATCAAGGATATCTTTAGAACCGTCTAGTGGTTTAGCTGGGCCACTACCTACTGGTAATATTACAGCATCATAACTTTTAAATAAATTTTTCCAAGTATCTACTAATAATCTTCTAACTCTTTGGGCATTATGGAAATATCTTTCTTTATTCTGTGCTTGTAAAACATATGAACCTATTACGAATCTTCTTTTGATTAAAGGAGAAAATCCTTTAGTACGATAATCTTTCATTATTTCGTCCCACTTCTTCCCTTCTCCTCGTGGTCCAAAGATTAGTCCTGTTAGGTTAGACATGTTAGAAGTTGCTTCAGCACAAGATATTACAACATATACAGAAGCTAGAGCATTTAGTAATGTTTTGTCTACAGATACTTCTTCTACTTCAATTCCTAAATTTCTACATATTTCTAGAGATTTCTGAAAGTTTTCTAAGTGTTCTTTTAGTTCTTTAGTAGGATTCTTATACATGTTTATATCACATAGTTCTTTTATATAACATAGTTTTTTTCCTGTTACTTTTCCGGTTAAAGATTCTTTTAAGTGAATATTTTTAGAATCCCAAGTAGTCATATCATTTTCGTCTATTCCTTTCATATTATCTACGACAATAGCAGCATCTGTTACATTTCTAGTTAAGACACCACAGTGGTCTAGAGATGAGGCAAATGGGAATAGTCCGTATCTAGAAATCATACCATAAGTTGGTTTATATCCTACGATACCACAGTAGGCTGCTGGTTTACGAATAGAGTCTCCAGTGTCAGAACCTGTTGCATAAGGATATACTCCGGCTGCTACAGATGCCGCTGAACCGGCTGATGAGCCAGCACACATTCTAGTTTTATCCCATGGATTTTTTACTATTCCAGTGTGACCAGTTGTTCCTGTTCCTCCCATTCCAAATTCATCTAAAACAGTTTTATTTACTGGTACGGCTCCGCTTTTGGTTAAATTTTCGATAGCAGTTGCTGTGAAAAATGGAACATAGTCTTTTAAGGTATTAGAAGAACCTGTTGATAATATTCCTTTAGTACTATAATTATCTTTTATTCCATAAGGGATTCCTGATAATAAGTTGTCTGTTACTTCTACTCCTTTAGCATCATCTAATATTGTTACAAAAGCATTATATTCTTCTTGTGCTTTATGAGATAGCTCAAGAGATTCTTTAATTAATTCTTGACTTGTTACTTCTTTATTCTTTAATAATTCGTGTAATTCTTCTATACTTTTATTCATATATTTCATTTATTCCACCACCTTTGGTACTGATACTTCTCTATCTGTTCTATCATCACAATTTTGTAATAATTCTTCTACTGGTATAGATTCTTTTTCTATATCTTCTCTTAATTCACATTCAAAGTCATCTAGGCAATGTGTCATTGGTTCTACTTTTTCTATTCCAGGTATTTTATTTATCAAGTCAATATTTTTATCTATTATTTCAAATTCATCTAAAACCATTTGATTTTCTTCTTCTGTTAGTCCTATTAATAATTTGTCAGCATAATCATTAACCATTTCTTTTGTAAATTTACTCATATTTTTTCCTCCTTTAGACATTAAAAAAAGTAGTAATTAATCCCTCTAATTGGGACGAATCACTACTTAAATCCGCGGTACCACCCAAATTACCATAAATAATTATGATCACTTGATTAGTGTGATAACGGACTAATACCGATTTAAACTACTATTAGTTCATTTAAATAGCTCCAAAGTGTTATTCATAGTACATTTTATGTTAGCTTCCACCATATCTAACTCGCTTGATAAAAGAGGTACTATTACTTCTCTTTTTCCTTGCTTTTGTGATTTAAATTATAGTATAGATGTTTTGGTTTGTCAATAATTTTATTTTTATTTTAACCAAAACTCAAGACTTTATAACTTTATTATTTTGGTTAAATATTATTTCTAAGCTTAATAATAAGCAAAATATAGATAGTATTAATATATGGTGATTGTATTCAGTTAAAAATAGAGCTATGATATTGGCAGATGAATGTATTAATATAGATGCTAAGATATTTTTATATTTGTTGTAGATAATATTTAGAGTTAATCCTAATATGAGAGCAAATAATATTTTTGTAGGATTCATGTGGATTATAGCGAATATTATAGATGTTATTAATATAGAAGTAAGAGGGCTATTAAATTTTTTTAATTTATTAAATATAATGTATCTAAATATTATTTCTTCATAGATAGTGCCTATTATTCCCGATGTAATAAATAGTAAGATGATATTTGTATTAGTAGTTATTGTTGGGGTTGTAAATATAAAGATTATCATATTTAATAGGCATGATAGAGATATTCCTAAAGATATTAGTGGGTAATAATTTTCTTTATTAAGTGGTTGTTCTGGTATTTTATTTTTTTGATATAGATATATTGTTGCTATTATATAGAATGGGATTAAGATTAGGCTACTATATATGTTAATAAAGTTGTTAACATTGTTATGTCCTGTTATGTAATATATTAGGGCTGATATTATTATTAATAGATATTGTAAGATATTTAATATAATTAATTCTTTTAATGATAAGATAATTTTTTTTAGATATGCCATATTTTAACTTTTATTCACCTACCTTTTATTATTAGAAAAATAGTATCTTTTTAGGGATACTATTTATAATTACCATAAATTCTTTGGATAAACATTTTCGTCAATTAAAGATTTTATGCCTTTCATTACATATTCTTTATCTTCTCTATATGTTACACCATACCATGTTGATGATGTTTCAATTACTCTAACTTTACTTTTTCCTTCTTTTAGACTATCTTCTACAACACATGGTACTAGAATTTCATCTTTTTCTAAATTAGTCTTAGGATCTGTTAGAAATTCTGTTATTTTTTCTTCTAAATATGGGAAAATTTCTTTAGTGAAACCAAACATATTTAGTGATACTAATCTGTCTGGTGATACTTCAAATGGCTCTTCTCCACTTAATGGACTGGCAATTAGCTTACCTTCTTTTTTTTCTATTGTTGATTCTATTATTGCTGTTAGATAATCATCTTGGCTTTGACATACTCCTCTTTTTACACTACCATTTTCTGTTAGAGTATTTTTTAGTCTATATCCCATTAAGCAATATTCTTCTTTTTCGTTATTTTTAAGAAAATCGGCCATTTTTTTGTAAGCATCGTAACCATAAAAATCATCAGCATTTATTATGGCGAATGAAGATTTTACTTCATCTTTGCAACAATAGATTGCATGAGCAGTTCCTAATGGTTTTTCTCTATTAGATAAATCTTTTTTTACTGGGATATTAGACATTTCTTGAAAAACATATGATACAGGAATATGTCCCTCTACTCTTTTTCCTATTGTTTCTTTGAATACTTTTTCTGTATCTTTTTTAATGATAAATACTACTTTAGTGAATCCAGCTTTAATAGCATCATATATTGAATAATCAATTAAAAATTCATTATTTGGACCCATTGGTTCTATTTGTTTTAAGCCACCAAATCTGCTTCCCATTCCAGCTGCCATTATTACTAGAGTTAATTCTTTTTTTGTTTCGTTCATCTATATCGTTCTCCTTCTTAAAATGTTACATAGTTATTTGTTTTGTATATCTTGTTGTCTATTTTTATGTATATAGAATAATCTCCTGATAAACCTGTACTATTTATATAATTATAGCCATTTTCTAAGTCATATACTTTTTTACCAAGAAATTTATCTAATATTAAATAAGCCTTTTCTTCTTTTTTAAATGCACCATTTATCACTAATCTATCTTCTTCTTTTTTTATAGCTATATTATGTTTTTTATAGTTATTATCTATTTTTTTATAATTTAATAAAAATATATGTTTTTTTGATTCTGAGGTTTCCTTGTTATTAGTAAATTTGGTGCTGGTTGCTATATTATAACTCATAAAGTTATATAATTGCAACAAAATTTTGTTTTCTTGTTCAATTTCATAGTTTTTTTGTTCTATAGTATCTTCTGATTTATAATCTATTAATAATGTTTTTCCTTCTTTTTTTAGGATTATTTTATTTGTTTTATTGTCATATGATAGTGTTTTGTAATCAGAGTCTAAATTTATTTTTCTTATAATTTCTCCTGTTTGTTTATCTACTTCTAAAAGATTTTTAGATAATACTAATAGTGTTTTGTCTGTTTCTGCGTAACTACCATTATAACTTACTCCTAAATCATATTCGTTATAAACTTTACCTAAAAGATCTATTTCTACTAATCCCAAACTATTTTGATTATCTATCATGGTGTCATTACTTAATAATAAGTGGCCATTTTCTAATCTAGATATTTTTTTATTATATTTTTTAGTTAAATACCATCTTACTTCGTTGTTATTGTCTATGGCATAAGTATAATTATCAGTTGTAATAAAATATAGACTATTGGTGTTATTTTCTTCTTGTATAGGGATTAAGTCTTCTGGTAATTTATCTGTTTTTATATTAATTTTTTTTGTATTATTACCACATGTTATAATTATTTCATTATTATAATCTGGATATAAGCCAAATATTGGTATATAATGTACTTTTGATTTTTCAAATGTGTTTTCATAGGTAGAGTTTTTATCTTTGCCAGGTATTTTTATGTAAACTTCTTCTTCTGTTTCTGTTTCAAATAATATCATAGCAGTTAATGGAGATATGCCATAAGGATCTATTATAATATTTGGATTATCAAAAGTATAATTATAATATGTTAAATAATCTTCTAATTTATCTTGATATGTAATAATATCTTCTACTTCATTTATTTTAGTATTAGCACTTACTACTTTATACCCTATTATAGACGTTAAAAATAATACTAAAATAAAAGAGGATATTATTAGTATTTTTTTCATTATATCACTACTTCCTTATATAATGTAGATTAATTATACTATATTTTTATTTGTTTGTGAATAATATTTTTAGATTCTTTACATAATATAAATGAATATTCGCAAAGTGTTCACGTAAAGTCAATCGTTCTGATTGATTTTTTGTTTGTTTTATTTTATACTAATATTTAAGAAAGTGAGGTTGTTATGGATCTTTTTTGTAAGATTATTAATGGGGAAATTCCTAGTAAGACTATATATGAAGATGATAAAGTATTAGTTATATTAGATGTTAATCCTAGGGGTAATGGTCATTCATTGATTATTCCTAAGAAACATTATAAAGATTTATATGATATAGATAATGAGACTTTAATACATATTTTTTCGGTTGCTAAAAAAATTGGTGATATGTTAGAAGATAAATTACATTGTAACGGTATTACTTTGGAACAAAATAATGGTATTTGTCAGGAAGTTAAGCATTTTCATTTGCATGTTATTCCTAGATATAAGTATGATGATATTATAGATGTAGATGAGGTTTATAATATATTAAAACATTAATTATTAATAAAAAATGGTTCTTCGAATTTTGATAAATTTAAATAAATTTCGCAGAACCTTTTTCTTTAGTACACTAAAATTCATAATAATTTTTTGTATATTATATTAATACTTTAAAATATATAGTAATTGTTATCCAATTTGATTTTTCTGGAATATTTCCAGTTTTAACTTTAGTTTTAGAAATTTCAATATATTTTTTATTTATCCATTCAATTAAAGAATAATCCTGTATATAGCAAATATTATTATTATTTTTTGACAATACAATACTCATAATAATTTTTTTTCTAATATCATTAGCACTGTATTGAATGAATGTTTCTATATTTTCAACTCGATAATCTAATGAATCATTTTTGGTAACTTTAATATTATAATTATGATAATCTGTATCTAATGATGCTTCATAATCAAATGATAATTCTTTTTTTTCTAAATTATATTTAAAATTTTTAATTGCCGAAT
>ERZ1643249.1621-NODE-1621-length-22367-cov-9.058802_pt1 | contig 22367 bp, 23 predicted proteins | sample MGYA00579263_ERZ1643249 | MGnify/ENA primary metagenome ERZ1643249 (study PRJEB29033, sample SAMEA4952264) | chicken gut metagenome | biome: Broiler Chicken; feature: Gastrointestinal Tract; material: Caecum | place: Ireland | collected 2018 | study: Broiler... | reverse complement strand
ACCAAATTGCCCAAAGGGACAAAAAAGAACCGGCACCAAATTGCCAAATAATTTTTTATTTTTTACTATACAAATTTAAAATTTAGTTATATAATGTATGCGATAATAGAATAAAAATGTCAATTGACATTTTATAAAAAAAGCTATGTATAAAGGAGACTTAAATGAAATTAAGTAAAATATTAGTAGGTTTAGAAAATTTAAAGGCTAAAGGAGATTTAGATATTGATATTACTGGATTAGAAAGTAATTCAAAAAATGTAAAAGAAGGGTATATGTTTATTGCAATTAAAGGTTTTAGTGTTGATGGGCATGATTACATAAATAATGCTATAGAGGCTGGGGCAAAGGCTATAATGGTACAAGAAGGTTGTGACTTAAAAAAGATAAAATTGCCTTCAGATGTAACACTAATAATGGCAAAAGATACAAGGCACGCACTAGCAATATGTAGTTGCAATTTTTATGACAATCCTTCTAGAAAGTTTAGATTAATAGGAGTAACAGGAACTAAAGGAAAAACAACAACAACATTTATGATTAAAGAAATACTTGAAAGAGCTGGATATAAAGTAGGTTTAATAGGAACTATTGCAACTTACATAAATGGTAAAATGGTTTCTGAGAGCAGTAGAACAACACCTGAAAGTATTGAATTACAAAAAATATTTGCACAAATGGTTGAAGCTGGTGTAGAATATGTAGTTATGGAAGTTTCATCACAAAGTTTAAAACTACATAGAGTAGATGGATGTGATTTTAATATAGTCGTTTTTACAAATTTCTCAGAAGATCATATAAGTGCAAATGAGCACCCAGACATGAAAGATTATTTTGAATCAAAATTAAAATTATTCAAAATGTGTGATAATGGAATAATAAATGTTGATGACTTACAAGTATCTAAAATTCCAAAACTATTTCCAGATAGTAATATAATGACATATGGAATAGATAATTACTGTCAAATGTTGGCAAAGGACATTACAATTACAAATTCATATGTTGACTTTAGAGTAAAAGTATCTGATAAAAACGAAAGAGTAAAAGTAGACATACCAGGAAGATTTAGTGTATATAATGCATTAGCAGCTATTTGTGTTGCTAAAAAAATAGGAGTTCCATCAGATAAAGTAATAGAAGCATTAGCAGAAATAAAAGTACCTGGAAGATCTGAAATGGTACCAAATAAAAGAGAAATACCAATAATGATAGACTATGCACATTCACCAGAAAGCTTACAAAACATATTATCTGCAGTAAAAAGTTACACAAAAGGCAGAGTTATTTCTGTATTTGGATGTGGAGGAGATAGAGATAAAACAAAGCGTCCAATAATGGGAGAAATCTCAGGAAAAATTGCTGACTTTACATTTATTACAACAGATAATCCTCGTACAGAATCTCCAGAAGAAATAGTTAAAGAAATTGAAGATGGAATAAAGAAAACAAAAGGAAAATATAAAGTAGTAGTAGATAGGAAAGAAGCAATCAAAGAAGCAATTAATATGGCAAATAAGCAAGACATTATTGTACTTGCAGGAAAAGGTCATGAACCATATCAAGAAATAAATGGAAAAAAATACCCATTTGACGAAAGAATTATTGTAAAAGAAATTATAGGATAAAATAAGAAAGGTTGATAAAAGTGGATTTTCAAACAAAAATGCTGTTAGCATCATTTGGAGTGACAGTAATACTTGGATTAATAATAGTACCAATATTAAGGAAATTTAAAATAGGTCAAATAGAAAGAGCAGACGGACCTCAATCACATTTAAAAAAACAAGGTACACCAACTATGGGTGGAATTATTATAATGTTAGGAATAATAATTGTAACAACTGTTGCATATATATATTATAAAAGTAAAGATCCAGAACTTGCAAAACATTTAATACCAATATTATGTTTAACAACAGGTTTCGGAGTAATAGGACTAATAGATGACTTTAAAAAACTATTTTTAAAAAACACAGAAGGATTAAAACCAAGCTTAAAAATGTTTGGATTACTTATAATATCAGTAATATTTGTAACATATTTAGTTTGGGGCTTAAAATTAGGAACAGAAACATATATACCATTTGCAGATATTTATATCAATATTCCTGTATGGATTTATATACCATTTGCTATTTTAGTAATACTTGCAACTACTAATGCAATTAATTTAACAGACGGAATAGATGGATTATCATCTAGTGTAAGTACAATAATAATTACTTGTTTAACAGTTATAGCAACAATGTATGAAGCAAAAGAAATAATTGTATTTGGAGCAATTGTTATAGGAGCAACATTGGGATTTTTAATGTTTAATATTTATCCTGCAAAAGCATTTATGGGAGATACAGGTTCATTATTCTTAGGAGGAGTTGTATCAGGAATTGCACTATATTTAAAAATGCCAATATTACTATTAGTAATAGCAATAATACCAGTAATAGAAACGATATCTGTTATGATACAAGTTTTAGTATTCAAAAAAACAGGAAAAAGAATATTTAAAATGGCACCAATACACCATCATTTTGAACTATCAGGATGGAGAGAAAATCAAGTTGTAATGGTATTTAGTGTAATAACATTATTTGCATGTATATTAGGACTAAAGATAATATAAAAAGAAAGGAATTGTACTGGAATGGCAAAGAATCAAAAAGCAAGAAAAAATGAAGTAAAAGGTTTTTCCAGTTATTTAAATAATCCTGTAGATTTTACACTTTTAATAACAGTTTTACTATTATTATCTATAGGATTAGTAATGTTGCTATCAGCTAGTGCACCATCATCTTTGCAAGAATATGGCACAAGTTATAAGTATTTTTTTAGACAATTATTTTTTGGAGTATTAGGAGTATTCGCAATGTGGTTTATATCAAAATTTGACTATAGAATATTCCAAAAATTTTATTTCTGGGCATGGGTAATATCAATTATATCACTTGCTGCAGTATTGATATTTGGGACAGAAAGTCATGGTGCAAAAAGATGGATAGATTTAAAAATAACCACATTTCAACCATCAGAAATGGTGAAATTTCTAATGATAATTTTTTATGCAGGAATATTAGTAAAAAATAGAGAGAATTTAGGAGAATATTTAAAAGGATTAGTATATCATGTTTTATTCCTTATACCAATAATAGGACTTTTGCTAATGGAGCCTCATTTAAGTACATCAATTGTTATTATAATAGTATGTTGTGTAATGATGATTGTAGCAGGCTGCAAATTTTGGCAATTCCTAGTATCTGGAATTGTTGTAGGTGGAATTGGTGGAATAGGAGCTACAGCATTATATTTTTTAAGTACAAAATTTCAAGAAAGATTTCAATATGTAGTTACTAGAATAACAACATTTTTAGACCCATGGAAAGATGCTACAGGAGATGGATGGCAAGTTATACAAAGTCTATATGCTATAGGATCTGGAGGATTATTTGGAAGTGGGCTTGGAGAAAGTAAGCAAAAATATTTATATTTGCCAGAACCACATAATGATTTTATTTTTTCAGTACTTGCAGAAGAGTTTGGTTTTGTGGGATGTTTTGTAGTATTTGTATTATTTGCTATATTTATTTGGAGAGGAGTTTTAATTGCAATGAAAGCTCCAGATATGTTTGGTAGCTTAGTAGCAATAGGTATAACTACATTAGTTGGAATTCAAGCAATAATAAATGTTGCTGTTGTAACATCTTCAATGCCAGCAACAGGAATGCAATTACCATTTTTCAGTTATGGTGGTACAGCACTATTCATATTATTATGCGAAGTAGGAGTGCTCTTAAGTATATCGAGGGCAAGCTCAAAACAGTAAGATTACAAAAAATAGAAAGGATAAAACATATGAAGGTTATAATTGCAGCAGCAGGAACAGCTGGTCATATAAATCCTGGTTTAGCCATAGCAAATAAAATAAAAGAAGAAGAAAAAGATTCTAAAATAATTTTTATTGGAACAAATAGAGGATTAGAAAATGATTTAGTACCACGTGCAGGTTATGAACTAAAAACTATTGAAGCATATGGACTAAGCAAAAAAATATCAATAGATAATATAAAAAAAATGTGTACTACTTTAAAAGCAACATCTAAAGCTAGAAAAATAATAAAAGAATTTAAGCCAGATATTATAGTAGGTGCAGGTGGATATATATGTGGTCCAGTAGTTTGGGCTGCAAAAAAAGAAAATATACCTGTAGTTTTACATGAAAGTAATGCTTTTCCTGGCAAAGCAGTAAAATATCTTGCCAAAAAAGCAGATACAGTTTTAATATCATTTGAGGAAGCAAGAGAAAGAATTCCTAATGCTAAAAATATTGTATTTACTGGAACACCAGTTAAGATAAAAAAACAAAATTATAGCATAGAAGAAAAAAAGAAGATTTTAAAAGAAATTAATTTAGACAATAACTTACCAATTGTTTTAATTTTTGGAGGAAGCCAAGGAGCTCAAAAAATAAATGAAGCAATTGTGGGAATAATAGAAGATAAGCTAAACACAAAATATCAAATAATATGGGCAACAGGGCCAAAACAATATGATATTGTAAAAAATGAATTAAAACAAAAATCGATAGATATAGAAAATATTAAAAATGCAAAAATTCTTCCATATATATATAATATGGAAGAATTAATGAACATATCTAATGTTATTGTTGCAAGAAGTGGTGCAATGACTATAACAGAAATATCAAATTTAGGAAAGCCATCAATACTAATACCACTTCCAAATGTAAGTCAAAATCATCAACTAAGAAATGCAGAAGTATTACAAAAAATAGGAGCTGCAAAAATAATATTAAATGATAAATTAGAAAAAAATATATTAAATAATGAAATTTTAGATATAATTTCAAATCCTGAGAATATGAGAAAAATGGGTGAAAAAGCATCTACAAAATCAGTAGAAAATGTTCAAGAAAAAATATATAACGAAATAAAGAAATTGGTAAAAGGTGACAAATAATGCAAGAGAATTTTAAATTTATAATACTAGTAATTTTTATAGACATAATAATATTAATTATAAGTGAAATTTTATTAAAAAAATATTTAAAACGAAAGATATTATTTCCAAAAACAAGAATGATAAAAGGGGCAGGAGTTACAAATGATGATTTAGATATAAATAATAGTGTATTTTTGCATATGACAGATGGAATTATTGCTTTTGATAGAGATGGAAAAGTTATTTTAATAAATCCAGCTGCCAAAAACATGATGAATATCTCTCAAAAAAATTCAACTTTTGAGGAGATTTTTGGAAAATTAAACATTAATCTAGAAAAAATTATTTACTTAGAAAATTGGACAAACACTGAAGAAAGAATACAAATAGAAGATAGATTTATAAATGCATATTTTGCACCATTCAAAAAAGAAAATGATAAAACAGTAGGAGTTATTGCAGTTTTACAAGACATTACAGAACATGTAAAACTAGATAATATGAGAAAAGAATTTATTGCAGATGTATCACATGAATTAAAAACACCAATTACATCAATAATGGGATATGCAGATACATTACTAGAAGAAGAATATGATAAAGAAACACAAAGCAAGTTTTTAAGTGTAATAGCATCAGAAGCAAGAAGAATGGCAAAATTAGTAACAGATTTACTTACATTATCAAAAAATGATAGTAATACAAATATTGTAAGAAAAGAACAATTTGACTTAGGAGAACTTGTAAAAAAATGTCAAGATAAATTAGCAATAGAAATAAAAAGAAAAAATCATAATGTAAATTGTTTTGTTACAGCTGATGTTCCACCTGTTTATGCTGATAAAGATGATATTGAAAGAGTTGTATTAAATATTTTGACAAATAGTATAAAATACACAAAAGAAGGAGGAGAAATAAAAATATATGTAGGCTTTGTTTATAATGATGCATATATTAAAATTTTTGATAATGGAATAGGAATTCCAGAAGAACATTTAAATAGAATTTTTGAAAGATTTTACCGTGTTGACAAAGCACGTAGCAGAGAAATGGGAGGAACTGGTTTAGGACTTTCTATTGCAAAAGATTTACTAGATAGAAATGGAGGAAGTATAGACATTAAAAGTCAAGTTGGAAAAGGAACAGAAGTTGTAATAAAAGTTCCAACTAAAGCAACAGAAAATTAAAGCCCAAAATTGGTATCAAAAATTATATACAGAACATATAATATATTAAAATTTTTGGCAAATAGCCTTAAGAAAGGAAAATATAAAATGAGTTCTGTATATGATGATTATATGAGAAGTGTTTTTGGATATGAACCAATAAATTATAGAAATACATATGAACAAGATTACATGGAATATGCAAATTATTCAATGCCTCAACAAACAGATAGAAATAATGAAATGCTAGAAAATTGTTATCCAGATATATATAAACTAGTATATCCAATGGTCCAAAAAACATGTATGCAAAATACAAGAGCTATTTCAAATGAACTAATTGACCAAATGACTGATGAAATATATTTTGCAATAGAAGATGATAATTTAAATAGATCTATAGAACAAAACAAACCACGAGATATACAAAATAACCAATATCAAAAAAACCAAGAAAATCGAGGAAATAGTGATAGACAAAAAGTAGTAGGTAATCAAGGACTTAGAGATTTAATTAAAATATTAATTTTAAGAGAATTGCTAAATAGACCTGGATTTAGACCAAGACCACCAATGCCAAGACCACCACGTCCACCAAGACCTCCAATGAGACCTGGTATGGGAAGACCGCCATTTAATAGAGATTTATACGAACAAGATGAAAATATTTATGAATATTAAAAAATAATAAAAAAGATTATTCAAAAAAAGATTATTCAAAAAAGAATAATCTTTTTTATTTTTGACTAAAATATATAAAAGCATGTATTCATGCAATTATGTAATTAAAGCATAAAATTTAAAATGAAAGGAATGTGGTAGAAATGAAAGTTAAAGACTGTATGTGTGGAGATGTTTGCTGTGTAAAGCCAGAAACCAAAATTACTGATGTAGCAAAACTAATGGAAAAAAATCATATAGGATGTGTTCCTGTTTGTGACAATTCAAATTATTTAGTAGGACTAGTGACAGATAGAGACATTATATTACGTGGAGTTGCATGTGGTAAAGATACAAATACAACACCTGCAAGTGAAATAATGACATGTAATGTATGCACATGTAATGAAAATGATGAAATACAAAAAGCTGAGAGAAAGATGTCTGAAAATCAAATAAGAAGATTACCTGTAGTAGATAATAACAAAGTTATAGGAATACTAACATTAGGAGATTTAGCAAGATATAATGAAGAAATTGGAGAAGAAAATTTTTGCAATACAATGGGAAATATATGTTGTTGTAATGGACAAACCAAAAACAATTGTTAAGAAATGCAGAGTGGCTCCTTTACGAGCCACAATACATAGAAAAGAGGTAAAATGTCAGAAGATTTTAATTATATTTGTAAAATTCTAAGAAAAACAATAAATATAATTTTGATATTTTTAGCATTATATTTGGGAATAAAACTATCTGTATTTTATATGCCATTTTTAATAGCATTTATAATATATTTGCTAATAGAACCATTAATAAAATTTTTTATGAAAAAGATGAAATTAAATAGAAAATTAAGTTCAATAATTATTTTTCTAATAATATTTTCAATTATAATAGGTGGAGTTGTATGGGGAATAGTATCATTAGTTTCAGAAGCAACAAATTTATTAGAGATGTTAAATTTATACATAAATAAAGCATATACACAAATTCAAGAAAATATTAGCAAAATAAATATAGAAAAACTAAGTATTTCAAAAGATATACTAGAATTGTTCAAAAATTCATCACAGGAAATTTTAGTAAAGATATCAAATTGGATGACAAATTTTTTAACTAAATTTATAAATGTAATAACATCAATTCCTACAATTTCAATTTATATTGCAATAACAATAATGTCATTATATTTTATGTGTACAGATAAAATATATATGTTAGATTTTTTAGAACATCATATGCCTCAAAAATGGGTTCAAAAAATTGGAAAACATATAAGAGAAATAACTTCAAGTTTAGGAGGATATCTAAAAGCAGAAGCTATATTAATAATAATATCTTTTATAATTTCATTAATAGGATTGTATGTATTTAAAATATTTGGTATGAACATAAAATACCCATTATTAATTGCCTTAGGAATTGGCTTTGTTGATGCATTACCAATTTTAGGGTCTGGAGCAGTTATGGTGCCATGGGCAGTAATTTCCGCATTAAATGGAGATATAAAACTTGGAATATCTATTGTGGTTTTATGGATTATAATGTCAATTGTAAGACAATTTTTAGAACCTAAAATAGTAAGTGGAAAAATTGGTATTCATCCTATATTTACATTAATTGCAATGTATACAGGTTTCAAATTAATCGGAGTAATGGGAATGTTAGTTGGACCAATTGTATTAATTATTTTAAAAAGTATTTTTGCAAAAGAACTTGATGAAGGAATTTATAACAAATTTTTTTAAAATATAAAGGTCATTTTTTTATATAAAAGTTCATAAACTTAAATAAAATAATTTAAGTGGAGGACTTTTAAATGCGTGTTTATAATATAAAATTAAATGGAGGTTTAGTACTAAAAATTATAATATTTTTGTTATCATTATTTATGCTTATTGTATTTTTATTTAGTGTTTACAGAATATTTTTTTCAAGTGGAAAATTTTTTGTAAAAGATAAAATAACAGCAGAAGAGGTAACAGAAATAGAACCAGAAAACTATACTAACATATTACAAGCTGTACATGAAGATTTAGATTCATATGTAGGATTAAAAATAAAATTTACTGGATATGTTTATAGAGTATTAGATTTTGAAGAAGATCAATTTGTATTAGCAAGAGATATGGTAATAAATGATGAAGGAACACAATCTGTAATTGTAGGATTTTTGAGCAATTATTCAGATATTAATCAATTTCAAGATGAAACTTGGATTGAAATTACAGGAACAATTAAAAAAGGAAAATATCATAATGAAGAAATACCAATTATAGATGTTGAGAAAATAAAAGAAGCAGAAGAGCCAGAAGAACCCTTTGTACCAATTCCAGACAATACTTATATTCCAACCAGTGGAATTTTGTAGAAATATGTCAAAATCCTTGATTTATGCAAAAAGATAATGTATAATATGTACATAGTCCGCACTTACTCAAAAGAATAATTATTCAAGGAGTGGATAAAATGAGTTCGAAGCAAGGGTTCTTTTACACAATTACAGCATTACATCCAGAGGTTACTGGCTCATGTTTGCTTGTAACTGTGCATTACCCTGATGGTAATATTATGATGTTTATTGTTGACTGTGGGATTTTCCAAGAAAAACCTTACAAACAATTAAATAGTCAAACATTGCCATTTACCAGTTCGAAAATTGCATTTGCATTGATCACACACAATCATGCAGATCATAATGGAAGACTTCCAATCTTAATGAAAGAAGGGTTTAAAGGAAAAATTTACACGACAGCAACAACAAAGAGACATATGCAATTTTCCCTATTGGACGATTACAAAATCATGTTATCAAATGCCAAGGAAAAAAAGCAAAAACCTTGGTATAGCGAAGAAGACATTTATCAGGTTATGGAACACACTGAATGTTGTGCTCTTGAAGAAACAGTATATGTAAATCCAAATGTAAAAGTAACATTTTTGGATAATGGGCATTTACTTGGAGCTGCAAGTATTTTTGTTCAAATTAGTTGTTATGGTGAAGATGATTTAAACATCCTCTTTACCGGGGACTATAAGCCAACAACAATTTGGAAAGAGATTCGCCAAATTCCAGAATGGATAAGAGAACTTCCCAAAACTGTAGTTACTGAATCCACATATGGTTATATGGACAGTAATGAAGTTGAATATCATTTTGAAAGTGATATTCAGAAAATTCTTAGTCAAGGAAAGAGTATTACAATTTTTGTGTTTGCACAAGGCAGAGCACAAGAAGTTTTGTATGTACTCAAAACAATGCAAGATGGTGGAAGATTAAGCAAAAAAATTCCGATTTACCTTGACGGAAAATTGGCGCAAATTAATACAAAAATGTACCAAAATTCTGAAGAAATTGATGAAGATAAAAGGAACTTTATTCCTGAAAACTTCACATTAGTAAACAAAGAAAATCGGCAAAATGTGATATCTGAAACTAAGCAGAAAATTATCTTGACAACATCTGGAATGGCAGACCATGGTCCTGCATGTATTTATGTCCCGGAATTTGTTTCAAGATATGATATGGTATTTTATTTTTCGGGATATGTTTCCAAAGACAGCTTTGCTAACAAGATTATGAATCCCAAAGATGGGAAAATAACAATAAAGGGGAAGGATTATGATGTAAATGTAGATGTTTACAGCACTTCCGAATTTTCCTCACATGCAAAAGCAGATGAGATGATTGCTAAACTCAAGGAAGCAGGAAATGTCCAATTGGTTTTGATTAACCATGGGCAAAAAGAATCTCAACAAATTTTTGCACAAAAAATTATTAATGCAGAATTTACTAAAAGGGTGGAAATCCTTAGTGAACATTCTGCTGTAGTTGGAAAATTTGGATTAATCAAGATTATGGGATCTAAGATATATAGTGTTAAAATGCCTAAAGAAGACAACAGCACTGAAAAATATAAGAAAGAAGGTAGAATTCCCGTAAGAAAGCGTTTCAATAACTATTTTGTATGTAAGAGCAGATAAATTTAAGAAAGAGGTTGATAGAACTCAAACAAATGCAAAGAGGTCTCCATATGGGGACCTCTTTGCAATATTTAAATAATCATTTACATAAATTAGTTGAAATAAATAAAAAAGTGTGTTATAATTACAAAAATTTATATAAAAAGGTTTATAGGTAAAACCAAAAAACCTAAATAAAAGAAAAAGGAGAAAATGTTGGTCATAGAGATTAACATTAATCAAAAAAATGGAAAATATGAAAATGAGTCTAAACACAAAATTAGAAGTAGGATTAGAAATCATATCTGCAATGATAGCAAATGCATCAAATGAAGGATACAGTGTAAAAGATGAAAAAATGAAAATTTTATTAGAAGAAAGAGACAAATTATATTCAGGAGACGAAAAAACTATAGATAAAATAATAAATGTATATGGACCTCAAATAAAAGAAAAATATAAAAATGCATAGAAAGAAAGGAAATAAAAATGGAAGAATTAGAAGAAATAAAAAAGAGATATAAACTAACTAATGAAGAACATGATGAAATACAACAAGCAATATTAAGAATATGGTTTGATGACAAATTTCCAGTTGAAAACCCTAAAGCAATTATAGATATAGCGCCACCAGCTTCTGGAAAAACAGGGTTAAATGGATTCGGAAAAGACCAATTTTTTGACAATAATGTAGTCATAATAAATAGTGACGAATTCAAACCATTTCATCCAAAAGTAGATGAAATAGCTAGATTATATCCACAATATTTTACCAAAATTACAGACCAAGAAAGTAACACATGGACAAGTACATTATTTGATGAAGCATTAAAAAATGGATATAATGTAATTTTTGAAGGAACAGGAAGAAATGCTAGAATATTAGAAACAATAAAAAACAAAATGCAAAAATATCATGTAACAGTAAGAGGTATGGCAGTAAATGAACTTAACTGTTTAATTTCAATATTAGAAAGATATGAATTTCAAGTTAAAGCAAAAGGTTGGGGAAGACTAGTAACATTAGACCATTTTTATGAAACATATAATGCAATGCCACAAACAATAGATGAAATAGAAAAATCAAAAGTTGTAGATTCTGTAGAAGTATACAAGAGAGGAAACATTCCAAGCCAACCAATAAAAATATATGATAGTACAGAAGTAGAAATGGGAAGATTCCCTAATGCAAGATTTGCTGTTTTTGGAGGAAGAGAAGAAGACAAAAAACTAGCAAGTGAATATTTCATAAAAAATGAGGCAATTTTATTAAAACTATTGGAAAATGATTTTGTAAGTGAAGAAGAAAAAGAAATTTTAAAACAAATATTAGTTTTAGCCCAAAAAGCAAAATCAAATGAAATGCAAAAATAACATATATGTATGAAAAATCAATTTATAGCACTTGTATTTTTTAAAATAATGTGATATAATACTATATAGTATTTTAAAGAGAGGAGATTCTAAGAAATTAGAATAAATAAATTATGAAAGAATTATTAAAAAATATAAAAGAAACATTTGCACGACTTTTTGGATTTAAACAACCACAACAAGTTGCAGAGTGGGGAAATGAATATTTAAAAAATTTAGAAAAGAGTGGAGAAATTAGTTCAAGTGATTTTGAAGCATTTAAAAAATCAGAAGACTTTACTACTAAATTACTAAAACAACTTGAAAGTGACGGAAAAGAAAAAGGTAAGCAAGGTAGGAAAGTAATAAAAACAGAAGGGCCAAGCCAAAAGGAAACTATCAAAGAATCAACAAGAGTTAAACCACAAAAAGAGTCTGAACGTGAAGGACGAGAAGAATAAATATAAAAAGTTGAGGTGAAATATAAAAATATTTGCCTCAACTTTTTATTACTTTATAGTAAAAAAAAACCAAAAAAATGAAGCAAATTGCAAGAAAAAATAGTAAAATAAAGAAAAAAATTTTTTTTTGAAAAAAATGTTTACAAAAGCAAATTTTTTGTATACAATATAACAAGTGAAGAGCTAAACATAAGAAAAACTTAAAACATAGGAAAGGGGTACAAAATCAATGAAAATATTGATGCTAACATGGGAATATCCACCAAGAGTAGTAGGTGGAATAGCAAGAGTAGTATATGACCTATCACACAGACTAATAAAAGATGGTCATGAAGTAACTGTAATAACATACAGAGATGGAGAAGTTCCATATTTTGAAGACGACAAAGGAGTAAAAGTTTATAGAGTAGACAATTACATGATACAACCAAACAACTTTATAGACTGGATATTGCAATTAAATTTCAACATGGTAGAAAAGGCAAGCCAAATAATATTAGAACAAGGAAAGTTTGATGTAATACATGCACATGACTGGTTAGTTGCAAATGCAGCAAAAACATTAAAAAACTCTTACGATATCCCAATAGTAGCAACAATACATGCCACTGAAGCAGGAAGAAATGGAGGAATTAGAGAAGCTCAACAAAAATACATAAATGATACAGAATGGATGCTTACATATGAATCAAACGAAGTAATTGTAAACAGCAATTACATGAAAAACGAAATACAAAGACTATTTGGATTACCATTTGAAAAAATAAATGTTGTTCCAAATGGAGTAAACCTAAATAAATTTTCTGGAATGGACAGAGACTATACCTTTAGAAGAAGATATGCAATGGACAATGAAAAAATAATTCTATTCATGGGAAGACTTGTATATGAAAAAGGAATACAAAACCTAATAGCAGCAATGCCAAAAGTATTATCAGCATACCATGATGCAAAACTTGTGATTGCAGGAAAAGGTGGAATGTTAGATGAATTAAGATCGCAAGCAGACTATTTAGGAATAGCAAACAAAGTATATTTTGCAGGATATATGAATGGAAAAGATGTAGAAAGAATGTACAAAGCAGCAGACATATCAGTATTTCCAAGTTTATATGAACCATTCGGAATTGTAGCATTAGAAGGAATGCTAGCAGAAAGACCAATAGTAGTTTCTGATGCAGGAGGATTAGGAGAAATAGTAGAACATAGAGTTACAGGAATGAAAAGCTATTGTGGAAATCCAAATTCAATTGCAGACTGTATACTTGAATTATTATTTAATCCAGAATTATGTGCAAATATTGTAAAAAAAGCCAAAGTAAAAGTGAAAGAAAATTACAACTGGCAAAAAATTGCTCAAGATACACACTTTATTTATCAAAAAGCAATATGTGAAAAAATGGCTGAAAGACAAAAAAGACAACTTGAACAAGAAAGAGCAAGAGCCGAAAAAAAGGCAAATTCACAAGAAAAAGAAATTACAAACATTTTACCATTTAAAAAACGTCAAATATTTGCATAAGAATAATTATATAAAAACAAATCAAAAAATAGTAAGGATTTTCTTGCTATTTTTTTCTTTTTATTATAAAATAAACATGTAAAAATGTTTATAGGGAACATAAAAACCTAAATAAAATACATAAGGCAAGGAATAATATGGGAAGTATAGTATTATTAGATGATTTAACAATAAATAAAATAGCTGCAGGAGAAGTAATAGAAAGACCAGCATCAGCAATAAAAGAAATGTTAGAAAATTCTATTGACGCCGGTGCAACTAATATAATAATAGAAATAAAAAATGGTGGAATATCATACATAAGAATAACAGATAATGGAAAAGGAATTGCAAATGATGATTTAGACATGGCATTTGAAAGACATGCAACAAGTAAAATAAGATCTGCTGAAGATTTAAATACAATAAAATCCATGGGATTCAGAGGAGAAGCACTAGCTAGTATTGCAGCAATTTCAAAAGTAGAAATGATATCAAGAACATCTAGCCAGCAAAATGGATATAGAGTAATTGTAGAAGGAGGCAATATTCTAGAAAAATCGGAAACAGGAGCTCCTATAGGAACTACAATAATAGTAACAGACTTATTTTACAATACACCAGTTAGATATAAATTTTTAAGAAAAGATTTTACAGAAGCAGGATATATTGAAGATGCTGTTTCAAGAATTGCACTATCTCACCCAGAAATTGCAATTAAATTAATAAATTCTGGTAGAACTGTAATACAAACAAATGGAAGTGGAGATTTAAAAACAACTATTTATAGTATTTATGGTAAAGAAATCGCAAATTCGGTAATAGATGTAGATTATAAGGCAGATGATATACATATTTATGGAGTAATAGGAAAACCAGAAATAGCTCGTTCAAATAGAGCAAACCAAATATTTTTTATAAATAAAAGATATGTAAAAGACAAAACACTAGCATCAGCAGTAGAAAGAGCATATAAAGATATAATTCCTATGGGAAAATTTGCTTTTGTAATTTTAAATATAGATATGGACTCTAGAAGAGTAGATGTAAACGTACATCCAGCTAAATTAGAAGTGAGGTTTGAAGACGAAAATGTTATTTTTAAAGCGATATATCATGCAATAAAAGAAAACCTAATGAAAAAAGAAAACAATGAAACAGAAAATTTTGAAGAAAAGACAATTGAAACACCCAAAATTCAAGAATCAAATAATGAAAAAAAATTAATTGAAGATGAAACAATTTTAAAAAGCCAAGAAATACTAAGAAAATTACAAGACATGAAAGAAAAAATGCTACAAGAAAATAAAAAAATAACAGAGGAATTAGATAAAGAAATACAAACAGAAAATGAAGAAATTATTGAAGAACCTATAACAGAAGAGAAAATACATCAAGAAGAACCTACGAAACATGAAGAAAAAGAACCTAATGGAATAAAATACAATATAACCGAAAATGATTCTACAAATACAAAAACTGAAGAACCAAGTACACAATATAATGTAACAGAAAACAAACCAGAATTTGATGAAATGTATTTAAAAACATTTGGAACAAAACCAATAAAAAAAGAAGAAATAGAAGAAAAAAATGAAGAACAAGAAAAAGAAGAAACATTAGATGATATAGCAACAACTGAAAATGTTTCAATTTTTGAAGAAACTCCAGAACAAAACAAAATAAATTACAAATTTATAGGAATGGCATTTGAAAAATATGTAATATTAGAAATAGAAAATGAAGTATATTTATTAGATCAAAAAGTTGCAGAAGAGAGAATTTTATATGAATCAATAATAAATAGTATTAATAGCGGAGAAAATGGAAATTCACAATTACTTTTAATACCAGATGTAATAACACTTTCACATAAAGACATGGAAATAGTAAAAGACAATGCAGAAATGTTGAAAAAAGCAGGATTCATTTTTGATAATTTTGGAGAAAACACTGTAAAATTAACAGAAGTTCCAGAAATATGTGCAGATTTAGAAACAAAAGAATTATTTTTAGAGATATTAGAAAAAATTAATTCTGTTGCAAGAACTCAAAAATCAGAGGTTAAAGAAAAATTTGCACAAATAATAGCAGAAAATGTTGCCAAAAAATTGGAAATAGATACCAAACAAGATGAAATAGAAAATTTAATAGATAAACTTTTAATATTACCAAATCCATTTATAGCAACAGATGGAACTCCAATTGCAATAAAAATGTCAAAATATGACATAGAAAGAAAATTTGCAAGAAAATAAAAATAGCTTAAATGAAAGGAAAAATTATGACAACTATAATTGTTCTGATATCAATAATGCTTTTTGCAATATTATTAATTTTAATTTGGAATAGATTAAGCACATTTGAATTAAGAAAAAAAATAATAACATGTGTATTATCATTAATAATTTGTTTAAGTTTAACACTAATTATTTTTTCAATATCATCAAAAGGAATACAGTATCAAAACTTAAATGAAAAACAAACTATAACAAAAACATTTGTAGCTATTTTCACACCAGTAAATGGCATTATTCTAATACCATACTTGGTTAAAGTGCTAAATGACATTAGAACCAGAAAAATAAACAAAGAACAAACAAAAAGAAAACTAATAATATTTATAATACTATTAGTTATAGGAACAATTATTGAAATAAATTACTTTAAAAATATACAATTAGGAATAATAGAATATTCAAAATCAATATGAAGAAATAATAAAGAAGGGAACAAAAATAATAATGCAAAAACCAAAAGTAATAGTTATATGTGGACCAACAGCATCTGGAAAAACAGCATTATCAATAGAACTTGCAAAAAAAGTAAATGGAGAGATTGTCTCATGTGATTCTATGCAAATATATAAAGATATGAATATAGGAACTGCCAAACCAACAAAAGAGGAAATGCAAGGAATAAAACACTACTTGCTAGATTTTGTTTTACCAAATAAAAGATATAGTGTAGCAGAATATAAAAAAGATGCAGAAAGTGCTATTGGAGAAATAATAAAAAAAGGAAAAACACCAATTGTTGTTGGAGGAACAGGATTATATATTGATGCATTAATATATGGAATTGAATATCCACAAATTGAATTTGACGAAAAATATAGATTAAAACTAGAAAAAAAAGTTGAACAAGAAGGATTAGATGAATTATATGAACAAGCAAAACAAATTGATGAACAAGCAATTCAAAAAATTAGCCCAAATGATAAAAAAAGAATTTTAAGAATTTTAGAAATTTATCATTCAACTGGAAAGAATAAAACAGAAATAGAAGCAATATCAAGACAAAATGAAATTAAATATAATTATATTGTTTTTGCTATTAATATGGACAGAGAAAAACTATATGAAAGAATAAATAAAAGAGTAGACTTTATGATTGAAAAAGGCCTAGTACAAGAAGTTAAAAGTTTACTAGAAAAATATGATCAGTTTCCTACAGCAATGCAAGGTTTAGGTTATAAAGAAGTAAAAGAATATTTACAAAATCAAATTACAAAAGAAGAAATGATAAATAAAATAAAACAGGAAAGTCGAAGATATGCAAAAAGACAAATAACCTGGTTTAAGAAAAACAAACAAACTATTTGGATAAATGGACTTGAAAATATAGATGATAACATAAAATTTATTGAAAAAGAGAGCAATATTGAATAGTCCAAAATAAGGAGATGAGAAAAACGAGTAAACTGAAGAAAATAATTGCTATAATTATAGTATTTTGTATAATTATATATATAATATATGCGATGTTTTTGTTATTATTAAATCCAAACAATATATATGTATTAACAAAAGGAGAATTACTAGAAGAAGACGAAACTGTTGGATATATTATTAGAGATGAACAAGTTATAAAAGATGAAGAAAAAACAAATGGAATATACAAAATTGCTACAGAAGGACAAAAAGTAGCAAAAGGGGAATATGTCTTTAGATATTATAAAGATAGTGAAATAGAAACAACAGAAAAAATAAAAGAATTAGATTATAAAATTCAAGAACTATTAGAAAAAGAAAAAAATGAACCATCAGCAGACATAAAAGTCATAGAAAACCAAATTGAAGAAAAATTAATTAAAATAAATAGTTTGACAAATTACCAAGAAATTAGTGATTATAAAAATAATATAGAAGAACTAATTGCAAAGAAAATCAATTATATTGGTGAGAGTACAGAAAATAATGAAATAAAATCAATTGTAAATGAAAGAAAAGAATATGAAAAGCAACTAACAAATGGAGCATCATATAAATCTACTCCAATAAGTGGTGTTGTTTCATATAAAGTTGATGGATTAGAAGAAGAACTTACTCCAAGTAATTTATCAAATTTAACAGATACATTTCTTGAAGGATTAGAACTAAAAACTGGACAAATTATTTCAACTAGTAGTGAATACGGAAAAGTTATTGATAATTTTAAATGTTATGTAGCAGTAGTAATAGATTCAGAGCTGTCAAAGCAAGCAAAAATTGGAGACAAAGTAACACTTAGAATTTCAACAACAGAGGAAGATAGTGCAGAAATAGTGCAGATTAATGAAGGAAGCGGAAATAGAGTTATTATATTTGAAGTAAATAATATGAGCCAAAATTTAATAAATTATAGAAAAGTTGCAGTTGATATAATTTGGTGGGAAACAACAGGCTATAAAGTTCCAAATCAAGCAATTCTAACAAAAACAGTTAATGGCAATGAGTTAAATTATATTATCAGAAATAAGTCTGGAGTACAAACAGAAATTTTTGTTAAAATAGAAAAACAAAATGATAAATTTGCAATCATATCATCTTATGAAACAAATGAATTACAAGACTTAGGTTTTAATGAAGAAGATATAAAAAACTATAAAAAAATATCAAATTACGATGAAATTATACTAAATCCACAAAAATAAAAATATTACGAAAATGTTACAGAAATATTAAGTTTTTGTAACACACATAAAAACTATTGACAAACAACAAAAAAAGTTAGATACTATATGCATGAGTTTATAGTTATATCCATATTTATGTAGGTTTAACTAAAAAAGTAAGTGTAAAATATTAGGAGGTTAAAAAAATGGCAGGAGCTATAATGGACAAAATCTGGGGAGTAATTGGAATGAATAATAATCAATCACAGGCAGAAGATACAGAAGCAGAGGACTATGAAGTAGATACATATGATAACTATGAAGAAGAGGAAGAAGACAGAAAATTCTTTGGAAGAAAAGGCAAAGTTGTACCTATGCCACAATCACAATCTGTTAAAATGGTTATTTCACAACCAACTTCATTTGAACAATCAGAAGAGATTTGTAGTTTATTAAAAGAGAAAAAATCTGTAATTGTAAATTTAGAATATGTAAGTAAAGAAGTCGCTAGAAGAATAGTTGATTTTATTAGTGGTGGAGTTTATGCTCTAGATGGACATATCCAAAAAATTTCTAATTCAATATTTTTAATTGCGCCAACAAACTATGAAATTACAAATGAAATGGCAAGAGAAGAAATAAAAAATAAATTGTCAGTTTCATGGCTTAAAAATAATAACATAAATTAATTATACAGAATGGAGGATTCTAATATGATTACACCATTAGATATTGAAAACAAAAAGTTTAGTAAGCAAGTAATGAATGGATATAATGTCGAAGATGTAGATGACTTCCTAGATGAGTTAGTTGAAGACTATGGAAAAAATTACAAAGAATTAGCAGAAGCAAATAACAAAATTGAAAAATTAATGAATGACTTAGAAAAATACAAAAATATAGAATCTACTTTAAATAATACTTTAGTTATAGCACAAAGTACAGCAGAAGAAGTTAAAAGTGTTGCAAAGCAACAAGCAGATCAAATAATAAGTGATGCAAAATCTAAGGCTGATGAAATTGTTAAACAGGCAAAAGGAAGTGCAGAACAAAAACTTTCTGAAATACAACAACAAATTATAGCTAAAGAAAGAAGAATGGAAGAAGTAAAAAAACAATTTGATGTTTATAAAGCAAAAATGGAATCACTTTTAATTTCACAAGAAGAATTAATTAAAGAAATAAACAAAGATGATGAATAAAAAAATTGAATAGGGGAAATGAGAAAATGATACAAAAGAAATTTGAAAAAGGTGTAACACTGATTGCTTTAGTTGTTACTATAATTGTTATATTAATTATAGCTGGTATTTCTATATCTGCTCTAACCGGACAATTTAATGGGATTTTTATGGGACAACAAGTCAAAACGGAAGCTAATGTTACTGAAGAAAAAAATGCATTAAGATTAGCTATTCAAGAAACAATGACATCTGATAATAAAGGTGAAATAAATGAAGAACCATTTAGAAATCATTTAGATCAACATGTGCGTCCAGAAAATTATACTAATTTTGAATACAGAGAAAATAGTAAATCATATATTTTACAAATGGTACCAACACAAAATTGGTATACAATAACAAAAGATGGAGAAATTCTAGATGGAGTTGTAAATCTTCCAATGATAGTATTAGATCAAGAAAGTGCAACTCTAAACTGGGAAGAAACATTACAACTAAATGCAGTAATGAGAAGTGATGAAGGTGATACTCCAATATCTGATGCAATATGGAGAAGTAGTGATTTATCTATTGTAACAGTAGATGATAATGGATTGGTTACAGCACAAAGAAAAAGTGGAGTTGCAACAATAACTGTAGAAAAAGATGGTTTAATAGCGGAATGTGTTATTACAGTAAGAAATGCAGTTAAAACTCTTGAATTAAGTTCATCTGATGTAACGATAGACCTAAGTGGTGAAAAAACATATCAAATGACTGTAATATATGATCCAGCAGATGCCGACACTGGAATTACTTTTACATATACAATTGCTGATACTAGTATAGCAACTGTAGATCAAACAGGATTAATTACAGGAATTAAAAATGGAGAAACACAATTAACTTTAACTAATGATTTAGGATTAACAACTACTGCAATAATAAAAGTTGTTACATCACCAACAGGAGTAACTTTAGATAGAGAATCAGTAACAACAAAAGGTTCATTTAAATTAAACGCAACTATAACACCTGATACAGCAAATGTTAATACTGATTTAACTTGGTCTAGTTCAAATTCAAATATTGCATCTGTAGATAGCAATGGAAATGTAACAAGAAGATCAAGTGGTTATGCAGTAATAACGGTTACAACTGGAAATGGTAAGACTGCACAATGCCAAGTAACTATGAAGTCAACAAGTTCTGGCGGTGGCGGAGGCGGTGGCTCAAGCTCTGGTGGAGGTAGCTATGGCGGAGGCTCAGGATCAGGTGGATCAGGAACTGTTGAAGAAGAAGAGGACGATGGAGCACCTTGGTGGGCACCGATTGCTATACGGAGCTGGTGTTGGTGCTGGTGCTGGTGCAATGACATCTGGTGTTGGAGCAATTCCTGGAGCAATTGTAGGAGGAATTGTTGGTGCAGTTATAGCAGTTGGTAGTCTACTTACAGGAGGAAATAAAAAAGGTTCTGGTTCTTCAGGCTCTTCAGGTTCTTCAGGTGGAGGAGGATCATCAAGCTCTGGTGGTGGAGGAGGCTGTGTAGCCGACGGAACACTAATTACATTGGCAAATGGAGAAAAAGTAAAAGTAGAAGACTTAAACGGTGACGAAAAGCTTCTAATATGGAACATGTATACTGGAGACTATGATGAAGCAAATATAGCATATATAATAAATCATGACGGAGATAGAAGAATAAATACAATTATACATTTATATTTCTCTGATGGAACAGATATAGAAGTGGTAAGAGACCACGGATTCTATGATGTAGAACTAAATAAATATATATCATTATCTAAAGCAAACTATAAACAATATATAGGACATCATTTCTTAAAACAAGCACCAAATAATCAACTAGAATCAATACAATTAATAGATGTAAAATTGGAAAAGAAATATACCGGAATTTATGAGGTAGTTACAGATAAACATTTAACATGTTTTACAAATGGAATTTTATCAATATCATCATTAATAGAAGGATTCTGCAATATATTTGAAATAGATAGAGAAACAGTAAGTTATAATGAAGAAAAAATGACAAAAGATATAGAAACATATGGATTATTTACTTATGATGATTTCAAAGAATTAATACCAGAAGAAGCATTTGAATTATATAATGTTCAATATTTAAAAGTTGCAATGGGCAAAGGCGATATTAAACCAAGTGAAATAGAGTTCTTAGTAAAATACTATCACAAAAATATTGACAAATTAATAAAAAAATATGTAATTTAATAATAAAAA
>ERZ1643249.1620-NODE-1620-length-22387-cov-6.011508_pt1 | contig 22387 bp, 11 predicted proteins | sample MGYA00579263_ERZ1643249 | MGnify/ENA primary metagenome ERZ1643249 (study PRJEB29033, sample SAMEA4952264) | chicken gut metagenome | biome: Broiler Chicken; feature: Gastrointestinal Tract; material: Caecum | place: Ireland | collected 2018 | study: Broiler... | reverse complement strand
TTGATATCCTGCGTTTTTGGCGCGTTATGCACTTCTTATCTTCTTCCATGCCATTTTGCTAAGAAATGATGCAATAAAATTCCTTTTCCTTCCTAAACCAGCTTTTTAAGATCGACAGCCCTGCGGTAAAACAAAATGACCGATTAAAAAATTCTGGGAAAAACCTTGTTTATCTTTGGGTATCTTCATACACGAAAATTGTATCTTTATACATTGATCGATATTCCAGTAAATTCATATCCCATATAGGACGACAGCTGTTTCCTGCGCCCTTCAAGCTGTCCCTAAGAGGTGGCGGGGAAGAGAGGGTGCGAAGAAAAAAGGGGCAATGCTATCAGCATCACGACAAAACAATTTTATCTCAGAAATATCCCGATAGGTCAAAAAAAAACAGACACTTAACACTTGCTTTTCCGTGATATATGTGATATATTCTAACTATATTTATGTGATATATTCTAACTATATTTATGTGATATATTATAACTATATTATTCACTTTGAAGGTTCGTTCTGTCTCATTTTGATAGACACAAAAATAACATATAGCCCAATAGTTATATTATAAATATATAAATAGGATAAATTTACACGTAGATGCTGCAATGCAAAAAGTATATGGAAGAGGATCCTGTTTACGCATGAGACAACATTTTTTAGTAGTTTCCGAAATCGTTTTGACACACACATGGGTTTTTTGCCGAAAACGGGATCCTCCGGATAAAAGTATTCAGCTGGAGATTTAATATCTCGGAACAGTACAAGGAGGAACATTTCAATGGGAACAAAAAGGAAAATTCTCAGCATCCTGATGGCGGTGTGCCTCATTGTGGGAATACTGCCGGTTTCCGCTTTGGCGCAGTCGGCTAATAGCAGCAGCAGTCAAATCGGGAACTACTATCAAGTAAACGATACAAACGGTACGCTTCCTTCCAACCCCACGCTTTCTTCCGGCCAAACGCAGCAGAGCTACGAAGACGGGAAAGTAAAGGTAAATAAGACAATTAGCGGAACAAAGGAAGAAAACGTATTTGATGTCAATTTAGAGGTTGTTACAACCGAAGAATTTGACCAAATTGAGCTTACAGAAGACGCCGCTGTTGTTCTGGTCATAGATACTTCAAGCAGTATGAACAACGGTGACAGAATAGGTTCTGCCAAACGTGCGGCACAGGCTTTTATTAACAGCTTCGCAAGCTCAGATGCAAACGTCAATCGCAAAATTGCCATCGTACGGTTCAGCGGTTACAAAGGCTTTAATGTAGACGGCGCTACAACCGTTTTAAACTGGGAAGATGCAAGTGATAACACAACGCAGGCGAGCTGGTGGCAAATTGACGAAATAAGCAGTTTAAGGGCAAACGGCGGCACCAATATAGAGGCCGGATTGATCCTTGCGCAGAACCTGCTCACAGACGATGCGGTAAAAGATATTGCCAATAAGAATATCATTTTATTGTCTGACGGCAAACCCACCTACGGCGTTTCTGGGAACGAGCGGAATTCGACAAGCAAGACGGTTATCTGTGGCAACAGTACGGATAACAACACAATTGGCGACGGATCAAGCACAACCCATACGATCCACACGCAGGTAGAGGAACAGGTCAATCGCATCATCCATAACGGCATTACACCGTATGCCGTGTTCGTAGGCAGCGACACGATCAACTGCGGTGAACGGGATTGCTCTTTGAATACTCAGTGGGGAACAAGATGCTCCAAATGGCTGGCTGATATTGGATTTACCACTTTTTCCGCACAGGAAAGCGGTGATCTGGAGGAGATATTTGAAAACATATCACATTTGATCCAGATTCAGGCGCGTGCATGGATCCTCACAGATCCAATGGGGGATAATATTGATTTTATCCAATTTAACAGAGCGACGAATATGGAAGACGAATTCCTTGAAGAAAACGGTGTTGTCAGCTGGTATTTAAGAAAAGCAGAGCCCGTTAAAACAGTGGATGGGAATACAACGACGTATACATATACGCTTTCTTATCGGATTAGATTAGATAATTTAGCGGACGGCGTTCAGGCGGAGCGGTATTATCCAACCAACGGCGTTACATCGCTGACCTACCTGATTACCACAATAAGAGATGGTGAAGAAAGCTATAAAGACGGAACGGCTTACTTTAATATCCCCTCTGTAAAGGGATTCGAAGGCGAAGAAATAACGCTTAATAAAGTGGGATCCTTCGGCGAAGCAATGAGCGGCGTTACCTTTACGCTGACAACAGCGGACGATCCCAGTTTCAGCAAAACCTTTACAACCGATGCAAACGGTGCACTAAAACTGAGCGGCATTCCGTCCGGGCATACCTATACCTTAACTGAAACAGTACCAAACGGCTATGAAGCCGCTGATCCGATTACGGTAACAGTGGCATGGGGAAAAACCGCTGTTTCGGGCGTCAGCAACAATACAATAGTAAACCAGTCTAAGACAACGTCCATCACGGTAACCAAGGCATGGGATGACGGCGACGATCAGGATGGCATCCGTCCGGGGAGCGTGCAGGTACAGCTGTATGCAGACGGCACAGCGTACGGTGACCCGGTTACTGTTACAGCGTCTGATAACTGGCAATACACATGGACGAACCTGCCGGAATACAAAGCAGGAAAACCTATTGTCTATACAGTAAAGGAAGTCAGTGTACCGACAGGTTATACCTCTCAGGTAAATGGCTTTACCATTACCAATACGCACGTTCCGGAAACAACGTCCGTCACGGTAACCAAGGCATGGGATGACGGCGACGATCAGGACGGTCTCCGTCCGGATTATGTGACAGTACAGCTGTATGCAGATGGTACAGCGCACGGTGACCCGGTTGAAGTGAAAGCGGCAGACGGCTGGACGTATACATGGACAAACCTGCCGAAGAACGAAAAAGGCGAAGCTATCGTCTATACGGTAGAGGAAGTCAATGTGCCAACGGGTTACACGTCTGACAAAGACGGCTTTACCATTACCAACAGCCATACACCGGCAACAACAGAGCTTACTATAACCAAAGAGTGGGTTGACGGCAACGATCAAGACGGCATCCGTCCGGAGAGTGTACAGGTACAGCTGTATGCAGACGGCACAGCGTACGGCGACCCGATTACTGTTACAGCGGCAGACGGCTGGAGGTATACAGTCCAAAACCTTCCGAAGTATAAGGATGGGGTAGAGATCCAGTATACGATAAACGAAGTCAATGTCCCCGATGGATATCAATCGAGCGTAGATGGTACGACCATCACAAATACCCATGAAACGAAGACCGTTGATATTACCGTAACCAAAGCTTGGGAGGACGGCGGCGATCAGGATGGCATCCGTCCGGAGAGCGTAGAGGTACAGCTGTATGCAGACGGCGAAGCATATGGAGATCCGGTTACTGTTACAGAGGCTAATAACTGGCAGTACACATGGGAGGATCTTCCGGAATACAAAGACGGGAAAGCTGTTGTCTATACGGTAAAGGAAACTACCGAGATTAACGGCTATACGTCCAATGTAGATGGCTTTACCATTACCAATACGCACGTTCCGGAGACAACGTCCATCACGGTAACCAAGGTATGGGAGGACGGCGACAATCAGGACGGCATCCGCCCGGAGAGCGTAGAGGTACAGCTGTATGCAAACGGTGAAGCATACAGTACCCCGGTTGAGGTTACAGCGGATAATGGCTGGCAGTACACATGGATGAACCTGCCTGAGAATGCAAATGGCGAGGCTATCGTCTATACGGTAGCAGAGATCAATGTCCCAGAAGGCTATGAGGCTCAAGTAGACGGTCTTACCATCACCAACACCCATACACCGGGAACAACAGAATTTACTGTGACGAAGGAATGGGTTGATGGTAACGATCAGGATGGAAGCCGTCCGGATCATGTGACGGTACAGTTATATGCCGGAGAAAAAGCGGTTGGAAGTCCTGTAGAGATTACCGCAGAGATGGATTGGACCTACACGTGGACAGATCTGGATGTCAATGCGGCCGGCCAGAAAATAGAGTATACGGTTAAGGAATTGAATGTTCCAGAAGGATACGAAGTAAGCTATGCACCAGCGGAATCTGGCAATGCAGATTATATCGTAACCAATACACATATTCCAACCATCAGCATTCCAATCACCAAGACGGTTGAACAGAAAGGCTCAGAGGCTCCTGCAAAAGAAATCTTTGAGTTTATTATCTCGGAACTCAATTCCGATGCTGAATACACCATTGAAAACGCATCCATTGAGACGGACGGCGCAGGAACGTATACCGGAACCCTTACGATAACAGTCCCGGATGCGGAAGCTTTTGCGAAATTGAGTGAAGGTTTTACCGTAACCGAGAAAAACAGTGGGGAAGAAAACTGGTCCTATGATACGACCGAATGGTTTGTTTGGATGACAATGAATGAGGATGGAAGTATCAGCATCCATACCGCAAATCTGACGGCAGGTGAAAAACCTTGGGATAATGCTGCATCAGCATCCTCCGCTTTGACGTTCACCAATACCTATAACAAGACGCAGACACCGGTTATTCCGGAAGCTCCAGATACTGGCGACAGTAATGGTGTCGGATGGATGGCCATTCTGTTTGCAACAAGTGCGGTCTGCTTGGGTGCAGTTGCACTATATAACAAAAAGAGGATCCATCGTAATTGATCTGACGTAAGGATTCAGTAAAGAAGCTCCCTGCGAGGTGTCACACTTTGCAGGGGGCTTCCTGTTTTTTATGTTCTTTGCATGTCTAACATAAAATACAATGACTGCCTTCGTTCATTCCTATAGACATGTGTGTTACACATTTTGGGAAATGGTTTCCGATATTTTTCGCTATTTGCCGATTTATTGGGGTAAATCTGTTTTTAATATTTGTTTTCTGTGATTTTCTCCTTGTTAATCGATTTATTGTGATCACGCTTGTTTATTATACTGATCTGATCGCTTTTTGTCAATTCAAATAATGTACAATTCAGATATTGTTTAAGATATATGATAAAGATGGAAAAACAAAGAACAAAAAGATGCTAAAAATCCTGACATTATACGGAAATAAGTTCCCGATTCCAAAACACAGGGCGTGACACATCCGTATTACTGACAATGCGCCTCATATTTCCATGTGGCAATGCAGGGATCGGATATCCATATGGGGCGTTGCTTTTTAGCGAACTTGACAAAGGTTTGATCCACAAAGATAATAAAAGGGTATAACTGCAAAGAAGGAGGATTTATATGGAAAAAACAAAAAAGGATGAGTTAATAAAATTGTTTAATGAGCTGTATATTCCAGATATGGAAGAAGTCAAGGAATTGTACCGGTTGGAAGGAGCGTATATCAATTTGAACTGCCGCCTGCCCAATGGAGAAATGGCACAAATTTTAAATGATGCACAAATTTATTATGGAGCGGAACTTTGTAAAAAAGGCAGTGAACGCTGTTATGGTTTGGCAACGGACGGTAAACAGCTCGTTGTATATGAATATGGAAACGGCGGCTCTGATGCAGAACTGGTTTTATGGAAGCGGATAAAAGGGAAGAATAGTGGATCGGCGCAGGTATGAGCTTCAAGCGAGCAGCCTTAGAGAAAAGGCGTTATGTGTATCCCTTTTTTGCTATAATGGATAAAGCAGTTGAAAAGAGGATGTGTCCAATGTATTTTAAGGATAATCTGCTTTCTTAGGCGGTTATGGCAGATAGCGCAGGAAGACTTAGCGGGACAGCCGCAGGCTATATAGAAAATTGTTTTAAAACAGGTTTAAAGGTTTATTTTGATAAAGATATCGTATTGTTCCTGTACTGGCTTCTGCTCAACTGAAACATCTGGATAAAAGGATCACAAGAAAAGGCGGTATGCGCCCGTGAGGGACGCATACCGCCTTTTCTTGTGACACACAGCTTTGCAAAACGTATTGTATGATACGTTCTGTTGGTGGTACCGCCTTAAATAGCTTTCCCGCTGGAGAAGACAGGAACAACTGCCAATGCAGAAAGGAACAGGATCGGCCACTCTTGACCGCCGTCTATCGTCTCACTGGCTGGATAGACAGTCAATCCACAACGGGTTGGCCGCTCTTCTGTTGATTTTGGCTTATTTTTCTTAATAATACATTATAGACTTATTCTTGCGTTTTCAACAGCATATGATATCACGGTATCTATTGCCTCGCGATTGTATGGATATACCCGCTCATAATCGGCAAAATATATCAACATCGCCCAATAGACCTCGTACCCTCCCAAATCGTATTCCTCCTTTGTCGGGAAATAGGAACTGCATCCATTTGTATACCCATTGAAATAGAAAAAAGGATCCTTCAGAAGTTGCGCTGTTTCTAATGCAAACTCTGTCATTGTTTCATTTGGTATACCACATAAGCACCAATTTCCAATATAAAAATATTGCATTTCCAAATGTTCTTCTTGAAAGGAAATCCCTTTTTTATGAAAACTCTCAATCTTCTCAATCCATTTCTGCCCGTTTATACCGCAATGCTTCATCGCTTCATCCGCTATTTTATGTGCTTTTATCATATTTGGAATTTTTGACTGAAGCAGTATGTATTTTGAATAAGCATCAACGCGCATACCGCGCTTTGTGTATATTGTATCAAATATTGATTCGACCTTTTCGCTCACTTCCTGCGCCATGTTTTCGAGCGCGTGCTCACAGTTTACGTACTCCTCACCTTGTCCGTCAATGGGGGTGAAAGAAGCTTTATAATATTTAGGGGAGATGTTTCCCGCTGACCCTTGTACGATCATAATCGGGCAATGATATTTTTCTGCCAAAACTTTTCGCACAGCGCCGAAATAATCTGCGGAGATCAGGTAATTATCTCTTTTCAAGACATTACAATGCGCTGTGAGGCGCAATATAATCAACTTTAGATCATCCTGATTGCTGGAGCAGACTTTCAGTATCCCAACTCTGCGGTCAACCTTGTCAGAGGATTTGCGCCTGTTGTTGCCAATATCGGCTTGGGCATTATCTCATCCAACTGAAACTTCGCGCATCGATGCTTTTGCTTTTTCAGCAGCTCTGCAAATCTGTTGGCAAAGTTTATCATAATACTCTTTTTCAACAGTAACATTGACAGCTGCATGGGTGTGGGAAAAAGATAGCATGACCCTTTCTCTGGATGTGCCTATCATTGTGCCAATCATATCCCGAAGCAGGTTTGCCTCTCGTTTATTAAAGCCAATATTATCTATCGTCACCAAGCAACAGATTCTGTTGCTTTCCCAAACGGAAACCTGCGCCGTCAAACCGTCCAATATACCTCTGGACATGGTGTCTGTACGGTTAAATCCAACCATCGTAACAGGCGTTTGGGGTGTAATATCTGTTTCGGCAAATCCCATCTTCATCTTCTCTTCCTCCTCTAAGCGGGTGGTTTTCTATGTCTCTCTAAAACACAGACAACTTCGTTCTTTATCGTTCTTTTCTCAATCGCTGAACAGATCGGTGGCTTCCTCATCCATCGAGGTGAGCTGTTTAATCTGTGTGGCGTCATCGCGGTCAATTAGGGTAGCGGGGTTTGTTCCTGTCCCGCGTTTCAGGTATGCATTCCTTTTGCATATTTCCATTATACAAAATGGATACTCAAATGCAATTCTTGCAGAATCCGAGGATTCCATTTTGTGTAGATTTAGGATGATCCATGGGTAGGCAGTATTTTGAAAACAGGATGGCCGTTCAATTTGGTGTGGTAACTTAACTATACCCTATGAAGGCTCTGTCCTTCTACTTTTTATTCGCTTTTTCTTGCTCTGCTGTCCAGCATGTATTGTAGTGTTACATTTTATATAGAGACGGAGTCGAAACAGAGGCTTGGCGGTTTGGCTTCCCTGTGATAAAATAAAAGGGAATCGTCTGAGGGACGGTTGAAAAAGGAAACGGGGAAAAGGAATGAAGCAAGCGGTAATCGGGATTTTGGCACATGTAGATTCGGGAAAAACAACGCTTTCCGAAGGGTTGTTGTATTTATCAGGCGCTGTCCGCAGGCTGGGGCGTGTTGACCATAAGGATGCTTTTTTAGATACATATGAGTTGGAGCGGAAACGCGGGATAACCATTTTCTCAAAACAGGCAGTTTTTACCCATCGAGACACAAGGTTTACCCTGCTTGATACGCCGGGACATGTTGATTTTTCCGCTGAAACAGAGCGTACCTTGCAGGTTTTGGATTATGCGGTTTTAGTCATCAGCGGTTCGGATGGCGTGCAAGGGCATACAAGAACGCTGTGGAAACTGCTGGAACGACACGGCATACCAACTTTTTTATTTATCAATAAAATGGATCTGGCGGGAACAGACCAAAATAGTCTGATGATGTCGCTGAAAAAAGAGCTGGACGACGCCTGTGTGTCGTTTTCGGATCAAGAGGAAGAAAGGGCTGAACAAATCGCCCTTTGTGATGAATCACTGTTTGAACGATGGATAGAAGGCGCTTTGCCGAAAGAAAGCGATATTGCAGATCTGATTGTGCAGCGCCGCCTTTTTCCGTGCTTTTTTGGTTCCGCACTGAAGCTGGAGGGGGTAGAAACTTTTTTAGACGGCCTTTCTGCCTATGTGCGTACACCGGAATATCCGTCTCAGTTTGGCGCGCGGGTGTATAAGGTCATGCGTGATGAGCAGGGAAACAGGCTGACCTGTATGAAAATTACCGGCGGCAGCCTGAAGGTGCGGTCGATGCTCTCAAACGGCCCGCAAGAGGCAGACAGCCCGGACGCGTGGGAAGAAAAGGTTACACAGATCCGCTTTTATTCCGGAACAAAATATCAGATGCTGGATGAGGCTTTGGCTGGTACGGTATGTGCTGTAACAGGGCTTACCAAAACCGTGCCGGGGGAGGGGCTTGGTTTTGAGAAACAATCCCTTCCGCCTGTACTGGAGCCCGTTTTGTCTTATCGGGTGATCCTTCCGCCTGAATGGGATGTTCACACCGCCTTTCGAAAACTTTGTGAGATGGAAGAGGAGGATCCACAGCTGCATATCGTCTGGAACGATGCACTGCAGGAAATAACGATCCAGCTTATGGGGGAAGTACAGCTGGAGGTTTTGACACAGCTTGTAAAAGAGCGCTTTGGTATGACCATTACTTTTGATGAAGGGAATATCGTATATAAAGAAACGATAGCAGCGCCGGTAGAAGGCGCCGGACATTTTGAACCCCTGCGGCATTATGCTGAAGTTCATTTGCTGTTGGAACCGGCAGAACGCGGCAGCGGGCTTTCGTTTGCAAGCCGGTGCAGCTTGGACGTGCTTGACAAGAATTGGCAAAGACTGATTCTGACCCATTTAGAGGAAAAAGAGCATAAAGGCGTCCTAATAGGCGCACCAATAACCGATATGAAAATTACCCTGACGGCCGGAAGGGCGCACTTAAAGCACACCGAAGGCGGGGATTTCCGTCAGGCTACATACCGCGCGGTAAGGCAGGGGCTGATGAAAGGGCAATCCCTTCTTTTGGAGCCATTTTATCGTTTTCGGCTCGAAATCCCGCAGGAAAATACCGGGCGTGCCATATCGGATTTGACGGCTCGCTTCGGTACGGTATCCAACCCGCAGATAGCCGACGGCACTGCGATTTTAACAGGAAAGGCGCCGGTTTCTACCATGCGCGGCTATGCCGCAGAAGTAACGCTTTATACCAAGGGACAGGGAAGCCTTGCTTGTACTTTCGGGGGATATGATATTTGCCACAATACCGAAGAAGTCATTCGAACAGTTGGGTATGACAGCCAGCGGAATACAGAAAATACGGCAGATTCTGTGTTTTGTTCGCACGGATCCGGCTTTATTGTAAAGTGGGACGAGGCGGATGCATATATGCACTTGGACATATCGCAAAAGCAGGAAGAAAAGGAGGCGCAGGAAACCACTGTGCGGCGGAAGGCTTCCTATTTTTCGGCCTTTTCAGAAGAGGAGAAAGAGCTTGCTGCAATATTTGCCCGGACATATGGTGAGGTCGATCCCGCTCACTTTTATCCGCAGCAGAAAAAGCCATCCGTGCGTCCGATAGAATCCTCTTCCTTCCATTCTCCGGCTTTGGAGGAAGATAAGAAGGACTACCTACTCGTAGACGGCTACAATATCATTTTTGCATGGGATGAGCTGAAGGAACTTGCCATGCGCGACCTGCATGCTGCGCGTGAAGCGCTTATCCACATTCTAAGCAATTATCAAGGCGTTAAGAAATGTGAACTGATCCTTGTATTTGATGCGTATAAAGTGAAAGGCGGCGTCCGTTCTATCGAACGGGTTCATAATATTTCCGTTGTTTATACGAAAGAGGCGGAAACCGCCGATATGTACATTGAAAAAGTTACGTATGAAGTTGGAAAAAAGCATCGTGTAAAAGTGGCTACTTCCGATGCGCTGGAACAGATGATTATCTTAGGGCACGGTGCGGTCCGGCTTTCAGCCAATGAGTTAAAGTGGGATATTGAGCAGGTGAATGAACAGATTCGGGATTTTCTTGATAATCAAAAATAGCAGCAGGGGGCTCTTCTTTTTTAACGGAAGAGCCCCCTGCTGTACCGGTCTGTGTTGAAAAAGGGGAGGCCGTGCAAATGCATCCCGTAAGCTGTATCATGGCGTTTCAGAGACCTTATACTGAATGAAATCTTTGGTAAACAATTGACTGTCGGGTACAGAAAAATAGCAGTCTTCAACGTCCGCGTCCCTTTGATCAAGCGGTCCGCCGAATGACATGTATGAACTGATCTTAGACTCCTCGACAATTCCTCTCATTTTTTCGACAGGCATAATATACTGCGTATATCCGAAACGTGTCCTGCTGCCGTCTTTTACCGTAACAATAATTGCTGAAAAGTCGGGCGTGCCGCCAAGGAGCGCGCTCGTTCCGACACAGTCCTCTTGGGGGTACTCTGTAACCGGCAGCGAGAAAAAAGCGGCCGCATACTGTTCCCCAAGTTCGGATCCGGTAATATCTTTCCGCGTAACGGTGGGAATAAAGGGGTCGCTGTCAAAGAGACGGTATTGGAAAGTTGCAAGTTCCATTTTTTCAATTTGGTCGGCCGATTCAAGCCCCATTAAGCTGGCAATTGTCGTTTTCGGACGCAGCAGGAACACGCAGAGCACGGTTGCTGCCGCCACAAGAACCACTGCCGCACCGATGAGGAGATATGTGCTGCGCTTTGTTTTGGTCATGAGAACACACTCCTTAATTTAAGGTAAATGGATGATAGCAGATTTTCAGCTTTATTTAGTTCATTGGATTCATCTCCCTTTTTTCTTGTTTTCTATTTATAGTATAAATTGTATACATATTATTGTCAACAATATATCAATTTAAATGTTTATTATAGTGGAAAAAGCGTATTTTGCGGTATCTTTCCCTGTTGTGTTTGGCACAAGAGAAATAGGAGTTCCTGCTGGTTTTGCCTCCGGCGTTCCACAAGCTGGTATTTATCCGAAAAGTTCTTACCGCCGTGCGGCCCGTAAGTGCCGGCCATAAATCAGAAATATGTGCGAAACGATTTCTTACAGGGCTATTTTGCTTTGAGGATGGGTTTTATGAAAGGAACTTATTTTGGGGTGCATACCAGAGGTAGTACATCGAAAGTGTCCTTCTGCGAGAAACTGCGTATTTTTAGGAAAACTTTAAGCTGGAAAATAAAAATAAACGCATCTTTTTATAATATGTACTTGATTTTTTAAAAAAATTGTTTATAATGATGTGTATAACGATATAGATACAGGGATCTGAACTTGCCGGCACAGGTTCACGCCGAATGAGACCATGGCCTTCGGGGTGTCGTATATCGGATGTATGGGTTATGCAAGTTATAGGAGGATTTTGAGATGAAAAGAAAGATTCGCGTAATGTCCCTTTTTATCGTAGTTGTCATGCTTGCCTCGCTATTTTCTGCATGCGGAGATACCGGCAGTCCAGAAAGCGAGGGGACGGTTGAACTGACATGGTGGCATTGGGGAAACGCGCCGTCTAACGCTGATGCTGCCCTGAAGGCACTGAATGAAAAATCACAAAAAGACATTGGCGTCACAATTGAGTTTATCTGGGCGTCTACGGATGATTCCAGATTAAAGACAGCGCTTTCTACAGGAACAAAGGATGATATTGCATTTACCTGCGCGTGGTTTACCAACTATTTATCCGCAGCACAAAACAACCAATTTGCCGATATCACGGAGCTGGTGAAGGCACAAAAAGAACTGTGGGATTTCGTCCCAGACTGGGGCTGGGATGCCGTCACAGTCAACGATAAAATCTATGCTGTCCCAAACATGAAGGATTCTGCTTCGGAGCAGCTTTGGATTGCAAACAAAGACTACGTAATTGAGGAAGCCGGATTGGAAAAGGAGTTTTTTGAAACCAATGATAAAGTTTCATCTGTCACCCCGCTTCTGAGAAAACTGAAAGCGTATGCCGATGCCGGACATCCGTATCCAGCCGACTTAAGCGCCCCTTATAATATTGGTAAAGGAGGCTTTAACGGCGATCAGACTGGCTGGGACATCATCCAAGAAGCTGTCCACATTGGCGATAAGATCGATGAAGAGGGGATCAAGATCGTGTCCGTGTATGAGGATCCGGATCAGGTTGCCGTTTATAAAGAACTGGCGACATGGTATAAAGAAGGTCTGCTCAATCAGGATTGCGCACAGCTTGCCGACGATCCGGACGATTTTGTCGTTATTTCCTATCCTGGTTGGGAGGGATCAGAGGCGATCCGCAGTGAAGGCAAGGATTATGATGTGGTGATCAATAAAAAATACGGCCCGGTTGCAACCCGTTCGACCGTACTCGGTTCAGCAAACGCGGTGTTCGCAAACTCTGAACATAAGGAAGCCGCTGTAAAATATCTTGCTTATATCAATACGAATAAAGAGTATCGGGATATGCTGGCCTATGGGGCGCCCGATGTCAATTTTAAATACATTGACGACGGCGCGCGCGTTGAAATTTTAAATAATGATTTTCAACCATCCGCCTTTGCACAGGCCACTACCTGGATATTGACCCCAGCGGCCCCGTCTCCAGCGTCTATGTATCAGGATGTACAGGAAATGACAGAAAGTGCAACGCCCACGGAATTGATCTCTTTTACTTTGGATGAATCCCAGCTGTCAACGCAAATAGCGGCTTGTTCCGGTGTGTTGGCGCAATATACCAGCGGTTTGCTTTGCGGGACATATGAAGATGTTGACGCTGTTATTGAAAAAATGCTTTCGGAATTAAAAGCGTCAGGTTATGATACGATTATCGAGGAAGCAAACCGGCAGGTTCAGGAATATTTGGATGAGAGAAAGTAGTTAACTGTCGAAAACGGGCCGCAGAAAAACTCTGCGGCCCGTTGCCTTTTCAAAATCCAGTTGTAAGCGGACGTCGGTATCCTGACTGCACTTTGACTCCTTTTAAATCAGCAGGTTTTGGATACCGGTTTGATCAAACCAATTGTATGCAACATGCTGCCCTCCGATCAGCCAATTTGCAGGGCACGTAGTATCCAGCCAATCCAAAGGGACGGCGGCGTCCTGTAAAATGGAGGCGCGTGCAAGTGCCGATTTAAGCAGTTCTTCCTGTTGTGGAACCAGCGTTCCGGGTTTGACTGAGACGAACAAAGGCGTACCGCTGTTTGCCAGCAGTGAGAGCCATTGCTGATTTTTTTCCCAATCTACGGAGTGCGTAATACCACAGCAGTCCGCATCGACAAAATAAAAACGGTTGTGCTGCGGCATACGGAAAGCAAGCGTATTTACGCCCATTCGGCGGGTGCGCTCCCAATTGAGGCCGCTTACGTCGTCGCCTGTACGGTTCATCTGCATATAGCCGGCGCCTAAATGCCCTACGCAATTGCAGCCTAAGATGATAGCTTTGTTTTCTGCACTTTCGTAGATGGTACGGTAAAGATCCTTTATGATGATGGCAGTTGTTTTGCTGCGATCAAAAAAAGCGGAATCAGGCCGGTTTGTAATGCTTGACTGCATGGCAGATCCCCAAAAACGGAGCAAATCAAAGGTGGAGAAGTCGTGCTTAATCAAGCGGTAGCCCCAGCCAATCAGCGTTTTGACATCCTGTGCAATCCACGCCAGCGTCTCCGGAACGGATGGATCAAGGCAGTCAGGATCGAACGAAAGGCGGCATTTAGGCGGTATAGCGGTATCCCGGTTTTGCAAGGGCCGGAACCAGATACCGGGAAGGATATCAAAGGCAGCAATTTTAGAAGCAAGAGCAGCCATATCGGGAAACCGCTCGTTGCCGGACCGCCACGGCCCGCCGATATATTGATCCGAATGTTCAGAACGAAGTTTTTGCCATCCGTCATCGATTACCAGATACGGCCTGTTTTTTAGGCCGTCGGTAAGCCGGGCAAGATAGGCTGCGTCCGAAAGGATTTCTTCTTGTGAACTTTTCCCGTAGGCGTAATACCAGTTGTTTGCACCATAAACAGGCGCTTTGGGGAAAACGCCGTCGGAACACAGCAGCTCTGTAAAGGAACAAGCGGCATAGAATGGGGAAATGCCGCAATATTCTGCGCAAACAATTTCTGCACAAATAAGCTGTCGGCCATTTAGGATGACACCTGTCCCTCCGCAGCGTACATCGAGTGTCAATGTAATACCGGCGGGATCGCAGCAGAAAAAGCACATCGCATCGGGTCTTACGCGCACACCGAATCCTGCAAATATATTTTGCGTGTATGCGTAAAAATACCACGGCATAACGCGTTCGGGAACAAAGCCTCTCCATTCAAAGTCGCCATATCCACGCTCCCATGCATCTGCACAGAACCGTGTTTCTGCGGGAAGAACGGCATTCCAGCGCATGCGTATTCGTTGAACCGGTGTAGACTGTGCAGAAAGATAAACCTTCATACAATCTGTAGTTTGTTCCATATGGACGAGGACGTCGTGCAGAAGGATATCGTATCCGCCGCTGAAAGACGCACATTCAGACTCTGTTTCGATCGTAATAAAATCAGGAAGCCGCCGTAAATCAGGGAAATAAGTCATTATAAGACTCCTCTCTATCGTAGTGTAGCTTTAGGAGTGTTTCCAAGCAGCGAAAGCTGTTTGGGTGTACATAATATGCAGAAAACAATGTATCTGGAAAGGCCGATATTTCAGGCATACTATAACATGGAAAAGCCGTTTCGTCAACGATAGTTCGCCTTGACAGCAGGAATCGGCAGTGTTAGACTCAATTTATCCGCATTGATGATGCTTTAAAAGGAGAAAGGGGGCGCCCGTGCAATCAACAAATTTCTGTTTTCGACCTCTAAAGTATGAGAGACAGGATTTAGAAGGGTACGAAAAATAGCTGGTGGCAGTGCTTGCCCGATAGACGCCCGAAAAGCGGCCTCTTGTGGGACGCATGTATCGGTACGGGACTATGAAACATCAGATATAATTCTCATATCCACATGGTTCATGAGGAAAAGGCGTACAGCCATAAAAGAGACAATAAGGTGTACGCGATAAATTTAAAGGAAAAGGGGATATTTTGATGGCAAAGGTAACAGACATGACGGTTGGCAACCCAACGAAACTGCTTGTTTCGTTTGCAATGCCGATGTTGCTGGGAAACTTATTCCAGCAAATGTATAGTATGGTGGATACAATTGTGGTCGGACGCGGCGTAGGCGTAGAGGCGCTGGCTGCGGTAGGAGCTGCTGGATGGCTGGATTGGCTGGTGTTGGGAATTGTAATGGGGCTGATGCAAGGCTTTACAATTTTAGTGTCGCAGCGCTTTGGGGCGGAAGACTATAACGGCCTTCGCAAATCGGTAGCCATGTCGGCATTTCTTGCAGGAATCACAATTGTCGTGTTTACAACGGTTTCTTTAATCATGGCGCGGCCTCTCCTTACATTTTTAAATACGCCGCAGGAGACCATTAACGATGCACATCTCTATATCAGTATTATTTATTGCGGCATACCAGTCATTGTGACGTATAATCTTTTGGCGGCTATTTTACGTGCACTTGGCGACAGCCGTACGCCGCTGATTGCAATGGTGATTGCTTCGGTTATGAATATCGGGTTGGATATATTGTTTGTTATGGGATTCTCATGGGGTGTAGCCGGTGCGGCGGTTGCGACAGTAATGGCACAGGTTTTTTCCTGTATATTCTGCTTTTTAACGATCCGCCGTCTTCCGGTTTTGCGGATGAAAAGATCGGATTGGAGGATAGATGGGGCTATTTGTAAACAGCTTTTAAGGCTTGGGCTGCCTGTTGCGCTTCAAAACGGCGTTATCTCGTCCGGCGGCCTGGTAGTACAATATATTGTCAATGGTTTTGGGTATATTTTTGTGGCGGGTGTGACGGCGGCGCATAAGGTCTGTTCGCTGATGGAACAGGCTGGTTCCTCTTTTGCATCGGCTATGGGGACATTTGCGGGACAAAATCTTGGTGCGGAAAAGTATGACCGTATCCGTATGGGTGTGCGCAAGGCGTTGAAAATCACAGTGACGATCGCATTCTTAATTGCGGCAGTGGTTATCGCATTTGGCCGCTATATTATCCGATTTTTTGTATCTGACGAGCCTGAAATTGTAGCGCAAGTAGTGGATGCGGCGTATCCGTTCCTTATCATCATGTGCTCCTGCTTGTTTGTCCTATACATATTGTTTGTATATCGGACGACCTTGCAAGGTATGGGCGATACGCTCATACCAATGGTTTCAGGCTTGGTCGAACTCGGCATGCGTATTGGAATGGTCCTGCTGCTCACTTCTGTTGTAGGAAAATTCGGTGTCTATTTTGCGGAGGTTGCTGCGTGGATCGGCGCTGCGATTCTTTTGATAGCCGCCTATTATTGGAGAATCGGAAAGATTTGCCCGCGTCAGAAAAACACGGCTCAATCAGAGGGGAAAGCATAAATATCTGGTGGATTATAGTGTGATATAAACGTGATAAAAATAAAGTGACATGCTCTTTGATAGGAATAGGAAGGCTGTTCCGTATCAAAGAGCATGTTACTTTTATTGTGTTGTTCGATGATATCAGATAATATTATAAAAAAGCTTGACAACAAAAGCGGGATGTGATATTATAATTGAGCATCTTAAAAGAATATGCGCCGGTAGCTCAGCTGGATAGAGTGTTTGACTACGAATCAAAAGGTCGGGGGTTCGAATCCCTTCCGGCGTACCATTTACCAAAAGAAGTCGATTACGTAAAGGTATCGACTTCTTTTTTGTATATAGTATAATAATCCGTGAAATAAATTGATATTACAAAGGGGTGATAGAAAGTGATTACTGCTATAAATAAAACGCATGCAATTTTTAACAGCGCTGCGTATATAAGAGATATTGTGCCTTTTAGCTGAATGGAGTTAATCAAACAATGCCCGATGCTTCTTGAGAGCGATGAAAAGGATTTCATTATCGGTATGGCCTTGCCGCAGATGCCGATATGGGTATGGACGTCAGACGGTATCCAACAAGAAACAATAAACGAGTTATGCGAATATTTTTATAGCAGGTTTCGTGATAACCAGACTGTATGTTATGTTGCAAAGCCAGATATCGCAGCGATATTGTCCAACCCCTTTAAAGAAAAAAAGAGAGCCCAAGAACACCGTGTAGAGATGGAAAGTTTTGAAAACCCAAAAATAATCCCTGCCAAAAATAAAGAGGTGATCATTGAAAAACCAACGATAGCTGATGTTCATGATATTGCGGTGTGTATGGCGAACTTTGAAAAGGACTGTTTTGATCAGATAGTGGATCCAAGTTCATTATTAGAAAAAGCAAAAAACAAATTAAACGATCCTAATTTCTTTGTGATAAAGCAAAATAATACAGTGGTTGCTACCGCACAAAGTTCACGGGAAACAGATACTCATATTTCCATTAATCAGGTGTATACAAAACCGGAATACAGGGGACAAGGATTTGCTGCTGCGTTGGTTGCACATATTAGCAAAATTATCATTCAAAAAGGGAAAATCCCTGCGTTATATACTGATTTATCAAATCCTTCGTCAAATAAGGCTTATAAAAATGTTGGCTTTATTGAGAAGGGTAAAGTGGATGAAATAACATTAACGTGGAATGAATAATTGGATACCCATGGATATCTGATCCCCAACTGAAAAGGTTCAAAACGGAGAACGAAAAATAAAAGCAATGCTATTCGAACCCCTTTATCTGATTTGAAAACACCAAGGAGTTTGCATGATTACTGATTTGACCAGCATCTGCTTCTTTAAAATCTTGTCTGATATAAGAGTTCGAAACCTTCTGCAAAAAATGAGAATGTATCTTTTTCGTAGTCGCTTGACAAAAAAGGCCTGAATGTTTTCATTCAGGCCTTTTTTGCATACTTGAATATTTTGGTTATCACCGTCGCGTCTTATCGGCAAAAGGAGGCAGCGAGCCCATAGATGCTACAGTTTAAGTTTATTGCTGTATCTATCTATCGGACATACAAATAAATTAAAATTAGCGAAATAATTTATAGATAGGAAAAAATATCTTGCCGCCTTGCTTGGCTTTTAGCGATACGGCGGCTTCGGCGGAGGGAATGAAGAAAAACCGGCGAAATCATGTAATGAAAACGCTCTGTCCTGTGTCAAAAACGCTTTACATCGAAAATAAAACGTGCTATGATAATGGTAAGTGTGCGGGACTGTCCTTTTTTAGGGAACAGGCCTGCTTGGCCGCCAAAAAGCGGCCGTTGCACAAACTTTAAGGAGGAAAACCAAATGGCAAGAAAAATGAAAACCATGGACGGCAACAACGCTGCCGCTTATGCTTCGTATGCCTTTACCGATGTTGCGGCGATCTATCCGATTACCCCTTCTTCTACAATGGCGGAAGTCACCGACAAATGGGCTACTGAAGGAAAGCTGAATATTTTCGGCGAAAAAGTCCGCGTTGTGGAAATGCAGTCCGAGGCTGGTGCTGCCGGCGCTGTTCACGGTTCTCTGTCCGCAGGTGCTCTGACTACCACATATACGGCTTCTCAGGGCCTTCTGCTCATGATCCCGAATATGTACAAAATCGCAGGCGAACTTCTGCCGTGTGTCATCAACGTGTCCGCCCGTGCGCTGGCTTCCCATGCGCTGTCTATTTTTGGCGACCATTCCGACGTATATGCATGCCGTCAGACAGGTTTTGCGATGCTGGCTTCTACGTCTCCGCAAGAGGCTATGGATCTGGGTGCTGTTGCACATATGTCCGCAATCGAGGGCCGCGTTCCATTTCTGCATTTCTTCGATGGCTTCCGTACTTCTCACGAGCTGCAGAAGGTTGCTTGCTGGGATAATGAGGATTTGGCCGATATGGTCAATTGGGAAGCAATTGACGCATTCAGAAAGAATGCGATGAATCCGGAACATCCGACACTGCGCGGTACCGCACAGAATCCGGATATCTTTTTCCAAGCGCGTGAAGCTTCCAATACCTATTATGCCAACGTTCCGGCTGTTGTTGAGAAATACATGGCGAAAGTCAACGAGAAGATCGGAACGAATTATCAGCTCTTCAATTATTACGGCGCACCGGATGCGGAGCATGTCATTGTTGCGATGGGCTCTGTCCTTGACACCATTGAAGAGACAATAGACTATCTGAACGCAAACGGCGGCAAATATGGCCTTGTAAAAGTACGTTTGTACCGTCCGTTCTGCGGCGACAAATTGGTTGCGGCAATTCCGGAGACAGTAAAACAAATTACGGTTCTTGACCGCACAAAGGAGCCAGGTGCGCAGGGCGAGCCGTTGTTCCTTGATGTTGTTGCAGCACTGAAAGACACGAAATTTGACCGCGTTCCGGTATACGGCGGACGTTATGGCTTGGGCTCCAAGGATACGACTCCGGCGGACATTATTGCAGTTTATAAAAATACTGAGAAGAAGCACTTCACCATCGGCATTACCGACGATGTTACGCATCTTTCTCTTGAAGTAAAAGAGAATCCGAACACCACGCCGGCCGGTATCACAAGCTGCAAATTCTGGGGCTTGGGTGCAGACGGCACGGTTGGTGCGAACAAGAACTCGATTAAGATTATCGGCGACCATACCGATATGAATGTTCAGGCTTACTTCGACTATGACTCGAAAAAGTCCGGTGGCCTGACGGTGTCCCACCTGCGTTTCGGCAAGCCGCAGATCAAGTCCACCTACCTCATCAATAAGGCGGACTTTGTCGCATGTCACAATCCGTCCTATGTCCACAAATATGATATGATTTCTGACTTGAATGAGGGCGGCACTTTCCTATTGAACTGCGGCTGGGATCTGGACGAGCTCAACGAGAGGCTTCCGGGTCAGATGAAACGCGCCATTGCTGAGAAAAAGATTAAATTCTATACTATTGATGGTGTAAAGATTGCGAAGGAAATTGGACTGGGCGGCAGGATCAATACGATTTTACAGTCTGCTTTCTTTAAGCTGGCAAATATCATTCCGGCTGACGATGCAATTAAATTTATGAAGGATGCGGCTACCGCTTCCTATGGCAAAAAGGGCGAGCATATCGTCAAGATGAACCATGATGCGATTGATCGCGGCGCACAAGATGTTGTAGAAGTAAAATATCCGGCCGATTGGGCGAATGCGGAGGACGTGGATCTCTCTGTTACTGCGACGGAGGGCCGTGAGGAACTTCTGAAATACGTCAATACAATCCAGAATAAGATCAATGCTTTTGAGGGCAGTAAACTACCGGTGTCTGCTTTTACAGATTATGTAAATGGCGTGCTGCCGTTGGGTTCTTCTGCTTATGAAAAACGCGGGATTGCGATCGATGTACCAAACTGGAATCCGGACAACTGCATCCAGTGCAACTTCTGTTCGTATGTCTGCCCGCACGCTGTTATCCGTCCGGTCGCTATGACTGACGAAGAACTGAAAAATGCTCCGGAGGGCACTGTCTCAGCACCGATGACCGGAATGCCCGGCATGCATTTTGTCATGACGGTTTCTGCCCTTGACTGCACCGGCTGTGGTTCCTGCGCTAATGTTTGCCCAGGCAAGAAGGGTAATAAGGCGCTTGTCATGACACCGCTTGATCAGATGGTTGAAAAGCAGGAAATCTTTAATTACGGCCGTAAGCTTGCCGATAAACCGGAAGTTGCGGCGAAATTTAAGGATACAACCGTTAAGGGCAGCCAGTTTAAACAACCGCTGCTTGAGTTCTCGGGTGCATGTGCCGGCTGCGGAGAGACACCGTATGCAAAACTGGTCACACAGTTATTTGGCGACAGAATGTATATCGCCAATGCAACAGGCTGTTCTTCTATCTGGGGTGGTTCCGCACCGTCAACACCGTATACCGTCAACAAGAACGGATTTGGCCCGGCTTGGGCGAATTCCCTGTTCGAGGATAACGCAGAGTATGGATATGGCATGTACCTTGCACAGAACACCATCCGTGCAAAACTTGTCAAGAAAATCGAAGCACTTGGCGAGAAGGTTGACGGCGAGAAAAAAGCGGTTATTGATGAATATCTGAGCACATTGAACTGCGGTACTGCAAACCGTACGGCTACAGATAAGCTGGTTGCAATGTTGGAAGCCTGCGGCTGCGAAGAGTCCAAAGAGATTTTAAAGAGCAAGGATTATTTGTCCAAAAAATCTGTCTGGATTTTCGGCGGCGACGGTTGGGCTTATGACATCGGCTTTGGCGGTTTGGATCACGTTCTCGCTTCTGGTGAGGATGTCAATGTCCTTGTATTTGATACGGAGGTTTACTCCAATACGGGCGGACAGGCTTCAAAGGCAACGCCAACCGGTGCAATTGCGCAGTTTGCCGCTGCTGGTAAAGAGGTCAAGAAAAAAGACCTTGCTGCGATTGCAATGAGCTATGGCTATATCTATGTTGCACAGTGTGCAATGGGTGCAGATTACAATCAGACGATCAAAGCCTTTGTAGAGGCAGAGAGTTATCATGGCCCGTCTTTGGTCATCTGCTATGCACCATGTATCAATCACGGCATTAAGACAGGCATGGCTACCGCTCAGACAGAAGAGAAGAAAGCTGTTGAAGCTGGTTACTGGCACTGCTTCCGTTATGATCCGCGCCTTGCAAAAGAGGGCAAGCATCCGTTTATTTTGGATTCCAAAGCTCCGACTGCAAGTTATAAAGACTTCATTATGGGCGAAGTTCGTTATAATTCTCTCGCGCGCTCCAATCCGGAAAGAGCGGCTGAGCTTTTTGAGAAAGCGGAAGAGAATGCGAAAGAGAAATATGCAAGACTGGTTGAGCGTGCCAAAGCGGAAGATTAATTTTCTGTATTAAGCAGCAAAACCGAATAAAAAGGACACAGGAGGTTTCCTGTGTCCTTTTTTATTCGATGAAATTATGAATTGTCGGTTTGTCAATGATGTGTTACAGATTTGGGAAAGAAAAAAGAACCTGTTT
>ERZ1643249.1619-NODE-1619-length-22396-cov-7.341256_pt1 | contig 22396 bp, 16 predicted proteins | sample MGYA00579263_ERZ1643249 | MGnify/ENA primary metagenome ERZ1643249 (study PRJEB29033, sample SAMEA4952264) | chicken gut metagenome | biome: Broiler Chicken; feature: Gastrointestinal Tract; material: Caecum | place: Ireland | collected 2018 | study: Broiler... | reverse complement strand
CCGCTTCCGCCTCGGCCTCAGCGCGTTCAGCAGGGGTCATGCGGGCCTTGATGGCCTCGATGGTGCTTTCGATCTCGGCAATGGCCTCGATGTACTTGTCCACCAGGGGCTGGTTTTCCTCGCCGGCCTTGTGCAGGCTGTACACCAGCGCGCCCAGCTGGCGCTGCGCCTTGGACAGGCGGGCCTGCTGGTTCAGCAGTTCCAGCTGATTTTTGCCCTTGTCGGCAATGTCCAGCGCGGTCTTTTTGGCGGTATCCATGATCTGGAGGCCCTGTTCTTTCAGCATTTCAATATCTACTTCAAACATTTGAATGCACCTCTTTCTTGACAAAGCATGGCCGCGTCACAGCAGATCCTGCGGCAGTGCGCACCGCGGCCTGTTACTTTGCATTATAGCCTATCCCCGGCCGGTTTGCAACGGCTGGCGGGGGCGAATTGTGTGTACGTTTCGTTAATTCTTGCGGTTTTCCGGCCTTTTCAGGGATTTTGACCGATAAATTCCCGCAGGATGCTGCGCGCCGGGATCATCGCCGGGTCCACCGGCGCAAACAGACGCAGCTGCGCGCAAAGTGACGCCAGGCGCGCGGCGTTGGCGGCGCTGGGGGTCATTTTCTGCACCATGGGCAGAAGCTCGGCACGCCACAGCCCCGGCTCGCAGCTGAAAGAGGTGTCCAGCACCAGGTCGGCCCGGTTTTTGAACACCTTGATGGATTTGTTTTCCGAACTGATGACGTGGGGCCACAGGTTCAGCGTAAAATCCGCGTCGTGGCCGCGGAAGAGGTAATCCCGCGTGATGCGCCGCGCAAGCCGCAGATCCCGCGTGGCCAGCACACGGGCGCCGGCGTCGTCGCAGTATTCCTCGCGCATGCCGGCGTAAACCAACAGCACCGCGCTTTTGGGCAGGTGGTCGGTCAGCAGCGGGTTGAAAGCGTGCAGTCCCTCAATGACCGCGACGCCGTCCCGGCAGTCCACGTGGCAGCGCTCCGGCCTGGGCAGCTGGGTCAAAAAGTCGAACTGCGGCATATCGCACTCGCCGGTCTCGGCCAGGTCCCGCAGGCTGGATCGCAGAAGCGGGATATCCAGCGCCTCAACGCACTCGTAGTCGTCCGAGCCGTCAGGGCGTTTGGGGTAACGGCCCTCGCCCACAAAAAAGTCGTCCAGGCTGATGACCTCGCTGCGGCGGCCGGCGGCGCGGATGGCCTGGGCCAGCCGGTTGGCCGAGGTGGTCTTGCCGGAGCTGGAAGGCCCTGTCAGCAGCACCACCGCGCAGCCGGAGTCCAGCACCGCCTGCGAGATGCGGCGGATGCGGGCGTCATACTCGGCCTCGCAGAGGTCGACAAATTCCTGCGGGCGGGCGGCGGCAAAGTTGATCAGGTTACCGCCCACCAGCCGTTTGGGGATCCGTGTCGGAGAATTCGGCATAAAAGTCCTTCACTCCTTCCTTGCGGGAAAGCACCGTGTCAAAATGGTCGATATACTCGGTGGGATATTTGTAGTTGAAGATGCGCTCGATGCGGGCATGGCGCACGCCCGGCTGCACCAGCTTGGTGGAGCCGCCCGCGCCGGCCGAGAGGATGGTGTGGACCTCCTCCATGATGTAAATGTTGTAAAGCCCCTCGTACCCCGGCTTGCACCAGCCGATGTTTTCCAGGTTCTGCAGGGTGCCCTTCTGCCGGTAAAGATAATAGGGTACATATCCGGCCTGTTCCAGCAGGGCGCAGCTTTCCAGCATGCGGGCTACGTCATCGTATGCGGCGGCGCGGTGTTCCACCACCAGGTTGGAGGCGCGCTTGAGCGTCAGGGTATGCACCGTGATGTTCTCCGGCTCCAGCGAGATGGCGGTCTTGAGGCTTTTGCGGAACCCCTCCACCGTGTCGCCGGGCAGGCCGGCGATCAGGTCCATGTTGATGTTGCCGTGCCCTGCCCTGCGGGCGGCGGCAAAGCAGTCCAGAATATCCCGGGCGGTATGTTTTCGGCCGATGTTTTTGAGCACCTGGTCCGAGAAGGTCTGCGGGTTGATGGAGATGCGGGTGGCGCCGTACTCTTTCAGCACGCAGAGTTTCTCGTAATCGGTGCAGTCGGGGCGGCCGGCCTCGACGGTATATTCCTGCAGCCTGCCCAGGTCAAACAGGCCGGCCAGTTTCCCCATCAGCTGGCGCAGCTGGTCCGCCGACAGGCTGGTGGGGGTGCCGCCGCCGATGTAAAGCGTTTTTACGTCCAGGCCGCAGTCGGCTGCCACCTGCCGCATCGTATCCAGCTCCCGGCACAGGCAGTCCACATAGGGCTGCACCAGCGCGCGGGTGGCCTTGTCTCCCACCGTGCGGGAGACAAAGCTGCAGTAGCTGCACCGGGACGGGCAGAACGGGATGCCCGCGTACAGGCTGCAGTCCATGGGGCGGGCGGCCTCCAAAATGGGCCGCTGCAGGTCGGCGATACGCTTTGCCATATCGAACCGCTGGCGGGTACAGTCAAAGTGGCCGATAAAGCGGTCCTCGATCTGCTGCTCGGTGGCGCCGGCGGCGCGCATATCGTGGATGATGCGCACCGGGCGCACGCCGGTCATCATGCCCCAGGGCGGGCGGATGCCGGTCTGCCGCTGCAAAAACTGATACAGCATTTTGCACAGCGCGTACTCCCGCGAGGGCAGATCGGCTTCCGGGTCGGCGGGCAGGGCCTGCCAGCGGGTGACGCCGCCCCGGCGCAGCAGCGCCAGGAACGCATAGGGCTTGGCCGAGACCAGCAGGTAATCGCCGTCCGGCGGCGGGCAGTCGGCCCGCTGCATCCGGAAAAACATCCGCGCGGTGTGTTCGGCCTCGTAGCCGGCGGTGCCGCACAGGATCAGCTGCATGGCGTTGTTTTCTTCCTCCATCAAAACCACGCCCCCATCATATACGGGTTGTGCCGTTTTTCCTCGCCCAGGGTGGTGTCCTCGCCGTGGCCGGGCAGCACGCGGGTGTCCGCCGGCAGCGGCAGCTCCGCCAGCAGCGAAAGACTGCGGCGCATATCGGCGGTGCTGCCGCCGGGCAGGTCGGTGCGGCCGCAGCTGCCGGCAAACAGCGTGTCGCCGCTGAACAGATACCCGTTGCAGTACAGGCAGACGCTGCCCGGCGTGTGGCCGGGGGTGCGCCAGACGGTAAAGGTCAGCTCGTCAACGGTCAGCCTGCCGTCGGCGGGGTAAGCCGCGTCGGCGGACGCCAGCGGGAACATCTGGCTGCCCTGCCGGTCGGCAGGCTCCAGGTAAACTTTTGCGCCGGTGGCCTTTTGCAGCGCCCCCACCGCGCCCACATGGTCGTAGTGGCCGTGGGTCAGCAGGATATGGGTCAGCACGGCGTGGTTCTGTTCCAGCTGGTCCAGATACCGCTGCGGGTCGGCCGCCGGGTCGATGGCGATGGCATGGCCGGCCTCGGTCAGCACCAGAAAGGTGTTGGTGTACAGCATGGCCGGGCCAAGGATATGGATCAGTTTCATGGGATTGCCTCCCCCGCGCAGCGCGCGGCGTGGTGGGTGAGATAGGATGGGTCAGGATACCATGTTTGCCGGAGTTTGTCAATGCTTTGCCCAGTCGTCGGTGTCGATGACGATGGTGACGGGGCCGTCGTTGACCAGCGAGACCTGCATATCGGCGCCGAACTCGCCGTGCTGCACCTGTTTCAGGCCCTGGCGCTGCATTTCCCGGAGAAACGCCTCGTAGGCCTCCACCGACAGCGGCGGTTTTGCGGCGCGGATAAAGCTGGGACGGCGGCCCCTGGCGGTGTCACCGTACAGGGTGAAATTGCTGACCACCAGCGCCGAATAGCCAAGCTCGGCGGCGCTGCGGTTGAGCTTGCCGTCCTCGTCCTCAAAAATGCGCAGCTGGGCGCATTTTTCGGCCAGTTTGGGCACGATGGCAAGGGTGTCGTGCTCGCCCACGCCCAAAAGGATGACGATGCCCGGCCCGATGGCGCGGGGCTCGCCCCCGTTGACTGCGACGGACGCCCGGGATACACGCTGGATCACTGCACGCATAAAAGCCTTCCTTTTTGTTATAACGATAAATCAAGGGAACCGCACGCCGGCTCAGCCCGCCGCCTGCGGCACCAGAAAATAGCAGGAATCGGTGACGAACAGCGTCACACCGGGGTCGCCGGCATAGATCGACTGCCACTGCTCGTACTGGGCGCCGTCGGTGGTGACGTAGACGGTCTCGGGGTCGTACTGCCCCGCCAGCAGCTGCTCGCCGGCCTGGCGGGCCAGGGCCTCGGCGGCGGGATACTGGCCCGAAACGGCGATGGAGATGTTGGTGGCAAGCCCCTGCTTGCCGGCCAGGATGGCCAGACGGCGGGTGCGGTCCTCCCGCAGGGGGGACGCCGCCAGCAGGCGGGTATGGCCTGCGCCCAGGGTCTGGGTCTCGGCGGCGGTGACCACATTGGGGGCAGGCTCCTGGTCAAACAGCACCCGTTTTTGGGCCGCCGCAGCGGACAGGTCCCACAGCTGCACGGCGCAGACCACCGCCAGCAGCCCGCAGGCAAGCGCCCTGCCCCGCCCCGCGGCCGGGTGCGACCAGGCACAGGCGCCGCGCAGCGTGTACACGCCGAACAGCACCATGCAGGCGGCCACCAAGTAGAACATCCGCCCGCTGGAACGGAAGATGCCGCACAGGTCGGTCAGCGCCTGCGGGATGGGGATAGACAGCGTCCAGCTGCCGAAGGTGATGTTGTTGGTGACGGCAAACAGCGTAAGGAACGCGCAGGCGGCAAACAGCGGGCCGTTGCGCCGCCACCAGGCGGCGGTATCCGCCGGGCGGCGCGCCGTGCGCCATATGCTGTACAAAAGCGCCGACGCCACCAGCGCCAGCACGCCCAGCCCCAGGTAGTTGAAGCCGTCGTACTGGCTGGGGTTCTGTGCCTGCTGGGGCAGAAGGCGCGACCAGGTGTAGCCGCCGCGGGAGCTGGGGTTGAACAGGGCGTTGAGGTTCATCGAGATCTCGCCGTAGCCGTAGCGGGAGACCGCCACCCCGCTGCCCACCGCGCCGGTGAGCCAGGCCCCGGCCAGCGCGGCCAGCAGCCCGCCGCCGAACAGCCCCGCCCCAGCCAGCGGCCGTTTGGCGGTGCGCCAAAGCTCAATGCCCGCCAGCAGCGTGCACAGCATGACCGGCGGCAGAAAATAGGGGTGGATGCCCACCGCCGCAAAGGGCAGCGCCACAAACACCCAGCCCCACCGGGGCCGCCGCCCCTGCGCCAGGGCGGCGCGGTATTCGAGATAAAAATACAGCGCGAACAAAAACAGATACTGCGACGCCAGCGCCACATGGCGGAAGGCCCGCTCCCACAAAGTGGGCAGGCAGGCGAACAGCAGCCCGCCCAGCGCGGCAAAGACGAGATAGCTGCCCCAGTCGCCGGACTTTGCGCCGCGGGTGCAGAGCAGCGCCCCCGCCGCCCCCTGCATGGCAAAGCAGAACAGCGTGTACCAGCCAAACCACTGGAAGGTGGAAGGCAGCGCGCCGCGCAGCAGCTTGAACGCCATGCTGACCCAGGGCAGGCTGTCGGTATAGGCGATCATGGTGCCCTGGGGCCAGGCCAGCGTGTCGCACAGGCCGGGCGGCAGCGCCCAGTGGGAGTTGCGGAACAGCACCCAACCGGCGTAATGCTGCAAAATGTCGGTCTCGTCGTAGCCGTTCAGGATCCATGCGTCGCTGGTCACGTCCAGCGTCATGGCGCCGTACAGCCAGAAGAACACGGCAACGCCGGCCGCAGCGCCGGCAAGCGCCGCGGCCAGGGTGCGTATGCGGTTTTTGTGCTGCGGGATCGTCATGGGTTTCTGTTTGGGGCGGCGGGCGTGTCAGGTGCGGATGACGCTGATGACATCCTTGACCTTTTTCAGCCGGGCCACCACGTTGTTCAGGTGTTCGGTGTTGGTGATGCCCACCGTCACGCTCATGTGGGCGCGGCCCTGCTCGGCGGCGCGGGCTGCCAGCGAGTAGATGGGCACCCGCATATCCCCCAGCGCCAGTGCGATGTCCGACACCAGGTTGGCGCGGTCCATGCAGGTCAGCTCCAATGTGGCGCTGTACTGCTCCCTGGCGGCAGTGTCCCAGTAGGCGCGGACCCAACGCTCGGCGTTTTCGGGGTGGCGCATGCTCTCGCGGACGTTTTTGCAGTCCTTTTTGTGGATGGACACGCCGAACCCGCGGGTGACAAAGCCGATGATGTCGTCCCCCGGCAGCGGCGAGCAGCACTTGGCAAACTTGATGGGGCAGTTGTCGATGCCCTCCACCACCACGCCGTCGGAGGAGTGCACCCGCTTGATGTCCAGCGTGACCGGTTTTGGCTCCGGCGGCCTGAGGCGGGCGTACTCGTCCTTCAGCTTGGGCAGCACGCGGGACATCTGCAGGCCGCCGTAGCCCAGCGCCGCATACAGCTCATCCACCGAGTTGCAGCGGTTGCGGCGGGCCAGGCTGGCCATGAACTCGTCGTACTGCTCGGCCGGCACGTTCATCAGGTTGCGGCGCATCTCCCGCTCCAGAGCTTCCTTGCCCTCGGCGATGTTCTCCTCGCGCCGCTCCTTCTTGAACCAGTTGCGGATCTTGTTTTTGGCCTCGCTGGTCTTGACGATGTTCAGCCAGTCCCGGCTGGGGCCGCGGTTTTCGGGGCCGGTGATGATCTCGATGATCTCGCCGGTGACCACCTGATGGTCGATGGGCACGATGCGGTTGTTGACCTTGGCGCCGATCATCCGGTTGCCCACCGCCGAGTGGATGGCGTAAGCAAAGTCGATGACGGTGGCCCCCGCCGGCAGGTTGATGACGTCGCCCCGCGGGGTGAAGGCAAAGACCTCCTCCGGCAGAAGATCGCTCTTGATGTCGCTGAGCAGGTCGGTGGCGTCGGCGCTGGAACGCTGGCTTTCCAGCAGCTGGCGCACCCAGGCCAGGCGCTCGTCCAGCTTGTCGCTGCCGCCGGAGGTCAGGCCGGCCTTGTACTTCCAGTGGGCGGCGATGCCGTACTCGGCCTGGCGGTCCATGTCGCGGGTGCGGATCTGCACCTCAAAGGGCAGGGCCTCGTGGCCGATGACGGTGGTGTGCAGGCTCTGGTAGCCGTTGGGCTTGGGGGTGGAGATGTAATCCTTGAACCGGTTGGGCAAGGGATGGTACATATCGTGGATCAGGCCCAGGGCGGTGTAGCACTCGGCCACCGAGTCCAGGATGATGCGCACGGCGTAGACGTCGTAGATCTCCTCAAACACCTTGTTCTGCACGAACATTTTGCGGTAGATGCCGTAAACGCTCTTGATGCGGTGCTTGATAGAGGCGTTGGTGATGCCGTTTTCGGCCAGATGCTCCTGGATGGTGTTGCAGACGTCGTTGAGGAAATCGTCGCCGTGCTCGTCCAGAAGGCCCTGGATGGTGGAGTAGCCGATGGGGTCCAGATACTGCAGGCTGCGGTCCTCCAGCTCCTCCTTGATGTTGGAGATGCCCAGACGGTGGGCGATGGGGGCGTAGACCTCCATCGTTTCCAGCGCCTTGTCCCGGCGCTTCTGCTCCGGCCAGGCGTCGCCGGTGCGCATGTTGTGCAGCCGGTCGGCCAGCTTGATGATCATGACGCGGACGTCCTGACTCATGGCCAACAGCATCTTGCGCAGGTTTTCGGCCTGACGGTCCTCGACGTTGGAGAACTTGATCTGGGTCAGCTTGGTGACGCCGTCCACCAGCAGCGCCACTTCGGGGCCGAACTGAGCGCGGATCTCGTCGATGGTGACGGCGGTGTCCTCGGCCACGTCGTGCATCAGCGCGGCGGAGATGCTCTCGCTGTCCATGCCCAGCTCGATCAGGATCTGGGCCACGCACATCGGGTGGCAGATATACGGCTCGCCGCTGCGGCGGCGCTGGCCGTCGTGGGCCTTTTCGGCCAGGGCGTAGGCCCGGTCGATCATGTCAAAATCGTAGGGGCGGCCGCTCTCTTGCAGGTCCCTGCGCAGCTGCCCGTAGGTGATGGGCATTTTCCCCTCGTTGGCGCCCGGATCGTTTTCCATGTTTTGCATCTTCTCCGCCATGCGGTCATCCCCTCTCTTGGTTATCCTGTGCGGCCATGGCCGCCATGCGCCGCAGGATCGGCGCGCTGGTCAGGTCTTTTTTGCCGCTGACGGCGGCGGGCATCCAGCGGGCGCCCCGACGCTCCACCAGGCCAAGTTCCCGCAGCGCCTCCAGGCTGACCAGCGCCTTGCCGGCGTATTCCGCCCCCAGCGCCGCAAATGTGGGCTGCAGGTCTTCGGCAAAGACGGTGCCGGACTGCACCAGCCGGTACAGCGCCACCGTGTCGGCACGGGTGGGGCTCAGCGCGGCGGCCTGATCCTGCGTCAGGCTGCGCCCGGCCAAGAAATCATCCAGCAGCGCCGCCTGGCGGCAAGGGCCGTCCCCCATGCCGGCGGGGCGCATCGCCCGGATATGCAGCGACACCCCCGGCCCGTTGCGGCCGTTGAAGATGCCGGCCTCCACCGCCGCGTCCACCGCCGCGCCCACCCGGTAGGGCAGGTCCTCCGGCGGGGTGCCGAACAGCGAGGCAAAGCAGGTGGCCTGCCCCTGGCGCAGCCGGATGCGGCTGTGGCGCTTTTCGGCGCCCATGGGCCAGACGCCGTCCACCACGGCGTCTTGGATGAAAAACAGCGGCTGGTGGTTGCCGCCGCCAAAGGGCGCCAGCCGTTCCAGCTGGCCGACCTCGTCCAGCGTCAGCTCGGCCACGGCGGCGGGGGCGTCCAGCTCCAGCACCGGCGGCTCCGGCCGGGGATGGCGCTCGGCCGCCCAGCGGTTGACGGCGCTGCGGAAAGCGGGCAGTCTTTCTTCCTCCAGCGTCAGGCCGGCGGCGGCCGCGTGGCCGCCGTAGCGGGTCAGCAGGCCGGCGCAGGCCTCCAGCGCACCGTGCAGGTCAAAGCTGCGGGGGGCGCGGCCGCTGCCCCGGCCCTCGCCGTCGGCCAGCGAGATCACGATGGCCGGGCGGCCAAACCGCTCCATCAGGCGGCTGGCCACGATGCCCAGCACGCCGGGGTGCCAGTTTTCGCCCCAGACCACCAGCACCCGGTCATGGGCGCTGGCGGGTTCCGCCTCCAGCCGGGCCAGGGCGGCGGCCAGCACCTCCTGCTCGGTGTGCTGGCGGGCGGTGTTGATTTCGGTCAGGCGGGCGGCGATGCCGTCGGCCTGCTCCTCGTTCTCGCACAAAAGCAGCTTTAAGGCGGTGGCGGCCGTGTCCATGCGTCCGGCGGCGTTGAGCCGCGGGGCGATGCTGTAACCGATCATCTCGGCGGTGACGGGCTTGCCGCCGCAGCCGGCGGCCTCCAGCAAGGCGGCCAGGCCGGGGCGGACGGTGTCCGCCAGCAGGGCCAGGCCCTCCCGCACCAGGGTGCGGTTTTCCCCCACCAGCGGCACCACGTCGGCCACCGTGCCGATGGCCGCCAGGTCGCCGCAGACGTCCAGCATCTCGGCGGGGTCGCAGCCCTCCATGGCGGCGCAGAGCTTGAAGGCGACGCCGGCGCCGCACAGGCTGCCGCAGCCGCTCTCGTCGTCGGGGCGGTTGGGGTCCACCACCGCCGCCGCGTCGGGCAGCGGGCCGGAGGGCAGATGGTGGTCGGTGATGACCAGGTCGATGCCCAGCTCCCTGGCGTAGGCGGCTTCCTCCACGGCGGCGATGCCGTTGTCCACCGTGACGATCAGGGTATAGCCCTTGTCCGCCAGTTTTTTCAGCGCGTCCTTGTTCATGCCGTAGCCGCCCTCGGTGCGCAGGGGCAGTTTGCAGCGCACCTGCGCGCCCAGGTTGGTGAGATACTCGTACAAAATGGCGGTGGCGGTGACGCCGTCCACGTCGTAGTCGCCGTAAATGACGATGGTCTCGCCCTCCTCCACGGCGCGGTGCAGCCGCTCCACCGCCTTGTCCATATCCCGGATGGCAAACGGGTCGGACAGGGGCGTTTCCCCCTCCAGCAGCGCCGCGGCCTGCTGTGGCGTTTGGCAGCCCCGCGCGGCCAGCACCCGCGAAAGCAGCCTGCCGCAGCCGGACTGCTGCAAAGCGGCCGCCGCCTGCTCATCCAGCGGCTTCGGCTGCCAGATGCGATACCCCATGGTGTTCCTCATCCCTCTCCTGTATGCCGCGCCTGCCGGGCAGAGAGCCCGGCGCGCGGCGGTCGCTTATGGTATGGTCCGGCGTTTGCCCGTCAGCGGGCGGCGCCGAAATCGCTGGCAAAGCCGCCGGCCAGGCCGTCCTGGCGCAGCATGGCTTCCAGCGTGTCGATCTCGGTGGAGACGTCCATCGAGACATCCTGCAAAAGCGTGTCATACAGCCGGACATAGGCAGTGTTCAGCGTGTGCAGGATGCCGGTGATGTCCCGGCGGATGGCGCGGGCGTTCTCGGCCTCGGCATTGCCCAGGCCCAGCGCCGTGTCCAGCAGCTTGCGGGTGGTGGGCAGGTAATAGTCCGAGAAGCGGCGCACCCGGCCCAGCTGGTCGGGGTGGTTGTGGATAAAGCCCAAAATGACCGCGCAGTTTTTGCGCATGGCGGCCAGTTCCTCGTCCGCCGCGTCGTCCAGGCGGCCCTGGCAGCTTTTCAGGTAGTTCAAAAAGTCGCTGCCGTCGCGCTGGAACTGCTCCAGCGGGGTCAGGGGCGCAGCGTCCGGCTGGGTCTCGGCCCGGCGGGCGTCCGCTTCGGCCCCGGCCTGGCGGGCCTGGTCGGCGGCGAACAGCTCCTCCTTGAAATAGACGGTGCCGCCGTCCTCGCTGAGGAACACGCCGGGCAGCTTGCCGTCGGTGATAGCCCTGGCCAGATCCGTCTGCGCCTGGGCCGTGCTGCGGCCGGCTGCACGGGCGATGGCCGGCAGGCCGCACACCCAGTCATGGGCGGCGCGCAGGTAGCTGCGGATACGGCCGAAAAAGCGGTACTTTTTGACGCCGACGCCGGTCATGATGCCAAAGCCCACCGTCATCGGCGTGAACACCGCCATCAGGATGGGAAAGACCACGAAATTGTCGTAGGCAAGGTTCAGCGCCTCCGGCCCCACGGCGGACAGGATGAACATGACCAGCGCCGCAATGCCGAAGGACGCGGCAAACACCGCGCCGGTGATGGCCATGGCCAGGTAGCCGCCCTGTTCGCTGTTTTTCAGGCGGCGGTCGATGCGGGCGCGCCACTGGGCGAAGGTCAGCTCTTTGTCCGGCTTTGCCCAGCCGGAAATGGCGTCCCCGGCGCTGGCCAGCGCATCCGAGATGGCCCCCAGCACGCCGGCTCCCACGTTGGTGCCAAGGTCCACCACACGGTCAACAAAATCGTCCACCGCGCGGTCCAGGTCGTCCGCCCTGCGGTCAACGCGGCGGCTCCAGTCCCCGGCCTTCTGCTCAAATTCAGCCGCCTTCTCGTCCATGCGGCGGCCCAGGTCCCCGGCGCGCTGCTCAAAGCTGCGGTTGTCGGTGCGGGCGTCCCGGCCATTGGCGGCATAGGGCTGGCCCTGCCCGCCGCTCCGGCCGGGGTTTGGTTTGTAAGGGTGGGAATATGGCATGGTCGCTTCTCCTGGAAAATTTCTTTTTCGCGCTTTTGCGTGGCATTTTGTGGTGTAAAGTCATTTTGCTGCACACTCGGTTTCCCGCCGCATTTTGACGGCGATCGGTGTAAAGCAAAACGCCTTGTCAGCTCTTGTCGGGCGGCTGTCAGCCGGGCGGCGGGGCGTTCTGCGCCATCAGGGCGGCGGCGCAGCGCACGCCGTCCACGGCGGCGGTCATAATGCCGCCCGCGTAGCCGGCGCCCTCGCCGCAGGGATACAGGCCGGGCAGCGCGGCGCACTGCAGGTCCTGCCCGCGCAGCAGCCGCACCGGGCTGGAAGTGCGGGTCTCCAGGCCCGTCAGCACAGCGTCGGGGGCGCGGTAAGCGGCCAGCTTGCGGCCAAAGGCCTGCAGGCCGGCGCGCATGGCGTCGGCCAGGTCACCCGGCAGCAGGCTGCCGAGGTCGCAGGGGGTCACGCCCCGCGGGTAGGTGGGCTGCACCCGGTCCAGCTCCAGCCTGCCCCGGCCTTCCAGAAAACTGCCCACCGTCTCGGCGGGGGCGGCATAGGGGGCCAGGCCGCTGCCGGCCCGGCAGGCCGCCTGCTCCAGCCGGCGCTGGAAGGCCACAGCCTTTTCCGGGTCGCCGCCAAAATCCCGGCCGTCCACGCTGACCACCACGGCGGCGTTGGCGTTCTGGCCGTCGCGGGCATGGCAGCTCATGCCGTTGGTGACCACGCCGCCCGCCTCGCTGGCGGCGGCCATGACCCGGCCGCCGGGGCACATGCAGAAGGTGTAAACGCACCGCTCCCCCACATGCTGGCTGAGCTGGTACTCGCCTTTGGGCAGGGCCGGGTGGCCGGCGGCGGCGTGGTAAAGGCTCTGGTCGATGTCTGCCTGCAGATGTTCGGCCCGCACCCCCACCGAGAAAGGCTTGCACTCCATGGGCAGTTCCATCCGGCGCAGCATGGCAAAGGTGTCCCGCGCGCTGTGGCCCACCGCCAGGATCAGCCGGCTGCAGGGGATCTCCCCCGCCGGCGTGACGGCGGCGGCCAGGCGGCCGTTTTGCACCCGCAGGCCGGTGAGCGGCGTGTTGAAATGCACCGTGCCGCCCAGGCGCTCGATCTCCCTGCGGATGGAGGTGATAACGCCCCGCAGCAGGTCGGTGCCCACGTGGGGTTTCTGCCGCCAGGCGATGTCCGCCGGCGCGCCGTGGTCCAAAAGCGCCCGGGTGACAAAGGCGCACAGCGGGTCCCCCACCCGCGTGGTGAGCTTGCCGTCCGAGAAGGTCCCCGCGCCGCCCTCGCCAAACTGGAGGTTGGCGGACGGGTTCAAAAGGCCGGTCTGCTCGAACCGTTCCACGGCGGCGACGCGCTGTTCCAGCGCAGGGCCGCGCTCCAGCACGATGGGGCGGTAGCCGTGCCGGGCCAGCAGCAGCGCGGCGAACAGCCCCGCCGGGCCAAGGCCGCAGACCACCGGCCGGTCGGCCAGCGGCGCGGCGCCCACCGGGAAGTCGAACCGCGGACTGCGGGTAACAGCGACGCAGGGCGAGGCCCCGGCGTACGCCGATTCCTCACCCTCGTCCTTGAGCGTGACCGCAATGGTATAGACCAGCACCGGCGTGCCGTGCCGGGCGTCCACCGAAAGTTTGGCGACGCCGCAGCCGGCCGCGCGGTCTGCCGGCAGATGCAGAATTTTTTGTGCTTTGCGGATGGCTTCCGCCTCGCCGCAGGAAAGCGGCAGGCGGATGTTGCGGACAAGAAGCATATGGGCCTGCGCGTCTCCTTTCCTTTGGGCGGTTTTTGCCGGATGTTACCGGGAGGTGATCTGGCAGGTGACCGTGTAGCTGCCCACCGCAAAGATGCGGCTGGAGGACGGCACCTGAATGGTGACCGGCAGCGTCTGCTGGCCGGCGGTGATCTGCAGGTTCTGGCAGTCCAGCTGGGCCACCACGCTTTCCGGCGAAAGCTCGGCGATCTCGTCCGCCGGGCCGTACATCGTCACGTTGGTGACCCGCTCGGACATCACCTCGACGTCGTAGTTGCTGGGCATGTTGACGGTGCGGATGTTGGGCACGTTGAGCGTGACGGAGCCCATGTTGGAAGTGTCAAAGCTCAGCGTCACGTTGGTGGTGTCGTCCAGCGCCACCAGGCCGCTGGGCAGCTCCACCTGGAGCTGGTAGTCCCGGTCCAGCGCAAACTGCTGGCCCAGGTCAAAGCTGACGACGCTGAGCTCGGTCAGCGCGCTGACGGTGCGGGTGGGCCCGGCCACGAGCATCGTCTCCTGGCTGAGGCTGTAATTCAGGCTGGAAGTGTCGAAGCCGGTGGGCACGTTGATGAAATCCACCGCCAGCGGCAGCTCCCGCACCTGGTAGACGGTCAGCGTCACGTTGGCGCTGGCGTTGTCCAGCTCGGCATACTCCGGGGTGATGGTGTTGCCGTTTTCGTCCCGCAGTTCCAGCGAGGTGGTCACGCTGGTGCTGTCCGAAAGCTCGCTGTCCACTGTGACCGGCGCCACCACCGAGGTGATGGCGTCCAGCTCGGACTGCGGGCCGGTGATGGTGACCTCGGACGGGACGGGGTTGGAGCGGTAGAGCATATAACCGTCGGCAACGCTCAGGCCGTTGGAGTCCACCGTGACCGGCAGCGTCTTTTCGCTGACGCGGTCAAACACGATGGTGGCAGTGGTGGGCGAGATGACTGTCAGCGTGATATCGTTGCTGGAAAACTGGCTGCTGGCCACGCGGGCCTGCAGCGTCAGCGTCTGCTCGCCGGAGCCGGAGACATTGGCATAGTTGGGGTAGACCATCAGGTCGCTGGCGCTGAGCTGGCCGATGACGGTGCCGCTGCCCTCCACCCGGACGCGAACGCTTCCCACCTGGGGCGCGTCCACGATGCTTAAGCCCATGGAAGTGTAGGCGTTGGAATTGTAGCTGTAATTGATCTCGGAAACGGTAAATTCCCGCGCGCCCTCCGAGTCAAAGGTCAGGGTGACGATGCTCCAGGAGATGATGGCGCACAGCAGCGACGCCACCAGAAGGAACAGGCGGTTGTCCCACAGAGAACGCTTTTTGACCGGCTGATCCGGTTCCGGCACGGATTTATTCTTGCGGTTCATTGGCGGCTGTCCCTCCTTTGCCGAAAAGCTGCTTGAGAATGCCCGGCTCCTTGTCGCCGCCGGTCTCCGGCGGGATGATCTCCTCCTGCAGCAGGCTGAACAGGTTCTGGCGGTCCAGCCGGCGGATCAGCACCCCGTTTTTGGCCAGCGAGATGATGCCGGTCTCCTCGCTGACCACCACCACGATGGCGTCGGAGTTCTCGCTCATGCCAAGGCCGGCGCGGTGGCGGGTGCCCATGTCCTTGCCCATTTCCAGGTTGTTGGACAGCGGCAGCACGCAGCCCGCCGCCACGATCTGGCCGTCGCGGATGACCACGGCGCCGTCATGCAGGGGGGTGCCCTCGTAAAAGATGGTGCCCAGCACCTCCGGGATGACGTTGGCGTTGAACTGGGTGCCGGTGTGGATGATCTCTTCCAGGTTGTTTTTGCGCTCCAGCACCATCAATGCGCCGGTGCGGGTGTCCGAAAGCTGCTCGGCCGCGTCGCAGATGGCGACGATGGCACTCTGCCAGCGGCCGCGCAGGGTGGGTTCCATCTTGTGGGTGAAAAAGATCTTGCCGGCCCAGCTGGTGCTTTGGCCCAGGCGCTCCAGCGTGCGGCGGATCTCCGGCTGGAACAGCACGACCACCGCAATAAAGCCGATCTGCATCACGTTGCTGAGCACCCAGCGCACGGTGCGCAGGCGGAAGTAATAGGCCACGGCATAGAACGCCAGCAACAGCAAAAGCCCCTTGACCAGCTGGCCGGCGCGGGATTTGCGCGCAAAGACGATAAGCACATAAAAGCCGATGGCAATGATAACGACGTCGATCAAATCCCGCGTCCAGTCAAAGGAACGGAAATTGCTGATGATGTTGAGCAGTTCGTTGTTCATCAGCGCGCGGTCCTCCTCTCCCGTTTGCGCGGCGCCCGGCGGGGCGCTGTGCGCTGTGCCGCCCGGTCAGGCGGCGGGGCATGTCCGGCATGGCCGGAGCGTTTTACCAGGGTCTGCGCCCCGTGCGGTGCGGATGCAGGCGGCGCAGTTCCGGCCGGCACGGAGCAGATGGCGTAGATTTAAGTATACCATAGTTTCCGCCGGCCGAAAAGCGTTTTACAGGGATTTCACCCGGCGGGCGGGGATCACTGGATCAGCGCCACCGCATGGGCGGCGATGCCCTGCCCCGCGCCGGTAAAACCCAGCTTTTCCTCGGTGGTGGCCTTGACGCTGACCGCGTCCGCCGGCAGGTCCAGCACGCGGGCGATGTTCTGCCGCATGGCGGGGATGTGGGGTGCCAGCTTGGGCGCCTGGCACAGGATGGTCGCGTCGATGTTGCCCACCGTGTAGCCGGCCTGTTTCAGCAGCAGGCCCACCTGGCGCAGCAGCTCCAGCGAGTCCGCGCCCTTGTAGCGGGGGTCGGTGTCGGGGAAATGCCCGCCGATGTCCCCCAGCGCGGCAGCGCCCAGCAGCGCGTCGGAGACGGCATGCAGCAGCACATCGGCGTCGGAATGGCCCAGCAGGCCCTTCTCGTACGGGATGTCCACCCCGCCCAAAATCAGCTTGCGGCCCTCCACCAGGCGGTGGACGTCGTATCCGTGGCCAATGCGCATTCTGCTTTCTCCTTTCAGGTCCTCGATGGTGGTGATCTTGGCGTTGGCGTAGTCGCCCTCCACCAGCTGCACGGCAAAGCCGGCCAGCTCAAACAGGCTGCAGTCGTCGGTGACAGCGGAGGCCTGCGGCCCCCGGACCCGCTCCATGGCCTGCAGGTAGCGCGCGCGGTCAAAGCACTGGGGCGTCTGCACCGCAAACAGCGTGCTGCGGTCGGGCGTGGCCTGCACGCGGCCGTCCGGCGCGGCGACCTTGACGGTGTCCTTGACCGGCACGGCCGGGGCGGCGGCACCGGTTTGGGCGGCGGCTTCCAGCGCGCGGGTGATGACCGCCTGGCTGACAAAGGGGCGGGCGGCGTCGTGGATGGCCACCAGCTGCCCCCTGGCCGCCAGCACCCCGGCGCGCACGCTGTCCGCCCTTGACGCGCCGCCCTGCACAACGGCGGCGGGCTTGCCGCAGCGGGCAGCCAGCGCACGGCACTGCTCCAGGTTGCCGCCCGCCACCAGCACCAGCTGGTCGACGGCGGGGTGATGCTCAAAGGCCGCCAGGCTGGTCTCCAGCACGGTGCGGCCGTCGGGCAGGCGGTGGCTCAGCTTGTCAAATCCCATCCGCCGGGATGCCCCGGCGGCCACCAGGATGGCGGTGACGGTCCTGCCGTCCGCTGTCATGATGCAGCCCTCCCTGTTCCAATGCCGGCGGCGCAGCCTGCAGGCGGCCGGCGGCAGAATATTCCATGATTCTCATTATACAGAGATTTGCAGAAAAAATCCACCGCCGGAGATTACAAATCCGGCGGCCGGAAAGCGGAGAAAGCGCAGGGAAGCTATGGTTTTGACGCGCAGGCGGCAAAACTGCGAAGCAGCAAAATCTGAAAAAACGGGCCGACGGCTGCGTTTGTCAGGGTGTATCGGACAAATCCAAAGTGCCGGGGATCTGTCTGAGACACCCTGGATCTTGCGGCAAAGGTCCCAGGCCCTGCCTCTGCTTTTTCTGGTTTTTCTGGGGCCGGGCAACGCAAAAACCTCCCGCGGCAGCGCCGGGGAGGTCTTTGCCTATTTGGGAATGGAAGGGGGGATGGCGGTTTTGGGGCCGCCTGCCCGGCCGGAAACGGCAGGCGCGGCGGCAGCGTGCGGCAAAGCGCCCTCATGCGCGGCGCTTTTTGTCCAGGCGGATCTTGTCCGCGATCATGGCGATGAACTCCGAGTTGGTGGGTTTGCCGCGCAGGTTGTGGATGGTGTAGCCGAAATAGCTGTTGAGGGTATCCACATCGCCCCGGTCCCAGGCCACCTCGATGGCATGGCGGATGGCGCGCTCCACCCGGCTGGCGGTGGTGCCGTTGCGCTTGGCGATTTCCGGATAAAGGCGCTTGGTGACGGCGTTGATGTACTCGTGGTCGTCGATGGTCAGCAGGATGGCGTCCCGCAGGAACTGGTAGCCCTTGATGTGGGCGGGCACGCCGATCTGGTGCAGGATCTCGGTGACGACCAGCTCGTCGCTGTCCTGCGGGAAGGTGACGCGGGGCGCCGCCGTGCCGGCGCACTTGAGCACGCGGGCGGCCAGCACCGTCTCGTCAAAGGGCTTGACGAAAAAGAAGGAGAAACCGTTGTCCAGAAGCTCCTGCTCCACCGCCTCGTTCTGGAAGGCGCCGGTGACGAAAAAGGTGGTCTTGGGGCCCTGGCGGCCGATCTGCGCCTCGTACCGCTGCTTGACGGTGATGGCGTCCAGGTCCGGCATGAACGCATCCAGCATGGCCGCCTGCGGGCGCTGCTCCAGCAGCGTTTCCAGCGCCTTGGTGCCGTTGCGCTCGCACACCGTTACCGAAACGCCCTTTTCTTCCAGTGCTTTCCTGCACAAAGCCGAAACATCGGCCCCTGTATCTGTCATCACAAACTTGATTCTCTCCATAGCCTGCTGTCTCCTTCTGTGTGGGTGGTTGTCTTGGTGACAGTGGTAATTTTACCATATTTTTCCATATACTTCAAGGGGATTTTCGCAAATATTTTTGGACTTTTGCGGCCCTTTTTCGCGCCGCTGCGCGGCATTTCCCCGTGATTCGACAGAAAAGCCGGGCGTCTGCGCTTTTGGGCAGCAGACGTCCGGCTTGGCCGTTTGGCGGATATCTTCCCTTTTTTGCCATTTGGGGCGAGGGGTGTCAGCTTTGGGCGGCGGCTGTGTCGGCGGCAGCCAGCATCGTCTGGGCAAAGATGGCATAGCCGCGGGCGGGGTCGTTTACCAGCACATGGGTCACTGCCCCCACCAGCATGCCGTCCTGCAAAAGCGGGCTGCCGCTCATGCCCTGGACGATGCCGCCGGTGGCCGCCAGCAGCTCCGGGTCGGTGACGCGGATCAGCATGTTGCGGTTGGGGTCGGCGGCGTTCAGGTCCACCCGTTCGATGCGCACGTCGTACAGCTTTGCGGCGCCGCCGTCGATGGTGGCAAGGATCTGCGCCGCGCCGGGCTTGACCTCCTGGCTGTTGGCCACCGGGCAGACGGCGCCCTCCACGCTGCCGGTCAGGCGTCCATACACGCCGGTGGCGTCGTTGGCCAGCACGGTGCCCAGCACCGCGTCGCTGGAGAACTCTCCCCGCAGTTCGCCGGGCGCGCCGGCCGTGCCGGCCACGCAGCCGGTGATGGTGACCGGCACGATCTCGCCCGAAAGCAGCGAGATGGAGGCGCCGGTGTCGGTATCGCTGATGGCGTGGCCCAGCCCCGCAAAGGTGCCGTTCTGCGTGTCGGCAAAGGTCAGCGTGCCGATGCCCGCCGAGGAATCCCGCACCCAGATGCCGGCCTTGTAGCTGCCGTCCTGGTCCTGTACCGGGGTCAGCGTGCAGGTGCAGCGCGCGCCGTCCCGCAGGTAGACCACCTCCATGGGGCCGCCTGCCGCTGCGGTGATGGCGGCGCTGAGCTCATCGTTGCTGCGCACAGTGCGCCCGCCTGCCGAAACGATCAGGTCGCCCAGCCGCAGGCCGGCCTCCTTGGCGGGGTTTTCGCTGCCAAGGCTGGTGTACAGGTCCGAAAAGGCCACCACCAGCGCACCGTTGGAGAACATTTTTACGCCGAAGGGCGTGCCGCAGACCACCACGCTGCGCCGCTCGGCAGCGACGGTGCGCACCGTCTTGACCGGGATCAGGTCAAACAGCGCCAGCGTCTGGGTCTGGCTGCCGTCTGCGGCGCCGGCGCTGGCGGGGACCTCACCCGAAGCCGCCCGGCCCGGCTGTGCCGAGAGCCAGGGCATCGAGGCGATGGCCAGCGTCTGACCCGGCTGCACGGTGAAGGTATCGGGAAGCGCGCGGCGCAGGGCGTACATCCCCGCGCCGGCCAGCACGGCGGCGGCCAGCACCCACCCGGCCGCACGCCGGAACAGCTTGTGCATTTGCATCATCTCCCTGCCTTACAGTATGTGCAGGGCACGGCGAATTATTGCGGGTTTTGCCGTTCGGCAAATTTTGCATGGAATGGGGCGTTGGATTTGACAAACCGCGCGGCAGTTGGTAAACTTGTGTGTACCGGCCAAAGCGCAGGGCTGCGGCCGGACCCGCGCGGGTATGGCGGAATTGGCAGACGCGCCAGACTTAGGTGCTGTCACCTCAGTGAAGAATTTCCCATCAATCAGGTAAAAGCAGGCATGGCCTGTTTTTATAGATGCGGCTCAAGCGCAATGCTCCGCCTCGGGCATCCCCTCCCCGAGTAAAAATAGAGGGAAACTGAATATGCGGGTATGGCGGAATTGGCAGACGTGCAGGATTTAGGTTCCTGTGCCGCAAGGCGTGTGGGTTCGACCCCCACTACCCGTACCATGAATAGAACGGCAGCTTACTTTTTCGCTGCCGTTCTATCCCTTTTTTAAGGCTTACACCTGAGCATACAGAAATCAAGTTACCAATAAGTGCTTATAACGAAAGGCATGGTGAAAATATAGTGGAGAGGATTCATGATTTTCAAAAAAGAACGCCTGACCCAGTTTCTGTAGAATACATCCCGACTCCTTCTGGAGTTATTCCAGTGTATTCAATTATAAGTTTTCATTCGCTAACACAGTTTATTGGTTATGGAAAGTATATTAACAAAGGTTGGGGAAATGTATATTTGAGAGGTCAAACATCTCTGTACGATGGCTACATATCCCCTTCTGTTCTCCGTCGACAAAAAATCAATCCCGATGAACACATTCTCCCTGTTCAAAAGGAAGATGATATAGGAAAGATAAAAGCGCTTCAGTTTTACCCCTTGAATTACAATAAGCGTATTGCCGATTACAAATCCTATCTCGGCAGAAGCATTAAGAGTACTATCCATTTCCCTGAGTGGAACAAAAATATTATTGAGCCACTACTTCAGCATTATGGCGTAAGAACACATTGGTTAGATGTTGTAGACAATACTTGGATTGCGTTGTGGTTTGCATTGCATCAAGCTAAGGCAACCATTGTAAATAACCGAGAATACATTCATATGTATGAAAGCGCCATTTCTGAATACGGTTATATTTTTCTCATTGGCAGTGACGCCAAAGCTGAAGACTCTCATTTTTCTGGTATGTATAGAGGAGAGACCACCATTATGGTTGATCTTCGAAAAGCCGTTCCGTCTTATTTCTTACGTCCACACGCACAACATGCGCTCATGTTGCGAAAGCATAGTGAAAATTGTGAAGACTTTTTTGACTATACTGACAAAGTTATAGGTATTGCAAAGATTTCTGTAGCAGATGGATTAAAATGGATCGGTCAGACAGGACTTATGTCGGTACAAAGCTTATTTCCTCCACCGTATTATGATACAGGCTATGCCAGTCTCTTGAATGAATATCACAATCAAAGAGATGATACGAACTTTATAAAGCACTTCGGCTCTATCCAAAACATCTCGTATTAATGGTCTGTATAATTTCCGTTTTCAGATTTATATATTCGGTCAATTATAATTGCATCTACTTCCCCTTCCAGTTCCTGAATTCTTTTCTGCAACGATAAAATGTGGGCGTCGAGGACCGGTTTCCTCAACGCCCACATTTTTTGCTTCTGCTTCAGTCCCTTCTGCTCCTCAGCCACCCTGATCCGCATGGTCTGGGCAAACTCCTGCACCGCTGCATCCAGCACCTCCTCATGGATACGGTGAGAACTGCAGTAGCTTTTCCCGTTCCGATGGTAGCCCTTACAGACATACTCCACACGCCGCTTGCCGTTCCAGTACCGGATCATCGGCACAAAGGGGCTGCCGCACTCTTTGCAGAGAATCAGTCTGGCGTAGCGGTGCTTCGCCTTGTTGCCATTGGCCGGACGAGCTTGCGCTTTCAGTTTTTGCTGAGCCTTCTCCCAAATGTCACGCTCAATAATGACAGGGAAGAAGTTTTGGTGCCGATACCACTCCGCCTGCTCCAATCGCTTCGCCTTACCGCCGTTGGTTTCCGAGCGGTGGTTGATCAGCACCCCGGTATAGGCCTCCTCCACCAGGATATTTTTTACGCTGGCAGATCCTCCCACTCCGCTTTCGTGGGATGCACTTCGGGCGGTGGTGTCAGATCCTGCACCGGAGGCTGTGGCGTAGTCTGTACCATCTGCGCGGGTCGGTTCTTCTCCAACAGCTCGTCCATGGATAATTTCTTCTCTGATCCTGAATTCATATTCCATATTCTCCTTCAGATATTTGTCCCCGAACAGCAGGCGGTCACGGCACTGCCAGCCGCTGGGTGTGGTGTAGGTGATGTTCCGCCGGGAGGTTTCCCAGCGTACCTTGTAGCCCTCGCTCTCCATCAGCGCAATAAACTCCTCACGGTTAGAGGCGTGGCGCATACAGTCGTTGATGATGTTCATGAGCTGCAGTTTTTTGCTCTGGCCACGGGCGGCCGTGTGATACTCGCCGATGGACATCGTCTTGGTCTTCTCTTTCCTGTTCGTGGGGTTGAACACAGGGAGAGAAAACTTCATGCAGACTTGATCGTTGCGCTGCCGCAGTTCCTGGAGCTGCTCCTTTGCGATGTGCAGTTTCTTTCCCGTGTCGAAGTTGACGGAGTTAATGAGGAAGTGGGAATGGATAGGTTGCGTCACGAGCCGGACGAACCATCTGCAGCGTGTCGATGATAACCAGTACCGTATCCGAGTGGGCAGTGAGGAATGTTTCCACCTGCTCCTCCAACCCCTGTCCAATAAGGGCACACTCCGTGCAGAAGTGGACGCTGCTTGGTGCGTCCTCGGTGATCTCAAAGAGCC
>ERZ1643249.1618-NODE-1618-length-22415-cov-16.646333_pt1 | contig 22415 bp, 15 predicted proteins | sample MGYA00579263_ERZ1643249 | MGnify/ENA primary metagenome ERZ1643249 (study PRJEB29033, sample SAMEA4952264) | chicken gut metagenome | biome: Broiler Chicken; feature: Gastrointestinal Tract; material: Caecum | place: Ireland | collected 2018 | study: Broiler... | reverse complement strand
TAAAATCATCTATGCTTGTCGGGTCACTGTTATTGTCCATTTGTATACGGACGTCCTTCATGTATAGACTTTTGTCGGCTATTTCAAAGTTGACACTGCCCTGCATGGTTATTGTTTGTGTTTGAGCAGCATAGATACCGACAATCAACATGGCAATTGCAAATGCAACCATAATAAATGCAGTAGTCAATTTTATCTTTAAACTTTTCATAAAATCCTTCCTTTAAAAAAATAGGCTAGAAAATTTTAAAATAGTTTCTATTATGTGGATAACTATTTTAAAAAAATTTTCTAGCCTATTTTACCCCCCCCGCCTTTTTTGTCAAGCAAATTGACCCACTTCGCATAAATTTTTCCACCAAAAAAGGCTACTAACCTGTACGGCTTCGAAAAAAGTGAGAATTTTGGGGTGGCTAAAACCAATTTTATAATGTTTTTATTAAAAAATGATGCAAACTAAGTTTGCCAAAAAAGGCAGGCGGTAGTATCTGTGTCCCAAAAATATGGTTTTATTTGGAAAATGTGAGCGGAAATACAGAACTTACAAGTGGTTACTTGAGCGGATAGTCGTCCAACATTTGGTTGGTCGCCGAGCATTTGGCTCGAAAGCGGAGATAAAGTCTAAACCCACAACTCACTCCATCGGATAGTCGTCGAACATCTGGTTCGCGGACAGTGATCCAAACTAAGTTTGGTCGTCCAACATTTGGTTGGTCGCCAAGCCTCTAGGCTTGAAAAATGCGACTTGTTTGAGCCGTCTAAGGCTCATATTCCGTTTTTGAAAATCAAAAACGGTATTGGTTGACTTTTTTAAAAGTCAACCGCAAGTCGCAAATATAAACTATGTGATGTTAAAATTTTATTTGCATAAAATTTTATAAATTCTAGCGAATTTGTGTGTTTTACACACTCATCTCATAGTATTTATTACCATCAGCCTCACCCTTGCGAGCAAGTTCGGCTTCCGATAATATAACAAATTTAATTTATTCTACTCGGGAATATCAAATTTCTACATTATTTACAAGCATCAAATTTTATTTAAAGTTTACAAATCTATAAACCTTATCCATTTTATTTATAACCATATCAAATTTTATTTAAACTTCGTTAATTTATCAAATCTCGTTCTAGTGCCAAGGATAATAATCACATTTTATAAATGTAATAAATCTCATCTCGCAAATAAAACAAATTGATATTTATATTTATCCTATTTTACTATAAAAATTCAATTAAAAATAATACAATCTAGTTACCAACCGACTACTACCTTATCAAAGCAGTCTTTAAGTGACAGACCTTCTATGTCATTTTTAACAATCAAGTCAATTTCTTTTACAACTGCACCATCGTTTGATATTATTGCTTTGCCGACAACGTCATTTTCTTTGGTTGGAGCGGATATTCTCTTTGGATTTTCAAAGGTCACTTCATAATTTGGCTTTTCACCCTTTTTTACAACGACCGCAAAGTCCTCTTTAGCAAAGATATCCACGTTCTCTGACTTACCTTTGCTTACTTGTAAGTTCATAACTGGGCTGACACTATCAACAATCTTTTTACTTTCAAAGTTTGCAAAGCCATAATTAAACAGTTTTGTACATTCATTGAATCGAGTTTGACTGTTGCTTGCACCAATAACCACTGATATCAATCTCATATTGTTTCTTTTAGCAGAAGCAGAGAGGCAACATCCTGCTTCATTAGTTGAGCCAGTCTTTCCGCCATCACAGCCATCATAATATCTAATTAACCTATTAGTATTGACAAGTTCAGTCTTTCTTCCCGATGGGTGGACAAGTTCATCCATCCAAATTGTACTATATTTATGATATAATTCATGCTCGGCAACTTCTTTTAAAACAATTGCACAATCTTGCGCACATGAATATTGTTCTGGTGCTGGAAGTCCTGTGCAGTTTACATAATAGGTGTCATTCATTCCTAGTTCTTTTGCCCTTTCATTCATCTTAACGACAAATGCTTTTTCACTGCCACTTATATGCTCGGCAAGTGCGACCGATGCATCATTTGCTGATGAAATTATAACACTTTTTAGCATATCACCTGCTGAGTACTCAACATACGGGTCAATAAAGACTTGACTGCCACCCATACCTGATGCATTTTCTGAAGTTGTTATCATGGCGTCTTCTGTCAACGTACCTTTGTCAAACTCCTCTAGTGTCAAGAGAATGGTCATCATTTTGACCATACTTGCAATTGGCAAGTGCAATTTTGGGTTATGGCTATATAGCATAGTGCCAGAAGCATAGTCTACAAGGCATGCACTTTTGCATGTTAAATCTACCTCACCTTCTGCACTTGCTGTCAAGCCCATGCCACCTGCCAGACAAGGAATAAGCAAGCATATTGCTAGAATAAAAATAAAGAATCTTTTCATAATACTCTCCTTTTATGGTTAGTGTTATCAAAAAATTCTTTTTTATACTTATTTATCATTTAATTTTTTTCAAAATTGATTTTAAATCTTAAATTACGAGGATAACTTTTGCACTGAACAAGGCAAGTAGTATTGTCTCAAGTAGGCATAATAGTAAAAGGCAAATCAAAGTTGAAACAATGATTTTTGTCTTCTGTTTTGGCATACGACAACCTCCAAAATTACGTTGGTCGCAGAATGTCTTAGACATTGTGATAAAGAATATTGAAAGGACAACCAAAGTCAACAACTGACAAGGAAAAGCCACTATAACAGATACTACAACTCCCGAAAACCCATAAAAGACTATCATTAAACATAGGTTTAAGCCCAACAAATATGCCCTATAACCTAAAAATATAAGCCCGATTGCAAAGGTATAGTTGTTATAACTGCTACCGAGTAGTATAGCAAAGACAAGAAGCATTGACAAAAGCCGAGTAAAGAAAGTCGAAGAATTTACACTATTTGATGATATGTCTACAACTCCAAAACTGTCAGAAATACTATAACTGTCCTTGGTGCGAACGGCGACAATTATACCTGTAATCAGTGCTATAACCATTAAAACTAAGATTATTATGGTCTTTATTTTGCAAGCCTTGACACAGTCCAAAACAAACTCAAAAATATCCTTGAAAAATCGATTTTTGTTCTTATTTGTCATATTTTAGTTTATGAAAATATTTGCCAAAAAAGAACAAAAACTCGGCAAAATAGTCTTATCAATCCCTTCTATCAAAATCTTAATATAATTCTATAAGTTTTTCAGCAAATGCCTTGACATGCTCATAAGTTAGTCCACCTTGGAAATAGGCAATATATGGGCTACGTATAGGGCTGTCACAAGACAGTTCTATTGATGAGCCGCCGACAAATGTCCCTGCTGCCATGATAACCTTATCATTGTAGCCTGGCATATCCCATGGCAGTGGCAAAACGTACCCGTCTATTGGTGACACTTTCTGCACTGTTTGTACAAATTTGATAAGTTCGTCCGCCGTGTTAAACACAACAGATTTGACAATATCTTGTGGTATTTCTTGGTTGGATGGAATGACTTTATAGCCCTTATCTTCCATAATCTGCCCAACAAGTGCGGTGCCTTTTAGTGCCTGCGCCACTGTGTGCGGTGCCATAAAAAGTCCTTGATAGAATAGGCGGTATCCCATTTCAAAAGAGCCGACTTCGAGTTTTAGTGACGGGTTTGTGTAACGTGAGGAAATTCTATCAATCGCCCTTTCGCTCCCAACAATATATCCGCCTGTCGGAGCAAGTCCGCCACCTGGATTTTTAATGAGTGAGCCTACAATGACATCTGCTCCAACGTCTGTCGGTTCAATATCGTCTACAAATTCGCCGTAGCAGTTGTCAACAACTATAAAAGAATCCTTTGACAACTTCTTGATATTTTGAAAGATGTCTTTCATATCATATGGTGAAAGTGCTTTTCGTGAGGAGTATCCTCTTGACCTTTGAAGATAGACCACTTTTGATTTTAACTTTTTAACTTTTTTATATATCTCCTCTTCTTTGAAAGAACTATCCTCATTTAGGTCTATTTGATGATATTTTACTCCATAGTCCTCAAGTGAAGAGTTCCCCTTCCCAAATAAAGATGCATGCAAAGTGTCATAAGGCAAGCCTGTTATTGACAAAATGTTGTCGCCTGGCATAAGTAAGCCATATAGAACGGTTGAAATAGCATGGGTCCCACAGGTAAGAATTGGTGAGACTATTGCCTTTTCGCCTCCAAAGACCTTGGCATATACTTTCGCGAGAGTGTCACGTCCCACATCGTCATATCCGTACCCAGTTGTGCCGGCAAAACACTGAGACGAGACTTTGCTGTCAATAAAAGCCTGTAATACCTTCTTTTGATTTTTGAAGGCAATTTGGTCTATCCTTTTAAACTGGTTTTGAAGTTTTATCTCTGTTTCCATTAAGATTTTTTCTGTGTCAGCCATTTATCTATCTCTCCTTTCATCTGTGAATATGCCTTTTCTTGGTCACTGCTATCAATATAGATGACGTTGCTAATTCCCTTTAAAAAGGTAAGTTGCCTTTTTGCATAATTTCTGGTGTGTTGTTTGATAAGTTCGCTCATTTGCTTAAAATCTATCTCATCTTTTAAATAACTCACAACTTCTTTATAGCCTATTGCTCGCATAGGTTGAATATTCTCTCCGTATTTTTCGTAAAGATTTTTCACCTCTTCTACAAGCCCGCTATCAAGCATTATGTCAACACGTATGTTTATTTTTTTGTAAAGTTTTGCCCGCTCCATTGATAGAGCAAAGGTCAAAAAGTCGTACTTGGTTTGCCTTGACGACTGTTTGGTGCTTCCAAACTTTGCTATTTCGTAGGCACGTATCACACGTACTGCATTATTTTTATCAATATCTTTTGCAACCTCTGGATAAAGGGTTTTGAATTCATTGTACACCTCGCCTAAGCCCTTTTCTACTATCTGTTTTTCTAATTCCGCTCTAAAGGTTGTATGTTTTTCGGTGTCGCCAAAGTTATATCCCTCTATCAGTGCCTTTGCATAAAGTCCTGTGCCACCCACTATGATTGGAAGTTTGCCCTTTATGGTTATCTCGTCAACTTTTTCTTTGGTGTACTCAATAAAATTATATACCGAAAACTCCTCATTTGGCTCTTTGATATCCACTCCGTAATGGACTATTCCTTGCATCTGTTTTGTAGTAATTTTTGCAGAGCCTATATCAAACTCTTTGAAAACTTGGACTGAGTCGGCAGAGATAATCTCACCATTATACTCTTTTGCAAGCCTGACTGCAAGGTCACTTTTGCCAGAACAAGTTGTGCCTAAAATAAAAAGTACCTTTTTCATTAATATTTTCCTTTCGACTTTTTGAATTCAAATTTTTATGTTTTTTCTTTGTTTTTCTTTATAAATTATTTTCTATAAATTTAATTTTAATAAACTTATTAATAAACTTATAATATAATAATATATCCTAAAATAGGTTATATTTTATCAATCTTTAAACAACTCGTTTAAACATTTTTTCAAACTCATATTTCGTGATAACAAGGGCTATTGGTCTGCCATGCGGGCAAAGCATTACACCTTTTCGTACCTGCTCTAATATATAAGCACATTCGTCTTTGCTGATACTATCGCCTGCTTTGATTGCATGTTTACAAGCGGTCTGACAAAGTTTGTTATGAATATAGTCGCTTGCTTTTTTATCCCAACTCATGCTCTCCTTAACAACTTCATCTACGAAATCGGCAAGTTCAATGCTGGTAAGCACATAAGGCACACTCTTTATTGTGTAGTTATAGCCATCCTTTTCAATGACAAATCCGAGTTTTTGTAATTCGTCAAGGGCCAAATCAATCTGCTGTGACTCCTTGGCACCAAGTGAAAAATTATATGGTGCAAGAAGGTCTTGGCTTGCAACATTTCCGCTATCTACCGATTTTACAAGTTTGTCAAAGAGAAGTCTCTCATGCCCTGCGTGCTGGTCAATAAAGAAAACACTGTCATCATATTCAATGACAATATATGTTTTAAAAAGAGTACCTAGGATATTCATCTCATCCTTGACTGAAGCCTTTAAAAACTTTTCTTCACTGAACTTTCCTTTGATATCCTCTGAAAATTTTGTACCAGATTGGTCAAAGAAAAATATGGTGTTGGAGTTTGACTTATATTGTGGTTTTACAGAGAGTTTTGATAGGTCGTCAATCTCCTTGTTGATTGTGTCGCCGTTTTCATCAATAACTACATCGTCATCTTTAACGTTTTCAACTTCAATTTCAAACTCCTCGGGATTGATGAGTTTCTCGTTTCGGTCAAATAGGTCAATAGAATAACTCTTCCCTTCACTCATTCTTGTTGTGTTTTCACTCTTTACGTCTTCAGTCTGCCCCTTTGAGTTTGGATTGCTAGCATGGTTAGTTGCAAAATCTTCATTAACTGATTGGTCTAAATTGCTTTGACTTTTGCCATAGAATCCCCCAAAATTGTTATTTGTTTGACTCATAAAATCTTCGGCACTTAGGCTTGCTATTTGGTCAGTTGAAAGAAGTGCATTTTCGACCGCCCTTCGCACTACTCCAAAAATTTTGTTAGGATTGTCAAATTTAACTTCTCTCTTTGACGGATGGACATTGACATCGACAGATGTTGGGTCAATGTTTAAAGATAGTACATAGACAGGAAATCTGCCCTTCATCAAAAAGCCTTCATACACACTTTGAACGGCATTGGATATAATAAAATTCTCCACCATTCGACCATTGACAAAAAGTGTTTGATAGGTCCTATTGCTCTTTGATATCTTTGGTTTTGTGACAAAGCCTGTCACCGAAACTCCTTCGCTTTTATAGTCCACTTCAATTAGATTGTCGTAGACCTCTCTTCCATATATCGTATATATTATGTCACGCATACTACTAGATATAGTGTTATAAATTAATTTCCCATCAACATAATATGTGAATGAGATATCGCTATGTGAGAGCATAAAACGTTCTACCAAATGGGTTATTTCCGCCTCTTCTGTCTTTGGTCTGCGTAGAAATTTTGCTCTAACAGGAGTATTAAAAAATAGATTTGAACAACTTATTGTAGTGCCATTTTCTCTTGCGACTTCTTTGACTTCATCAAATTTTCCTCCGCTTACTATTAAAGAGTAGCCAACCGCACTATCCTTTGTCTTTGATGAGAGTTTGATTTGAGTGACCGAAGAAATGCTCGCAAGTGCCTCACCACGGAAGCCTAGACTTTCAATATTGTCAAGGTCTTCTACATTCTTTATTTTGCTGGTAGCATGAGGAAGGAAGGCGACAGTCATATCGTCCTTTTCTATTCCACAGCCATCATCGGCGACTGTTATATTTTTTATACCACCCTCTTCTATTTCAATCCTTATATTTTTGGCACCAGCATCGATTGAGTTTTCGACAAGTTCCTTTACAATAGATGCTGGCTTTTCTACAACTTCTCCTGCAGATATCCTATTATATACAAGTGGTGAGAGTACATTAATCTTCATGATTTTCCTCCTTTGCTCTTGTCACGAGGTCATTGAGTAAGTCAAATGCATGCATAGGCGACACCCTATTGATGTCAATATCCTTCAAAATCGACAAAATTGTAAGAGCCGTCTTGTTGTTGTCCTCAGCCCTCTCCTTATTCTCCTTGAAAATATCAAGGTCGAGTTTTTTGTTGACCTTTTCAAGATTTTTAGAAATCTCCTTTGCTCTGTCAAGTACCAGTTTTGGCACCCCTGCGAGTTTAGCAACCTCAATACCAAAACTTCGACTTGCACCGCCTCTGACTATCTTTCGTAAAAATACCACGTCATCATCAAGTTCTTTGACTGATATTTTGTAGTTTTTAACTCCTGGAATTACCCCCTCAAGTTCGGTAAGTTCGTGATAGTGTGTCGCGAAAAGAGTCTTTGATTTAAAATTCTTTGAAAGATATTCAACCACCGACCAAGCAATAGCAAGACCGTCAAAAGTTGAAGTCCCTCGTCCTATTTCATCAAGCACAATAAGACTTTTATCAGTAGCATTTGCAAGAATATTTGCAACTTCGCTCATCTCAACCATAAAGGTACTTTGTCCAAATGCTAGATCATCGCTCGCTCCAACACGCGTGAATATCCTGTCTGTTATCGGAATTTGAGCCTCTTTCGCTGGCACAAAACTTCCTATATGAGCGAGCAAGGTTATGATGGCGACCTGTCTCATGTAAGTACTTTTTCCAGCCATGTTTGGACCTGTGATAATCATAATCTTATTGTCACCTTCATCAAGGAAAGTGTCGTTTACAACAAACTCCCCCTTATTCATAAACTGCTCAACAACTGGATGACGTCCGTCAATGATTTTAAGTTCCTTGATATTTGAGTTTATTGTTGGTTTGACAAAATTATTTTTAACAGCGACCTCTGCAAGCGAAAGTATTACGTCTATCTTTGCCACAGCACGTGAAATATCTTGAAAGGTTTGCACATAACGAGATAAAATATTCTTTATTTCGCTATAAATATCACTCTCAAGTTGCTTTGCCTTCTCTTCAGAGCCGACAATTTTCTCCTCAATTTCTTTAAGGTCCTCGGTTATATAACGTTCGTTGTTGGCTATCGTCTGCTTTCTAACATAACGAAGAGGGACTTTATCAATTTGTGTTCTATTGACTTCTATATAATAACCAAACACCTTGTTTCTTGCAATTTTGAGGTTCTTTATACCAGTCTCTTCGCTTTCCTTCTTTTGAAGTTCCTCTATCCAAACTTTGCCTAGTGTTTTCGCATTTCTATACTCGTCAAGTTCCTTATTAAATCCCACTTTTATAAAGTTGCCCTCTTTCATATTGATAATCTCATTGTCGTCAGTGATTGACTTGTCGATGAGTTCTACAACATTATTTACATCATGAAGACTTTCTCGGCACTCATTCAAGTACGGGTCATCAATTTGTGAGAGTTCCTGTTTTATCAGCGGAATTTGTTGCAAAGATACCTTAAGTGTCACGAGTTCATTAGGCATAATATTGCCATAGGCAATCCTACCACCATGACGTTCAATATCCTTGACTTTTTTTAGAAGTTCGCTTATTCTATCTCGGACTATAAGTTTTTTGACAAGTTGAGAGACTGCATTGAGTCGCATATTGATGGCCTTTGGGTCTTGAAGTGGCTCATCGACCATCTTTCGCATAAGTCTTGCACCCATTGGTGTTTTGGTCTTATCAAGTACCCATAAAATTGTGCCATATTTCTTTCTATCCCTGTTATTTTCAGAGATTTCCAAATTTCGTCTTGTGTTTAGGTCAATAGTCATAAAACTCTTGTTCTTGACAAGGCTTATCTTGTTTATATTTTGAAGTGTTCGCTTTTGAGTCTCGTTTATATACTCAAACAATGCTCCAGCACTGCAAATAATCGCATTCTTACCCTTTAAATCATAGACATTTTCGTAGTTCTCGCCAAACTGTTTGACAAGGTTGTCGTTTGCTCTTCCCTTGGAATAAGCCCATTCATAGTATGGTGTCAATTTGGTAATATTTCCTATCCTTACCTGAGGAAGATTGTTGTAAATCTTCTCCGCTTCGCTGTTGCCTATAACTTCGGATGGCATAATTCGGGCGAGCAAGTTTGATAGTTCGCTCTCTAAATTTTCCTTAATCTCAACAACTTCAAAGACACCTGTCGAAATATCCACGTAACTTGCTCCTATCACATTGCCATTCTTGTACACCGACAAAAGATAGTTGTTCCTTTGTGCCTCAAGCATACTTTCATCAACAATTGTGCCTGGTGTGATGACCTGTACAACATCTCGCTCAAGCATCTTTACACCCTTTTGTGGTGTTGTCAACTGTTCGCATATTGCAACTTTATGACCATTGGCAAGCAGTTTGGATATATAAGTCTCGGCAGAATGATATGGCACTCCGCACATAGGTGCTCGTTCTTGTGTTCCGCATGATTTGCCTGTCAAAACAAGGTCAAGTTCGCTTGAAACAGTCAGTGCATCATCATAAAACATTTCATAAAAATCACCCATTCTATAAAACAATATGCAATCTTTATATTTTTCTTTGATTTGCAAGTATTGTGCCATTGCTGGCGATAATTTTTCAATCATCTTCTTTCTCCTTTTGCAATTTTTTCTCAAGTGCTAAAAGTTTGTTTACCCTTTTCCTCTTAACTTCAAGTGGAATTTGTCCTTCCATATGTTCGGCAACTGTGCCTTCACGTGGTGAAAACATAAATGCAAAAATACTGTCATATTTCACCCTTTCGACAAGGCTCAATGTGTCATTAAACTCATCTTCGGTCTCACTTGGAAAACCTACAATAAAATCGGATGTTATCCTTGCATTTGGAATCTTTGCACGTATCTTGTCAATTATTTCAAGATATTTTTCTCGTGTGTACTTTCTGTTCATAAGTTTGAGTATTCTATTGTTGCCACTTTGGGCTGGAAGATGGATAAACTTCTCTATTTTGTCTTCTTCGGCAATAGCATCTATGACGTCATCAGTTAAATCTTTTGGGTGTGACGTCATAAAAGAAAGTGTAAAATCCCCTTCAAGGCGACAAATATCTCTAAGAAGAGAGGCAAAACTCACCTGTGGAGACAGGTCTTTTCCATAAGAATTGACATTCTGACCTAGCAATGTAATCTTTTTGTATTTGCCTTCGGCAATAATATTCTTTATCTCCTTTAAGATATTCTCCTCTTTTCTTGATTTCTCCCTGCCCTTTACATATGGTACTATGCAATAGGTGCAGAAGTTATTGCAACCTTGCATGATATTGACCCAAGCATTGTCCCCGCTCGTCCTTTTGTATGGCAACACCTCGTCAATTTCGCCCTCTTGCATGATTTCAAGTTGACGTCCTTTCTTGACCGCTTCAATATAATATCCTAGTTTTGGCATATTAAAGGTGCCAATCACTATATCGACAAATGGGAATGTTGCCATGAGTTTTTGTGCCGTTTGCTCTTTCTGTGTCATACAACCGCAGACGGCAATGATTAGGTCCTTATTCTTCTTTTTTAGTCTCTTCAAATTGCCTACATTACCAAAAACTCTATCCTCTGCTCCTTCTCTTATTGCACAGGTATTAAAGACAATTATATCCGCATCTTCCCTTCTGTCAGTAGGCTGATAGCCTAGATTTTCTAGTATTCCAGCGAGTTTCTCTGACTCGTGTACATTCATCTGACAACCATATGTAACTATATGATATTTCACTTTTGTATTCTCCATTTAATAATTATTTTGACATATACATTAATTATACAATATATTTTCCAAATTTTCAAACAAAAAATTATGGTATAAAGCAAATAATTTTTTACTTTTAACACATAATAACCCTAATGAAAAAATTTATAAAGGTCTTTTTGATAATATTATTTATTTGTATTCTCGCCTGTTTGATAGGTGTTGCCTTTTATATTTCGTCTATCTATGTTAGTGCAAGAGCAATGCCACTAAATAAGGAGGCTCTCTCCTCTCCTTATATTTCCTTGCAAGTATTCGACAGTGAAAATAGACCTATCAAGGAGGACAATGAAATAAACAAGGCGGTCGTCAATATTTCAAATATAAGTGACAGCACCAAAAATGCTTTCATTTCTATTGAGGATAAGTCTTTTTACAATCATCACGGAGTCAATTACAAGCGAATTTTCAAGGCAATGATTAACAACCTAAAAGCAAGGAGTCTTAAAGAAGGTGCTTCGACCATCACTCAGCAACTTGTGAAAAACACACAACTGACTAGCGAAAAAACGTTTGAGCGGAAAATTAAGGAGATAGCACTTGCTCAAAGGCTTGAGAAAAACTATACAAAAGATGAGATACTAGAACTTTATCTCAACGTAATATATTTTGGTAATAACTGCTACGGAATTGAAAATGCTTCAAACTATTATTTTTCAAAAGATGCAAAGGACCTATCACTCGAAGAGTCTGCCATGCTGGCTGGGCTTATCAAATCGCCTGCGAAGTACTCACCTATTAAAAACTATGACAATGCACTTTCAAGACGTAACTTAGTTTTAAAAGAGATGTATCAAGATAAGTGCATAAGTGCAAGTGAGTATAATCTTGCTAAAAATAGCCCGATAAATCTCAATATCAACAATCAGCCTAAGAATAAGTTAAATTCTTATAGTCAGGCATCCATTGACGAAGCCGAAGAGGTTCTTGGTATTCCAGCAAGGCAGATTGCTCTTAAAGGATACAAAATTTATACATACCAAAACTCCGAAAAACAAGAAGCACTTGACGAGGCACTAAAAAAGCAAAATATTTCAAGTGATTATGCCGGCATTGTAATTGATAACGAAGGACACAGCATAGTTGCATATAACGGAAATAGTATTTTTAAAATCTTAGATGCAAAACGTCAGCCTGGCTCATGCATTAAGCCTATACTTGTGTATGGACCCGCTCTCAATGAGGATATAATCTATCCTTGCTCGCAACTGCTTGATGAAAAAACCACTATTTCAGATTATACACCAAAAAATGTGGGCGGTGTCTATCGTGGCTATGTCAGTGCAAGAGATGCATTATCAAAATCTATCAATATTCCTGCTGTGAAGGTCCTTTCATATGTCGGAATTGACAAGGCAAAAGCATATGCAGAGCATATGGGCATTGAGTTCGATGCAAAAGATGATAGTTATACCCTCGCTCTTGGTGGCATGACTTATGGTGTCAATATAAAAGACCTTGCAGGTGCTTACTCATCTTTTGCAAACAATGGCAGTTATTCAAAGCCAAGATTTATTTCCTTTATCACCGACAAAAACAACAAACTCATTTACATAAACAAACCGAAGACCGAACAGGTTATGAGAGAGGATAGTGCCTATCTTCTTACTGATATGTTAAGAACGTGTGCCAAAACGGGTACCGCCAAAAAATTAGCATCACTTGGGATTGATATAGCCTCGAAGACTGGTACTGTGGGCAAGAAAAATTCCAAACAAAATTTGGATGCTTGGAATGTTTCATACACCAAAGACCAAACCTGTGCTGTCTGGCTTGGAAATCTCGATAACTCGCCTATTGACTATGCTGGCGGAAATCAACCGACTGAAATTGTGAAAAATTATTTCTCGCTAGTTTCCGATATCTCTACTTTTGATAGACCATCCTCTATTGTCGAGCGAGATATTGATGAGACAGAACTCAATGAAAACCACAGAATTATGCTTGCTAACGTCTATATGCCTGAAAGATATAAACATAAGGAATTGTTCTCAAGTTTAAATTTGCCTAGTGACATCTCTGAAAAATTCACCAAAATTGATGATGTAAATTTTGCAAGCAAGGTGGAAAATGATAGTGCTGTTATCACCTTTGATGCGAAAAATTATTTAACCTACGTATTTAAAGAAAACGGCAAGACTTTAACTTCAATTTCAGGCAAAAATGGTGAGCAAAAAGTCTATCTGAGCATGAGCGGAAGTAAACTTAACATTGTGGTTGAATACTTCTACACACTTGAGCCGACACTAAAGAGTTACAAACAAATCAACTTAATCAAAACAAAAAACACATATAAGTCTAATGACAAGTGGTTTATGTAAAAAAGCCTCTATCGTACTAGAGGCTTTTTTTTAATCTTCCGCTTTGATTAATCTTCTACAATTGTATTGTTGTTAATCTTCAACTTTTTCTTCAACCTTTTCGCCTATTCCATAGGCATCCTTTACCTTTGTGAAAATTTCATTGTAGATATCTTTATTTTGCTCAAGGTATGCCTTAACATTTTCCTTACCTTGACCGATTTTCTCATCGTTATATGAGAACCATGAGCCTGACTTTTTGATAATATCCTTATCTAGAGCAAGGTCTATAACACATCCTGTTTGGCTTATTCCTTGACCATAGACTATATCAAACTCAGCCGTTCTAAATGGTGGAGCAAGTTTGTTTTTAACAACTTTGACAACTGTTCGATTGCCTATAAATGTGGTGCCGTCCTTTATGGTATCTTTCTTTCGTACATCAAGTCTGATACTTGAATAGAACTTTAAAGCCTTACCGCCTGTGGTTGTCTCAGGAGAGCCAAACATTACACCAACTTTCTCACGAAGTTGATTGATGAATATCACTGTTGTATTGCTCTTGTTGATGATACCTGTAAGTTTTCTTAGTGCTTGGCTCATCATTCTTGCTTGTAGTCCGACATGGTTGTCACCCATTTCGCCGTCTATTTCTGCCTTTGGAGTGAGTGCGGCAACTGAGTCAACGACAATAATATCAACCGAGCCTGATTTTACAAGTGTTTCGCAGATATTGAGTGCTTGTTCTCCATTATCTGGCTGAGATATTAATAGGTCATTGAGTTGGACACCAAGTTTTTCGGCATATGATGGGTCAAGGGCATGTTCTGCATCAATAAAAGCAGCCGTACCACCCGCTTTTTGTGCTTCGGCTATTATATGAAGGGATACAGTCGTCTTACCTGAGGACTCAGGTCCATATATTTCAATAATTCTTCCTTTTGGGATACCGCCAATACCTAGGGCAATATCTAAAGTCAAACACCCTGTTGAAATAACATCAATAGGTGCATTAACTCTGTCTCCAAGTTTCATAATGGCACCTTTGCCATATTGTTTTTCAATTTGAAGAAGTGCTTGGTCAAGTGCTTCTTTTTTGCTATCTTTTTTTACGTCTTTCTTTTCCATAATATCCTCTTATACGTATATTCTAACAAATTTTTTAACTTTTTCAAAACAAATTAAAAAGAAATATTCTTCTCCCTAAGTTTTTTGGCAAGGTGAAACAATAGCGAATTTTTAGCCATTTTTATGCAAGAGGTTTTGTCTGCTTTAAAACTATTTTTATAAATATGTATTTCGCCATTGACTGCTAGGGCAAAAATAAAATTAAGTCCCCCCTCTACCTCTTGTCCGCTCATTACCACGGCAACGTCTGATTGAGATTCCTTCTTGAAAACTTCCGCTTTTTCGCATAATTGCTCGTTTGTCTTTGTCTCAAAGTCCTCAAAACTTACCTTTTTAAGCACACTTTGTCCTTGAAATTTAAGCAAACTCTCTGCTATTTCTCCCTGTGTCACGTTTTCTATTATTGCCAAAGTTTTGTTTTGCAATTTTAGTACCCGTATCACAATTTCGCTAAGCCCCATATCGTTTTCACTGTAAAGATATTGTTTAAACTCACTTGCTATCATGACCATATTATCATCTATCAAACTTGACTGTCCGTCATAGGACATAACTATATCGCATAGCAAGTTGTCATAGATAAACTTATACGAAAAACCTGTTATTCTGCTCTTTAAATTTTCAAGGCTGTTTTTCACCTGCTCCTTTGATAACCCAAAAATATGAAATTGGCAATATTTTTTATTCTCGTCCTTTGTAAACACCTTTTGTAGCAAATGTAAGTCCTCTTCAAGCGGTACGAAGATTGTCTTTACCCCCGCTTTATCAAATACCACTACCTGCTCGCCGATTATAGCCTTTTTGCTACCCAAATTTCTAATATTCTTTATAATAAGATTGTCAAGGTGTCTATTTTCACAAAATACTATGAGGTTCTTATCCCCCTGCAAGGTGATTTTATCTAGGTCAAAGGGTGAAATTTTAAATTCAGTTATATCAACTAAATAATCAAGGCATATTTGATTAAATAAGTCATAATCAAACTTGTCCTGTCCTTTCAAAATATTGTCTGAAAATATAGACACCTTATATTCCATCTTTAGTTTGTATCCTTTTCGTCTATTTCGTCTGCTGGGTTCTCGTTATCGTCATTTTTTATAACGACACTCTCAATTTCGTCCTCACTAGAAGCATTTAGGTCAATAAAGTTTTTAGGCTTTTCTTCCTCTGATTTGAAGACCTTTTTGTTTCTTATAAGGTAACTTACTCCTGTATAAATCGTCAAAAGTGTTGTGGCAACCAAAAGAAGCATTAAAATAAAGTTGATAATGCCAATTGTCCTATCATTTTCGCCAACATGGACAACATCGGTCAAGATAAAAGCAAAAATCATATAAATGCTTATTATTACAAATTGTGCGGTCGCTTTGATTTTTCCGCCCTTGTCTGCTGCTAAAATTACACCTTTTGCGGCTGATATTTGTCTCAATGCACTTATGATAAACTCTCTTGCAAGCATGATTACCACACAGGTTACACCAAGCCATGATGGATAGACAACCGGCATAGGCCAAGAAAAGTCAGCCGAAGAAGTCCTATCAAAAAGCGGCACGGCAACAATTAAAATCATACCCGTCATAACAAGCACTTTGTCGGCTATGGAGTCAAAGAATTTGCCAAGGTCTGTGACTTGGTTATTCTTTCTTGCAAGGTAGCCATCGACAAAATCTGTAAGGCAGGCAATGATAAATAATAGTGCCGAAACAAGTCTTCCATAAGGGATAAAAGTTGCAAGATAGAAAAATACGATAAATGGTATTAAAATAAGTCTTGCAAGGGTTATTTTATTTGGTGTGTTCATACAATCTCTCCTTTATAATCACTTCCATCAAAGTCATATATTTTGACTTTTACATATGTATAACATTTTACATTTCCATTATCCACAAATTTAACATTAAAGTCAACTAAAGGAGACATTTTTTGGCTATGCCCCATATACTCACCTGTTTGAGGGTCGAAAGAGTCGACTAAAACCTCCACAGTTTGACCTATTTTTTCTTTTGCTTTTTCGGTAACTATATCATTTTGGATTTTTGTAATCTTTTTAAGACGTCTTCTCTTGATAAATTCTGGCACTTGTTTTTTCATAAAGAAACTCGCGGTGTTTGGCTCTCTCGAATAAGGGAAAAAGCCTGCATAATCAAATTTGGTCTCTTGCACAAAATCGCAAAGTTTTTTAAATTGGGCTTTGCTCTCACCTGGGTATCCAACAATAAAGGTGGAGCGAAGGGCAATTTCTGGATAATTTGATTTTATCTTTTCTATTAATTCTCTCGTGTCTTTCTCATCGAGTTTACGTCTCATGCTCTTCAAAATATCATTATCAATATGTTGAAGTGGTATATCAAGATATTTGCACATCTTTTCATTTTTTGCAATATATGAAAGAAGTTCATCGCTCACCTTTTCTGGATAGGCATAGTGAAGTCTTATCCTGTCTAGTCCCTTTATCTTGCAAAGTTTTTCACAAAGTTTTATAAGACAATTTTCTTTGTATAAATCTTCGCCATATCGTGTTGGATCTTGAGCGACAAGTATTATCTCCTTTACTCCCCTTGAAACAAGGTTTTTTGCCTCGTCAACAAGGTCCTCCATAGGATAACTCTTATATCTTCCTCTTATTCTTGGAATTGTGCAGTATGAGCATACATTGTCGCATCCATCGGCTATCTTCAAATATGCATAACTTGGGCTGTTTGTCAGCACCCTTTCATACTTTTTGATAGGTTTTGATGGTTCAAGCCCGTAGAGTTTTTCTATTGTTCCTACAATATTATCATTTTCATTTAATCTCAAAAAGGCATCTATTGTCGGAAAATTCTCCTTCATGGAATTATAATTCCGCTCAGGAAAACACCCTGTCACAATGACCTTTTCTATCCTTTGCTCGTTCTTTAATTTTTCCATGCTCAAGATATTCATAATCGCTTCCTCTTGAGCAGGGCGAATAAAGGCACAAGTATTGACGATGACAATATCCGCCTCTTCTGGCTCTTCTACAATCTGTAGCCCGTACTCTTTTATCCGTCCAAGCATCTTTTCAAGGTCAACTTTGTTTTTGTCGCATCCTAGGCTGATTGCTGAGACGGTCTTTTGTTTAAGTTCTTCTTTAGTCATAAATATCTCCAAATATTGAATAAAATTCATCTATTGTAATGTAAACTTGACGTTGTTTTGAGCCTTCTGCACTTGAAATATAACCTCTCTCTTCCATCTGGTCAACTATCCTTGCTGCTCTTGGATAGCCAATTGAAAGTTTACGTTGAACCATAGTGGTCGAGGCAACCCCGTTGTCTATGCAAAGTTTGAGAGCCTGAGGAAGAAGTGGGTCAGCACCATTATTATCAGAGCCATTGTTTGTTGATTTGTTTGGATTGTTGATGGCATTGTTTGCCTCTTCATCGTATATCTCTTCGTTGTTTTCAATAATAAAGTTGACAATATCCTTTGTTTCTGGGGTGTCAATAAAACAACCTTGAAGTCGTGACGGTTCGGCATCAGACGGCTTATAGAGCATATCACCATAGCCAAGAAGTTTCTCGGCACCTGTTGAGCCTAAAATAACCTCGCTATCCACCCTACTTGCGACCTTGAAGGCAATTCGAGCAGGCAGGTTACCTTTTAAAGTACCCGTAACAACGTCCGTTGACGGTCTTTGTGTGGCAAGAATTAAATGAATGCCTGCGGCACGTGCTTTTTGAGCAATACGTCTTATCTTATCCTCAATTTCATTTTTAGCCACTGCCATAAAGTCGGCAAACTCATCAAAAATGATTACAAGATATGGCATTTTCTTCACTTTGTTTTGCACAACCTTGTCAAGTTTGTTATACTCTCCTATGTTACGGACACGCTCCTCTGAAATAAGTCTAAATCTTCGTTCCATTTCATCAACCGCCCACTGCAGTGCATTGACCGCTTTTGTCGGGTCGGTGATAACCTTAGGCACAACCATATGTGGCAAACCTTCATACATTGAAAGTTCCACCTGTTTTGGGTCAATCATGATAAATTTAACTTCATCAGGAGATGCTTTATACAAGATTGAGACAATTATAGAGTTTAAGCACACACTCTTACCAGAACCAGTTGTACCAGCGACCAAAAGGTGTGGCATTTTTTGTAGATTGCAAACCTTTACATTGCCTGTTATATCCTTGCCAAGAGCAAATGTAAGTGGTGACGGACTGAGAGAAAACTCCTTCGATTGAAGCACGTCTTTGATTGATACCTTTGCAACCTTGCTGTTTGGCACTTCAATGCCGACAATACTTCGTCCTGGAATAGGTGCCTCAATTCTTATTTGACCATTTGCCGATAGAGCATAGGCAATATCTGCATCAAGGGATAGAATTCTCTTGACAGAAATCCCCTCTGGCATTTCCATCTCGTACCTTGTTACTGTTGGCCCGATAACAACGTTCTGCACCTTTGCTGGAACACCGAAGTTCTCAAGAGCATTTTCAAGGGTCACTCTCTTCTTCACAACCTCTTCGTTGATTTGTGAAAGGTCATCAGAGATAGTGGTAATCAAGTCTATTGGTGGTTTTGTGTACTTATATGGTTTTATTTTCTCAGGTGGTTTATCCTCTTCAAGTTGAACAAAACGTTTTCGTCTCTCCATTTCATCACGTGGTTTGGTCTGCTCTGCCCTATCAAAAGAGGAACGTCTCTCGTTTAATATGCTATCCCTCTCGCCCCCCTCTTTCTCACTAGAGGTAAAGTCTTCTCGACTCGTCAATCGTTCCTCTCGTCTTGCTAAGGTCTCATCACTATTTGAGTGAGACAAATCTTGAGAATCTCGGGACAAACTATTTTCTCGTCTTGTGAGCGACTCTTCACGGCGAGACAGCCCTTCGTCCTCTCGTCTTATAAGGTTGTCTCTTTGGCTTAAGTGGTTGCCATCTTGAGGCTTGTCTTGCACCTCTGTATAATCTATATAATCGCTATAGTCATCATCTTTTACCTCATACTCGGGAAAATCAGGCTCGGATGGTTGTCTTTCAATCTTCTCTTGTTCTACTACACTTCGTATAATATCCTCAGCCTCGCTTGTAATCTCCTCAGGGCGAACTTCAGGCAGGTTCCCTCTCTTTATAGTTTGATTTTGCGAAAAATCATAACTCTCCTCATGCACATATGAGGCTGGTTTAATGCTCTCGTTTGATTTAAGTGAGTTGATATTCCTGTTTATCTCATTGATGCTAGCATTCGGCATACTGTTAGCATTCGTACTTGCAAAAGAGTTTGATTGCACTGTCATATTGCTACTTGGCTTTGGCTTATGCTCCATAAACTTTTCCATATCAACTTTGGGTGGAGACAGCAAATACTCCCGCATAGACATCCCAGCAGGAATCTTGTTATTGTTGTCTTCTGGCTCCTTAGGAAGTTTGACCTCCTTTGGTTTATATGGGTTATAGCCATTTCCGACCAAGCCCAATTTTTCACGAGCAGAAAGTTCCTTCTTCTCCTCTTCTTGACGATTTCCATCAAGCATAACATTGACTTCGTCATGGCTTTCACTTTCATGCAATTCGCTGTAATGTTTCTTTAAATTTAAGCGAGGATTTTCTATCTGTTTGGTCTGTTTTTCCTTGATTTGAAGTTTGATAGGCTTTGACTGAGCATTTGTCTTTTTAAGAGAGATAACAGCCTCGACAAAAAATGCAACACAGGTCACAAGAGCAAGTGCTAAAACAACATATGTGGCAGGCAAGCCCATTAAAAAGGCAAGAGTTGAAGGGATGAATCCGATTATCATTCCCCCTGCTGTAATCTGTTTTGAATAGTTAAGGGCAATGTATTGTCCATAAGTCAAACCAGACGGAGAACCTACAACAATAAGTTGGATGATTGCCAAAAATAGAATTAAACTTAGGCTTAGGAAAATAGCATATCTTTTTGGCATAACGTATTTTTTATTGTTTAAAAGTGCAAGTGCTACAATAATTCCCAGCACGGTCAGCGGATAGACAAAAATGCCAAGTATCCCTAAAAAGAAATATTGAAGTGCTGGCACAATACTTGTAACAGAAAATAAAAAGATAAGAGTTGAAGAGCCAAGCAAACTCCAACCGATTATCTTTTTAACATTCTTTTTCCCACTTTTATTTTTATTATTTACTTGAAATGTTGCCATGTCAATCCTTCATTTACATATAATATTCAATATAATGATAGCACAATTTTTGATTATTCACAAGTGCTAACAAGACTTTTTAAAGAATATTTTTGTAAATTTATAGATTTTTTTGTAGTAAAAATTTTTGCTAGTCATTTTTCAAGTTTTTATTTTTTTATTTTAATCAAATAAAATTTGCACTATTAATAATAATTTTAGGACTATTATGTTATATTTTTATAACTTTAACATAATAGCAGAAAAACTATTTTTGCTTTTACCCCCATTCGCATTAAACTAAGCCAATATTTTCGGAGACAGTCGTGAGATTAAAGTTGTTCGCTTGGAAAAATTCTATGATTTTAGGCAGTGCCTCTACTGTCGCCTCAGTCGGATGCATTAAAATTAAGTCACCACCTTTTGCATTTTTTACCGCCCTACTATATATAAGATTGCTGTCATGGTCTCGCCAATCTATGGTGTCTCGGGTCCACATGATTGTGTGATACCCAAGTTGCTCGGCACACGTTACAGTCAAACTATCATATGCCCCGCTTGGTGGTGCAAAGAGGTCCATTTCTACCCCTGTGAGTTCTTTCACAATCTTATGAGTCGTTGAAATTTCGTTGAGGTTGCCTGCCTCGTCAAGTTTATCATGGTCTTTATGATGATAACCATGATTTGCAAGTTCATGCCCGCTTTCATATATTTTAGTCAAATAATCTTCGTTGAGTACTGCCCATGTTCCGCCAATAAAAAAGGTGGTTTTGACGTTGTAGTTATTTAAAATCTCAAGCATATCATCAAGGTATTCCGTTCCCCAATAGACGTTTATCATAAGAGTGACATCATTTTTTGTCGTGTCACCATTATAGTACACACCACTCACCGCCGTTGTTGGCACAATACTGAGTCCTGCAAAGACGGCAAAACCACCTACACAGGCAATAACAAGGGCAATTATCAAATTGCTTGCCCATCTTTTAACTTTTATAACACCAAAATGTATTTTTTTCATATTTCAGTGTATGATTAATTGCTAGTAATTATGATTGTTAGTCAAAACTTAATATATTAAATCCATTTATACTTTTTTCTAACTTTATAATATTTAAGTGTTTTAAATTTGCATATTCTGTCAATGATTTTGTTGTATCGTCAAGTTCAACAAATACAATCAATGTAGAACTATAATCTATCATATTTTTATGAATAATACTGAATTTTATTAATGTAAATGTCATTTTCAAAAATTTAAAAAAAATCTATATTTTTTAAAATATTTTCGCCATTATAACCTTCAATATACTTTTTCCTATTCTTTTCTTCGCAAAAACATATTAATTTTATGCCACTATATTCCCCTTTCAATTCAGACAATAACTCTATGCAAATTATATCAAAATTATTTTCTAAACCAACTATAAAATTGTCTATTCCGTTGATTATTAAATCTTTAAATTTTTCTTTTAAGGCATCTATAACAATATGTTTAATCAATTTGTCACTATCAAAAAAATTATTACTACTATTAGAACTAATTAAACAACAAGTATTTCTTACAATCTCTAATTTACTAAAGAAATCTTCATCATTAAAAATTTCAAACACATTTTACCTCTCTTT
>ERZ1643249.1617-NODE-1617-length-22416-cov-6.475023_pt1 | contig 22416 bp, 20 predicted proteins | sample MGYA00579263_ERZ1643249 | MGnify/ENA primary metagenome ERZ1643249 (study PRJEB29033, sample SAMEA4952264) | chicken gut metagenome | biome: Broiler Chicken; feature: Gastrointestinal Tract; material: Caecum | place: Ireland | collected 2018 | study: Broiler... | reverse complement strand
AAACACAAACATATGTGAATGTGTTATTTGCAGCAAATAGCAGCCGGTATGGTGAAGTTGTGGAATGGTTGAAGGAGAAGGGAATTCGTTATGATGTAGAGTAAAAGAAAGAAGGCTATCTGTGGAGGGTAGCCTGTTTTTTTTGTAAAATTTTCAGTTCACAAAACAACAAAATAATCATATGATGTATCAAAATACATATATTGTGTTAGAATAAGTGTAATTAATTTATCAATGAAGGGAGTTGTAATCATGTCAACTAACGAGTTCGAGAATTTTATTAAAAAAAACAAGTTAGATATCATTCAACAAAACAATGCTTCATTGATTTTCAGAGAAAACGTCAGAAAAAATATTGATTCTACAAAAATGTTTATGGAAGAACAGAGAAAAAATTTTAAACTTATTCAAAATAAACCGCGATAGGCGACACAATAAAGTCGTCTTTTTTTGCTAAGTTTGTTGATTGTAGAAAAAATTCAAATGCATTTGCTGTCAAAGAGTGTAATGTTTTAAAACTCATGTTAGAACTTTTGTTTATTCTTCTTGTTATTTTCCCTATAGCAACTATTTCTATACTTTTTCCGTTATCGTACTTTAACATTAAATCTTTTGCTTTTTCTCGCATAAATTCCTCACTTAAAATAAGAATAAATTTATCTAATGTCATAAAAATTTTATCACCTAAAAGGATTTCTATGCTAGATAGTAGTTTTTTTGTACTATCTAAAGTTTCTTTTTCTTGTTTGAATTCATTTTCTAGTTTTTCTTTTTTGTTTTGAATTTTTCCTTTCGTTTGAACAGCTTTATCTTGGTTGCGTGCTAAGTGTTTAGTTTTTGAATTCAACTTTCCTAGAATATTATCTAGTGTTTGTACACTTTGATCTATATCGCATGCATATAAATTATCTAACATTCCAAAAATTTCAGATATAATCTTAAAATCAAACACGTTAAATTGTCCTTTTATTTTTATGTAATCTCCAATCTTAAACATTTCTGTTTGTTGGTTTAAGAGATTGTTGGATATCATATATTTTTCAAATTTAGTTAAAGCGTTATCATGTAGTTGTCTTGTTATAATTTCTTTTCCAAATTCGGTTTGATAGATGCTTGTTTTTTCTGATTCAAATGCCCCTGGTTGGATACGTATTTTCATATTTCCAGAAGGAGTTTCAAAAATAGCTGGTATGCTGAATTTACCTGTATTAAAAATCCCCTCGAAGCTATTTCCCCTTTTATACCCTTCTTCTGATTCTGCTCCACTTTTAATCTCTTCTGATGATTCTCTATTTATAGAAGTCCTAAGACCATCTTCTATTTGCGCTAAAAAAGAGTGAATAATATTTTTGTCAAGATATATTATTTCTTTCATTTTTAATTCGTTTTTTTGTCTGTTCTTTTAAATTACTGATGTTTTCCATATTTACATCCCCTCTCTTTTTATGCCTACACCTTTCGACAAATAGTAAAAAAGTCCTGCTTTAATTTACAAAAAAACCAAGCCATATGACTTGGTTTTTTTATATCGGGTGACCAAAAAGTGACCAAAATGCATAAAAGTTGGTCACTTTCTATAAATGTCGGTGACAGTTACATAAAAATACTGGTCTGAAATGTGTTGGTATGAAAGGGTTTATAATGTTATGTAGCATTTTATGAATATTGCGCTACCAAGGATGCAGGCAGGAAATGTGCAAAAATAAAATATGCATATGATATTGCTTTTAAGTGATTACGATTTGTCAAGTACAAAGAAGTGACTACTTTTATAAAATATTATTCAAAGTTTGTATGCCTTTTATTAAACTAGGGCTATCTTGAATTTTGTGTAAACCTCTAAATTGATGTAGAATAAAGCATCCATTTGGAGGTTTTTTATTATGAGAATTTTTTATTATGAGAAAAGGAAATAAAAACTATCATATCTATATAAAATAATACCAGTAAAAATTTTATAAAATTTATTTAAAATTTAGGATGAAAGTCACTTGTTATTTTTTAGAAATATGTAAAAATTAAATGTATGAAAATACAAAGGAGGAAAGGTATCATGATATTTAAAAGAGAAGAGAAAAAAGGAAAGTACAAAAAAACCACTGCGGCAGCTCTTGCTGTTATGTTTGGTGTATCGGTTGTTCCATTTGTAGACATTAGCACTGCTTTAGCATCAACAAATTTTGTAGTAACAGAGTCAGAAATGGAGGAAATGGATAGACCCTCTTATGACTCTGTTTTTCAAATTCCTGCAGAAAAGATAAAGAGCTATATGAATAATGCGGGTGCTTATCCAAATAGTCCTTTATCTAAAATGTTTGATGGAGATACAACTACACATTGGGAAACAAATAAACCAAACACGAGTACTTTTAAGAATCATGTTATTGTAACATTTACAGAAGAGGTAACCTTAGGAAGTATTGTTTACTACCCACGTGTACAAGGCGCCGCAAATAAAGGGTTCCCGACAAATTATTCTATCTATGCATCAACAAAGGAAAGCGGAGATGATTTTACATTGGTGAAAGAAGATTCGGCTACTATAGCTTCAGATGCATTAAAAATCAAATTTGATAAAGAAACAAATTTTAAACGTTTAAAATTTGTATTTGATGAAGCACACCAAAATTGGGTTGCAGCTTCAGAATTAAAGTTTTATAAACCAGATGTTTTAGCAGATCGAGCAGATGCATTATTTACAGATGGTACCATGTCAGAGCTTACAAAAAATGTTGATTTGGATGAAATCAATCAAATGCTTGAACAGTCTAAAACACATCCGAATGTATATCTTACAGAAAGATTACAAATCGCTAAAGATATTTTAGAAGGCAAGAATATCGCACAAGAAGTTTTTACTGTGGAACAAAGAGGAGATGGCGTTTTTCATGCGCGGAATATTTTAAAAACGAGTAGTTATGGTACAAATCTTTTGCCAACAGGTATTGCCGCATTAGCTGGTGAACAAATCAAAGTATATGTAGAGGTAGAAGAAGGAAAGCCCTTACCTAAAATTACATTTTCCCAACAGGTAGGGCATTGGAATAATTGGCAACGCACTTATAATTTAAAACAAGGAGAAAATGTCTTTACTGTGCCAAAAATTTATAGTGAAACGTGGACACATAAAGTGATTGCAGGTGGAGCCATTTATATTGTAAATCCGTATACACCTGAACAACAAGGAAAAGCACCACGTATTCGAATAGAAGGTGGACACAATTATCCACTTTTCCATGATGGAGATAATGTGGAAGTGTTTATACAAGAATTACGAGAATATCAAGAAAAATTAACGGCTGAACCAAATAAATATGTTGATATTGTAGAATTGGTGAACGACTATGCGATTGTAAACTCCAATATGACATCGGCATTATTGTTTTTAAACTCTCCTGAATCCACGCCACAAAAAACGTTGGATTTTCATAAAGAGCGTTTGGGTAAATTTTTTGCTTATGCAGGTATTTCAGAACAAGGAGATGACATTAAACATAAACGTAACGGTGCACGTGCGAATTTACGATTGATGCAGCCATGGGCATTTGCTTACGCCGCAGGGGATCATACAGGATTTCAACAGGGTAGCGCAAATACTTTATTTGGCGGCTCGATTTATGGTTGGGCAGAAGCACATGAAATTGGACATCATTTTGATATCAAGGGAGGCTTTATTGGTGAAGTAACCAATAATATGTGGGCAAATTACAACAGAATGCTTCAAAATGAAACGGATAGAATTGCAGACAGTTATGCCAGTATTTTTACAAATCAGGCTTCAGATGAGTACATGGATCTGACATATTCGATAAATGATTTGGGTATATGGTGGCAGCTGCATTTATTGGATGAAAATTACTGGCCAAACTATCAAAAGGCGTTTCGTGATGGAATTGCAGAGAATATGGGATTAACGAAAAATGAGCGTATGGCTGTTGTGTCTAGTTATGCGCTAGGAATGGATATAACAGAGCATTTTAAAAGAAATAAATTTTTGGATGAAGTAAGCGTTGAAAAGGTTAAAAATGCATTAAAAACATTAGAAATACCTGAAGCAGCAGAAAATATTAAGCCATGGTATATGTGGACAAAAGCAACAAAAGATCGTGAAAGTCAATTTGACCAAGCATACCAACCAGAAATTGTTTCTGTTACACGTAAAGAAGGCAAAGTAGAAATTAAAGTAAGCATAGATGCGGCTGCTCAAGATGCACTATTAGGATATGAAGTACTTCAAGATGGTAAAGTACTTGGATTTACAAACACGAATACGTTTATAAGTACTATCAATGATGACAAAGAGACACACACATATCAAGTTCGTGCTTTTGATTTGCGTTCAAATGCAACTGAATATAGTGAGGAAGTTGTTGCTGATTTAAGTATCCCAACCATTTCTATCATTGGAAGTACCATTGTACCTATTCATACGAGTGATTTGGATTTAAACTCCATAGTTACAGCTTATGATGCAAACGGCACAGTTTTAAATGGTGTAACGGTCAGTGGCCATGTTGATACTACTAAAACAGGAGAATACGTTGTTACGTATTCTGTCACCGATGGAAATGGAAAATCTATAAATAAAGATGTAAAGATTCATGTTGTAACAAGTACAGAGTATCTTTCTGATTTGATACCAACTTCTGCGGTTGTGGGATGGAAAACATTAACGAAGGATACAGGATTAAATGGTAGAGCCATCCGATTGCTGCAAAATGGTGAAGAGAAAACATATACAAAAGGAATCGGTGCACATGCAGATTCTAAAGTCGTATATAATGTAGAAGGAAAAAATTATGAGTACTTTGAAGCTTTTATCGGAATAGATGGAGAAGTCAGACAACAAAGCAAACCGTCTGCAACATTTGAAGTATGGGCTGATGGCAAGAAAAAATATGAAAGTGGTACGATGAAAGCAAACACAGAGCAAGAGTATGTCAAAATTGATATCCAAGGTGCAAGAGAAATCGTATTGGTTACAAACGGTGGTGGAGATACCAGCTCGGATCATACCATATGGGCAGATGCTAAATTTTCGACTACAAATTCTGTTCCAACCATCCAAGCAAGAGGAGGTGTTTTTGAAGGAGGAACAGTCGTGGATTTAGGAAGTCTTGCAACTGCGACAGATATAGAAGATGGAGATCTACCAGTAACTTTTGAAACAGATTATACAGAAGGAGAATTTGGTAAATTTAATGTAACCTATACAGCGATAGACAAAGATGGAAATCAGGCAAGAAAAACGGTTCAAATTTTTGTATCTAATCGTACAGTCTATGCAAGTGATGTAGATTGGGAATCAGCAGTAGTTGGATGGGGAGAAGTTAAGAAAGATAAAAATATTGATGGTGGTACAATCTCTTTATTGGTAAATGGCGAAAGAACGTATTTTGATAAAGGCATTGGGGCACATGCTAACTCTACTATTATTTATAATTTAGATTCTATGGAGGAAAAGCCAGATTATTTTAGTTCCTATGTAGGGATCGATTCTTCCAAACCAGGCGGAGATGTAGTATTTAAAGTCTATGCGGATGATAGATTGATTGCTAGCACAGAAAGTCAGATTCCAACAAAAGAGGCTGAATTTTTGACTGTCGATTTAAGTCATGTGAGCAAACTGAAATTGGTAGTTGAATCAAATGGTAGTATAAGTATGGATCATGCGATTTGGGCAGACAGTAAATTTCATTTTAATCAATTTGAAAACAAAATTGAAGATGAAAATTTAGCAGTAGCAACCCAGAATATCAATGAATTGAAAGCCACATTAGAAAATGTATTAAATACAGAAGTTATAGATGTTAGAGACATCGAACAAATTTATGTCATCCAACCTATAGTACCAGGTTTTTCGGGAAATGAAACTGAGAAACTTGTAGTATCTAAGATGGAAGAATTATTAGGAGATAAAATCAAAGGTATATTTTGTGTGAATTTATGGAATTTTGAGCAAGAAGGAATCAGTCGTAAATATGAAACCATAGAAGAAGTATTGCAAAACAATTTAACGATTACATATCAGGAATCCAATGATAAACCCATGTATATTTTACAAAATGGACAAATTAGCCAATTAGAAACTGAATAGTTTCAATAAAACAACTAATCTTATAAAATATACTTTTAAAAATTATAAAAACAAAATTTATTTAAAGCGGATTTTTGGGTGAGAGAGGTAATCATGAAATGGTAAAAAGAGAATGGTTATAACAAAGAAAAATTTTATTTCTAAATTTTATAGCAGCTAAAGTATATTGGATTAATACAACACTGAATTTTAAGGATTGTATCACAGGAGGCAAGAGATTGCTGTACCTGTGATACAGTTTAAGAATTTTTGGATCAAACGAAGATACAGATTTATGATGAAATGTTTAAGGAAATGAATCCAATAAGATGTGAGATAAGAATGGTTGGGTGATATCATCCAGATTTTGGTTGGATTGATGGTGTATGAAAAGAGCACTCACTTTTGAAAAGATCATTCCGAAACGAAATCCAAATCATTTATGATTGAATACCTATTATATTCCGAAATAAATGCAGATGCAGAGTAAAAATTTAAAAATGGGGGAAATCTTTAAGCCCCCGATATTACATAAAATCTTGGATCACGTTTAGTTAGAAGAATCAAAGGTTAAGAAGTTTATTTTAGATGGATATATTTTGAACTTATGTTCGAATCAATTTGAACCATTGGTGTATACAGAAATCGTATGTATAATGGTTGAGAGATTAGAGGGGGAAGGATTAACTGCCCCCAATTGTAAACCAAATATAAATATAAGTATATAAGATTTCAGATGAATCAGAATTGGAGATTTTCCCTCTCAGTCTGTCGGTTTTTTATTTTGATTTCAGAATTTTTTCTAAAAATTTATCCACGGCTTCTTCATATTTTTCACGATTTTTTACTATTCCTTGTGCGTGACCGCCTTCAGGAAAAATTACAAGTGTTGTTTCATTTGGTGCTGCTTCGTGCAATCTTTGGCTGTGAGCTGGTACAGTGAAGTGATCATGTTTTGTATGGAGCAATAAAACCGGTTTTTTGATCTTTTTCATAAAGAAAACGGGAGAAAGCATCTCCCATGTAAATGCGAGTCTCTTTTCCCACATCCATTTGGAAATTTTTAGGAAAGGAAAGTAAGGCATATATGGATAATTATGTTTGTAACGTTCACGAATGATGGATGAAAAATTAGAAAACGGACAGTCAGCAATATAAAAATCAGCTACATTCTCTGAATTTGCAGCATATAATAGTGCGGTAACCGCTCCCATAGATTCACCATGTACGCCAATTTGGCAATCACTACCGAAAGTTTGATGTCCCCATTGAATCAGTTTTTTTAAATCCTCTTTTTCATAATAGCCATATGTAATAAAATCTCCGCCAGAGAATCCATGAAACCGTTGATCATAAGTAATGACATGGAATCCTCTGTCTAGAAACAGTTGTACATATTTATAAGAAGTCAACTGTTGACAAGAAAATCCATGACAAAGAATGATTAACCGCTTAGAGGGCTGCTTGGCATGAATGTGTGTTGCACAAATATAATAGCCAAAATCGGATTCGATATAAAATATTTCTTTTTTCCAGCGATTAAAATCTTTCAGATGGAATCGCTGTTCAATCGCTTCTCGATAAAATAAAAATCCACCTTCTTGCTTTGGACTGAAGATCAATTGTTTGTACATTTTTGCAGAAATCAAATAAGTTACTATGCCGATTAATAGAACCCCTATTAAGATCAATAAAAAAATTTCCATAAAACCACCTTTATATTTAAAATTACTTCTGTAAATATATTATAATGGATGAAAAAGAGATACAAATCATGTATGTTATTTTTGCAAAACAGAAAGGAAGAAGCAAATGAAGACGAAAAAGCCATCAGCAAATCGAATGGAATCTTTTGGTGGGAAAGAAAACAAAATTGAGCTTAGGGATCGGATTCATACAGATGTACTGAAGCAGTTTCAAATGAAAAAAGCCATTTGGCAAGAAGAGGCCAAGAAAAAAGAAATTGAAAAAAGACAAGCACAGATGGCAAAGAAAAAAGAACAGGAAAAAAATAAAACCTTTGAAGAGCTTTTAAATGAAAGTCCGTTAAATTGGCGGGAATTTAAATAATGATAGCTGAAAATATGTAAAAAAACAGTAAGGAGGTACGTAAAATGAAAAATGCATTATTGATTATTGATATGAGCAATGATTTTGTTCATGAAAATGGTGGATTAACTGCTGGAGAAGCCGCACAGACCATTGTTCCGTTTATTCAAGAAAAGGCAGAAGAGTTTTTAAAAAACGGTGATGAAATTTATATTTGTATGGACGCACATCAAGAAAATGATGATCATTTTAAACTTTGGCCTGTACATAATGTTGTGGGAACATGGGGGCAGCAACTATATGGATCATTGCATGATTGGTATTTAGCACACAAGCATTCACCACAAGTACACTGGTTGCCAAAAACAGAATATGATGCATTTCATCAAACGAATTTAGCAAAGATGTTAAAACAAAAAGAGGTGCAACATTTGTATTTAACAGGTGTTTGCACAGATATTTGTGTTTTTTTAACGGCGTATGGTGCATATAAAGAAGGCTTTCATACAACTGTATATGCGAAAGGTACAGCAACTTTTACAGAAAATCACCAAATCTTTTTACAACAAATGAAATCTATCTTTTTATCAGAAATTAAGGAGTAGATCATAATGAAATCGGATTTTGAGGAAAAAACTTTACATCGAACACAGGTTTATAAAGGGAAAGTTATTGAACTTTGTGTGGATACAGTGATGCTACCCAATGAAAAAAAAGGAACACGTGAGCTTATATTCCATAATGGTGCGGTCTGTGTTTTAATTGTCAATCCAGCAGGGAAGATTGTTTTTGTTCGTCAATATCGGAAGGCTTTAGAGCAGTCATTGCTTGAGCTTCCAGCAGGGAAGCTAGAAGTAGGAGAAAATCCAAGGGAAGCGATCATGCGTGAAATGAACGAGGAGGTTGGTTACACTTGTTCGGATGTTGAGCTTCTTTATACATTTTATGGGTGTCCTGGATTTTGTAATGAAAAATTGTATTTGTATCGGGCGATTCATCCAGAGCTTGCCGTTCAAAAGCTTGAGCCAGATGAGGATGAGTTTGTTGAGCAGATTGAGCTGGATATAAAAGAAGCGTTTACATTATTAGAAAAAGGTGAAATTCAAGATGGAAAAACAATTATGGCGCTGCAATATTTATATTTGGAGATGTTAAAAAATCGCTCCAATGGATTGAATTTAATAGAAGAGTAAAATAAATCATATATACGAAGTTTAACAGAAATATAGAGACTAGTGAGTGAGGCAGAGCGTTTCAATCGGTTGAACCATTTGTGTTTTTACTTTCTTTTTACTTTTAAGAAAGAATGATCGACCATGTTTGATAGAAAAAATAGATTGGTTCTATCATCTCTATGATTTGCATACATATAAAGTAAAAAATTATAGAGGAGCGTTAAAGCAATGGACAAGATCACACAGTGGATGAAAACATTCCAAAAGCTTTGTTTTCAATTTATTCGGAGATACTGGGCAATTCTTGTATTTTCTGCCATTTTACTCATAATTGGTATTATTTTTGGTGCTCTGGCTGTCAATCAACTAGATGTTGTGCAAAAAGAAGATTTAAAACTGTATTTACAAAATTTTTTTTCCGTAATGGAAAACAATGGGATGAATCTATCAGATGAGATTTTTCAATTGAGCTTATGGAACCAGTTAAAAACCGTTGGTTTAATCGGATTGCTTGGATTGTCTGTGGTTGGCTTTCCGATTGTCATCTTTTTATTGTTTTTAAAAGGTATCACCCTTGGATTTAGTATCGGTTTACTCGTGTATGAATTTGGTTTTCAAGGTTTTTGGTTCAGTGCAGGTACTGTATTTTTGCAAAATTTTATGATTGTACCATTATGGCTTTTGATGGTTACATTTTCTTTATCTTTTTCCATTTATTTTGTTCAATCTGTTTTATCCAAACAAAGAGTTGGCTTGGGTCGAAAATTTATTGTATATTTCATTCAATTGATATGCATTGCCATTTTATTTGTTCTCCCGTCTTTATATGAAGCGTTTGTAAGTCCATATATTATAAATTATTTTGCAGAACATTTAACAAAATAAAATATGAAGAAATTTCCTACTTTCTTTTACGACAAATATTGTTATAATAAAGATGTTCTCATTTATTTATTCATAAAATAAGCAAGTGGGAAAACAAAATCTATGAATCTATAATTTAAAATGAGAAAGAAACTGTTTAATTTTATTTTGTGATAAGATAATCGGTCTGGCTTTCTTTTCAAATGAGGAGGGGTGATCAATGGATCCAAAGTTAGATTTTATTAAGAAGCAGTTATATGCTGCCAATTATAAATTAACTCCGCAGCGGGAAGCAACTGTACGTGTTTTGCTTGAAAATGAGCAGGATCATTTGAGTGCGGAGGATATCTTTCTCATGGTAAAAGAAAAAGCACCTGACATTGGTCTGGCAACGGTTTATCGTACATTGGAGCTACTTTTGGAACTGAAAATTGTGGACAAGATTAACTTTGGTGATGGTGTGTATCGTTATGATTTGCGTAAAGACGGTGATGTGCATTTTCATCATCACTTGGTTTGTATGAACTGTGGTTCAGTCCACGAAATTGAAGATGATTTGCTTTTGGATGTAGAGAAAATCGTAGAGTCAGATTATGATTTTAAGATTAAAGATCACAGGCTGACATTTTATGGAATTTGTAGTAAATGTCAGGATGTATAAAATTTAACAGGCGCTTGACAGCGAGAAATGACAAAATAAGGAGCGTGTGGATGTGAAGACCGGTATGATTTTGGAAGTGTTGACACAGGAAGAAAAAATGTTGGTTTTAGAAGAGCTTTTTTCTCAAAACTATGCAAAGGAAATTGTAGCCTCGTCATTGGCTGATCTAGAGAATGGTGTACTTGATGATGTAAAGGAAAAATACCTCAAATTATCAAACTTATATGATCGAATTGCTAATTTCACATAATTTAAGATAAAAATTCAAGCTTTTGTAGCTTGGGTTTTTTATTTTAGATATGAATTGTATAAAAAGGCTATCTTATATGCTATTGAAGAAAAAGATAATAAAGACAAAATTCTGTATTTTTATTTTTAAAAGTATTGCAGCTATAGACAAATTATCTGATGAAGAAAAATCTTTTGATTGGGTATGTATATAAAATAAGGAGAGAACAAAAATTTAAAATGTGTAGAGTTATTTTTCCTAGATGAATCATAGATTTATCATAGAATATTGGTTTGAGTGGATCTTTTTTCTCGTAGAAGTCTGGTCAATGCAGAAGTTTGAAAAAAGTGGATGCGAATGGATCTTTTTGAGCAAAAATTCTTTTGATCTTGATTCCTTTATATGAGAGTTTTCATAGAAGGAGGCAATCAGACAATATTTTTCTTTGATATCAGATATACATAAGCTTTTTCTTGTCAACCGTTTTTTTGTTTGATACATTAAATGAAGAAATATGTAAAAACAGGGAGGAACAAAAATGAAATTACAATCGGCAGAAGAAATTATTGCTTATATCTCAAACAGTGTAAAAAAAACACCCGTTAAAGTATATGTGAAAGGAAAGATTTCTGAGCTTAGCTTTCCTGAGTGTGTACAAGCATTTACAGAGGAAAAAACAGGTGTGCTTTTTGGTGATTGGTCTGATATTCAGCCGTTACTAGAAAAACAAAAAGATAACATTACCGATTATGTGATTGAGCATGATCGCAGAAATTCGGCCATTCCAACATTGGATATGAAAAATATCAATGCACGAATTGAGCCAGGTGCGGTGATTCGTGAACATGTCACCATTGGAGATCATGCGGTGATTATGATGGGCGCTTCTATTAACATCGGTGCAGTTATTGGAGAAGGAACAATGATCGATATGAATGCCGTTTTGGGTGGACGTGCGACCGTTGGAAAAAATGCGCATATCGGTGCTGGTGCAGTTTTAGCTGGCGTAATTGAGCCACCAAGTGCCTCACCGGTAATTGTTGAAGATGGTGCATTGATTGGCGCCAATGCGGTCGTATTGGAAGGAGTTCGGGTCGGTGAAGGAGCAGTAGTTGCAGCCGGTGCAATTGTAACTGAAGATGTTCCGCCATTTACAGTGGTTGCAGGAGCGCCAGCACGCATCATAAAGGAAATTGATGCTAAGACAAAGTCCAAAACCGAAATTATGGATGCATTAAGAAAGTTAAATGATTAATTCTATAATGATGTAAATATGATCAAAAAATGACATGGAATGAATCTGGTAGACTTTTATTGGAAGGCGCCTAAGTGTAAAAAGAACAAGATTTTTTTATGGGATATGCTGAAAAATGCAAATGTCAGCATTATCCCATTCTTTCTTAATCTATGATATGGTTTTATCACTGATTTTTGGCAGCAGGTTCTCCATATATGAGCTTTGACTGGATCATCTTTATCAAACAGGAAAAGAGGCTTAGTTTATGAATTCATTTATTCAAATTCGCCGCGATTTACATCAAATTCCAGAGCTGGGTTTTCAGGAGTTTAAGACACAGCAATATATTTTAGATTATTTATCAAAACTACCACAAGATAAGCTTGAAATTATGCGTTGGGAAACTGGTTTATTGGTTCGTGTCAGAGGAAGTCATCCCAAAAAAACAATCGGATACCGTTCTGATATGGACGGTCTGCCGATTCTTGAGCAGACAGGTTATGCATTTTCCTCAATTCATGAAGGAAACATGCATGCATGTGGACATGATTTTCATATGAGTATTGCACTTGGAATTTTAACAGAGCTTGTAACTCGTCAACCGCCTGAAAACCATATTGTTTTTATTTTTCAACCGGCTGAAGAAGGACCAGGTGGCGCATATCCGATGATGCAAAGTAAAGAATTTCAGAAACAGGCATTTGATGAGATTTACGCACTTCATGTTCAACCAGAAGCACCAACTGGTTATGTTAGAATGAAACCAGGCATCTTTTTTGCCCATACCGCCGAGATTCATATTGATTTAATGGGTAAAGGTGGTCATGCAGCTTATCCACATTTGACAAAAGATATGATTGTTGCAAGTGCTGCATTGGTGCAACAAATTCAAACGGTTATTTCTCGCAATATAAATCCGTTGGAAAGCGGTGTTGTAACCTTTGGTTTTTTGCATAGTGGAACGGCTAACAATATTATTGCACAAGGTGCCAAGTTAAAGGGAACGGCTCGCGCACTTTCTGTTGAAACTATGCAAGTGATTAAGAAACGTGTTTCTGAAATTTGCCAAGGAATTGCTGTTATGTATGATTGTGAGGTACAATGTGAATTTCGTTCTGAATATTATGGTGTATATAATGATGCCATATTAACTGAAAAATTACTAAAATATTTTAAAGAGGAAAATATTCCTGCCGAAATTTGTGAACCGACATTAGCTGGTGAAGATTTTGGATATATGATTCAAAATATTCCAGGCTGTATGTTTTGGCTTGGTGTTCAGTCCCCATTTGGTTTACACCATGAAAAATTTTGTCCAGACGAAGCAGCCATTCCTAAAGCGATTCATTTTATGAGTAAGTTTTTATCCAAACGTACAAACTAAAGAAAATTGTAGTTTGGAGGTTCAGGGAAATGACAGAAGGCTTAATTGGAAAAGATGCGCCATTGTTTCAAATGAATGCGGTAATGCCGAATTTGACATATGGAACGGTTTCATTACAAGATCATATTCAAGAGAAAAAATGGACGATGCTTATGTTTTATCCGTTTGATTTTTGTACAATCAGCAGGTCTGATTTGGTACAGCTTTCTGAAAGAATTGGTAAGTTTGAAGCATTGCAGACGAAAGTACTTGGCATTTCCGCCGACAGTGTATATGCACATCGTGAGTTTATGAAACAATCAGAGATTGATTTTCCTTTGGCTTCTGATGTGAGTGGACAAGTTGCGTCTAATTACGGCTGCTTAAATCAGGATTATCGGCGTTTTCATAAAACTTTATATTTTATTAATGAAAAAGGTATCCTTGTTTTTATTCAGCATATGCCAGATATATTTTCAATTGATGGAGCAGATGTACTCTGGCTACTACAAAAGATTCGGTCTAGCTTTGATACGAATGGTTATGTTTATTGATGGGAGATACAGATAGTGGATCATGGGTGGCAATCTGTAGGAGAGGAAAGAAAGTATGAAAAAAGAATTTGCAGTGATTGGTCTGGGGCGGTTTGGCGGAAGTATTGTACAATATTTGAGTGCACATGATTATGATGTGCTGGCCATTGATATTGATGAAGAACGTGTCAGTCAATTTATGAATATTGCTTCCTATGCTGTAGTGGTAGATGCTATGGATGAACTGGCATTAAAAAGTTTAGGAATTCGAAACTTTGATCATGTGATTGTTGCCATTGGAGAAAATTTAAATGCAAGTATTTTAACAACCATTATTTTAAAAGAATTAGGTGTAAAAAATATTACAGTTAAGGCACAAAGTATTTATCATGAAAAAATTTTGCAAAAAATTGGGGCGACACAAGTAGTTCATCCAGAAAGAGATATGGGAAAAAGAATTGCCAAGCAGTTAATTTCAAACAATGTTTTTGATTATCTGGACTTATCTGAAGAATACAGTATTATGGAATTAATTGCAACCGATAAAATCGCCAATAAAAATTTAATTGATTTAAATGTGCGTGCCAATTATGATTTAAATATTATTGGAATCAAACGTGACAATCAGATGAATGTATCACCAATTCCGACAGAGAAATTGCGAAAAGGAGATTTGATTTTTGTCATTGGACATAATGATAAAATTGAAGCATTTCAAAAACGTGAATTTTAAAAAGATATCATAAAAATGGTAAACAGTGATAAGAAAGTATGAGAAACGAATGATTCACACTAAACAAATAGGGTTACAAGTAAAATCAGAGAGCAAATCACTTTTAAAAGTGTCTACTCTCTACTTTATTGTTAGACATTGTCACGTACTAGAGTATTATTTTCGAGGATGAAAAATGATAAATTCTTTACCACTTCCACACTCGATAAGCTTCATAAATCAAGAGGAAATTACCCATTCTGTGTAACGCGCTCCCATAATATAAAAAAACGAGAGTGAAACGACTTATCTACCATGTTAAGGTCAGCGTAAAAGCTATGTATTTGCACATTTCGATTCATGTTTTTTTATCCATGATAAAATCATAGCCTGTTTCCACCTTAGGGCTATAATAATCAGAATTTACAAGCCGTTTTGCATACAGAAATTTTGATCATTTCTTTTCTCATTTTTGTGGAATGTATATTAAAAACGTCTGTATTTTTTTAAGATTTTTAGATATTCCCACAATATGAAATACCGATTTTTCTTTGATATCGTAATTTCTTTCCTCTCTTTCTTTTCTGATAATTTTAAAGCTAGGAGATGTGTAGGACTTTATTGGAACCTTTCCTTTTTTAGATGTTGACGGTTGTTACACCATGAATATTTTAAAACGTCTAATCAAATATCATAGGTGATTGAATAGCTATATTCAAAATAACATCTATATTTTTCACTGGCGCTTTGTAAATAACAAATGGCATTCGTCTATGACTCTGAAAGCATAAATCATGCCATGTATGCAAACATTCTCTAAAAGAGGGATGTAAAAACCATATGTTACTTAATGTAAGTGGTTGAGTTATAACTTAACTTATCTTGTCTGTAATCTGTTCTTTTATATCTGTTGTTGCTTTATTTAAGCGTTTTATCTATTCTATAAATCTTTTCCTCCTTTTTAAAATCAATGATCATCATTGTTCTTTGTCAAATCTCTCTTTTCACGAACAAAAAAGAAAGGCTTCATACAATTATTTTAAAATATATATAATTTAAGAATCAGGAATTTTTGCAAAAAGAAAAACATATGGATATATTATAATTCTTATGCTTAATTGAACCGAAAAATCAATAGAAAATGTGGTTTGGCACTTATATTTAAAGGAATTTTTTCCTAAGAAAATGATAAAAGATAAAAATGGCAGCCATCGGTCACAAGAAAAGAATTTGGTTGTATCCAGTATTAGAATCAGATTTAAAGATTACTATATATTTTTGTATCCGTATTCTTCAAAAGCAATGCCAAAGGAATACGCATTCTAATTAAGTTTCCTTTGGGAATTTTTTAAAAAGACAAATTTTAGTAGGAGTTCTCATGAAAATTCGAATGAATCATCTAAGTTTTACCATAGCTCTAAAAAGTGTATCAATAGGAAAACGCTTTCTCATAAGGTGTTTTATAAGAATTATGCCGTTCATTTGTTCATCCATCACATAAAAAAGAAATATTTTCTGGTAAAATAAAGTCATTCAAATCAAATGAAACCAAAAATAATATTTTGAAGATAATTTTACAAAAAATCTGTTAAAAAGCAGCAGTTATTGAAAAATAAATATTTTTGTTCGTATTGTTTGCTGGAGAACCTAAAATTGATATTAGCATTTTCAAAAAAATAAAAACTGGGGAAGTATGAACCAGATTTCTTTTCGTGTATACAAGTAAAGGGATGTCTCCCATGGTTAAGAAGAAATCGATTTCATACACCCAGTTTTTCTTATTATGCTTCAATAATAATCGGTAAAATCATAGGTTTACGCTTTGTTTTTTCATATAGAAAGGGGGAAAGTGTTTCAACAATTGTTGATTTAACTTCTCCTTTTTTTATGTCATTGTTTGCTCGCTTTAATTGTTTTGAGATTTGTTCGTTTAAAACACGTTGAGCCTCTTTAATTAAATCTGAGCTTTCACGCATATATATGAATCCACGAGAAATAATATCCGGTCCTGCGGATAAACGTTTATTTTCAAAATCAATTGCAATTGCAATAACAACCAATCCCTCTTCAGATAGAATTTTTCGATCACGAATGACAATATTTCCAATATCTCCAATTCCGTGTCCATCAATATAAATCGAGCCGGAAGGAATTTTTCCAATTATTTTTGCTTGATTTTTTGATAGCCCAAGAACATCTCCATTATCAAGTAGGAAAATATGATCTTCTGGTATACCGAGCTGCATAGCAATTTTTGCATGCATTCGCTGCATTCGAAATTCTCCATGAATCGGGGCAAAATATTTTGGTTTCATTAAACGAAGCATTAGCTTTTGTTCTTCTTGCCCTCCGTGTCCACTTACATGAATCTCGTTCATTTTTCCATGAATTACTTCTGCACCAGCTTTGTAAAGCATATTGATGGTTCGGTTTACACTCAAGGTATTGCCTGGAATCGGTGAAGAAGAAAATACAACTGTATCTCCTGGGATAATGGAGATATGGCGATGGGTGCCACTTGCAATGCGGGAAAGTGCTGCCATTGGCTCTCCCTGACTACCTGTACATAAAATAACCAATTCATTCGCTGGAATTTGATTGATTTGATTTGGTTCGATAAAAATTTCTTTTGGACCGCGAATATGTCCAAGCTCTTGACCGATTTCCATTGCTGATTCCATACTTCGTCCGAATACAGCAATTTTTCGATTGTTTTCAATACAAGCCTCTACTACTTGTTGTAGACGATGAATATTGGAAGCAAATGTTGCAAAAATAATTCGTCCTTCTACTTTGCGAAAAATTTCTTTAATGGATGTACCTACGTTTTGTTCAGACATTGTAAATTTAGGTATTTCGCTATTGGTGCTATCAGATAATAGGCAAAGCACACCTTTTTGTCCAATTTCTGCCATTTTGGCAATATTGGCAGCAGGACCAACTGGCGTAAAATCAAATTTAAAATCCCCGGTATGTACGATCCGTCCCTCTGGTGTTTCGACGACAATACCAAGCGCCTCTGGAATGCTATGTGTTGTTGCATAAAAAGAAATAGCAAGGTTTTGAAAGTGAAATACATCATCTTCGGTAACCTCATTCAATATGGCTTGTCTGAGCAAACCATGTTCTTCTAATTTGTTTTTAATCAACGCAATGGCAAGCTTTGTGCCATAGACTGGAATATTGATTTGTTTCAATAAGTAAGGTATGCCACCAATGTGATCTTCATGTCCATGTGTAATAAAAAGTCCTTTAATCTTTTCTGCATTTTTTTCCAAATAAGTATAATCTGGAATGACATAATCAATACCTAACAGCTCATCTTCAGGAAATTTAATGCCAGCATCAATAACAATGATTTCTTCCTGATATTCAACTACATACGTATTTTTTCCGATTTCTCCGCAGCCGCCAAGCGCAAAAATCAAAACTTGGTGATTCTTTTTTTCTTTCATCATTCTTGTACCTGTGCCTCAGAAAAAGCAATGCTTTTCATTTCATAATCTAAAAAAGGTCCAAATATTTTTTGGATATATTCAATATTATATTCTGTGTCTTGCAGTCTGCGGCGAACTTCTGTGACAGATGATGCTTCCATGTACAGAACTTTTGTTCGTTCACGTACAGGGACATTGGTGCGGCTTTCTTGATAAAAAATTTTATACATATATTTCTCTCCTTAAAAATTTAATCTGTGATTGAGACAAAAAGAAAAACAATATTGCATGTAAATTTGTATGTCAAACTTTTACATTCTGTCATACAGTTTCATACTTTGCATTTTTCTTTATGTGTAGATATAGAGCATGAAACACACGGATTAGAACTGCAATATCCTATAGCGTTATATTTTTATTTTTGTCTCAGTCACAGATTTTTATGATTATGACGTAAAAAATAAACAACTACGAGTCAGATGCCCATAAAGAGTTGTTCTTACCTCATATTACTAAAATTAGAATCATTATGCAATGAAATCCCTTTTTCAAATTGATATCAATTTTTGTCTAGAGGTATTGAAAAGAATGAGATTTATGAAATATTGATAAAAATGGTAGGTAGATGAAAGCAGAAAACTGTATAATGAATAAAGAATAAATAAAGTAAGAAAGGGTGCGCTATGTATTTTATAAAACTGCAATTTGTTTTTGTCGTTGTTTTAATGGCATTATCTTATTTTTTAATTGATTCTTTAAATGAAATTTTGCAGCCAGCAACTGTAACATTTTATCGCTGTTTGTTTGCATTGATTGTAGTTGGAGTGATTATTTTGTTGCAAAGAAAATTTTATTTTACAAATGTATCCTGGGGAAAGCTGCTTGGCTTTGGTTTGCTTTATTTTTTAATTCCATGGCTGTTTATTGCCTATGCTTTGCAATATTTATCTATTGTCTCCGTTGTGTTTTTAGAAGCGGGTGTCTTACTGTCTATCAATTTTTTTTTACTGATGCTGATGAAAGTGAAAAGACGCATACAAATGAATTTATATATTTTCAGTTATATTATTGGTTTCATATTTTTGCTTGTTGGGCTGGTAAAAATATTTTCATGGGATGTAAGAGGGGTTTTCTTTGTAACCATTTCAATATTGAGCCTAGTCCTTGCAAAACAAATTTATCATATCTATTTTTGTGCAGTTTCAATTGAGTATATTTTGTTTGGTAGCCTGCTTTGGATTACCCCCATTGCATTTATTGTCATGATGGAGCTATCTCCAGGAACCTCACAATATGTACTAGATGGCCAAATTATATTTTTTCTCTTTATGATTGGAATCGTTTCGTTGATGTGTGAAATTTTGGAAAGATATATTGGAAAAACAACACGTATGTTATTATGTACAGGATGTGTATGCTTAATTTTTGTTGCAGCTCTTTATCAAAATATATATAATCAACTTGTTGTGCTTTTTGTCTGTTTACTCGGTTTAATTTTGGGGACAGTTATTTTTTATAAGAAGATAAAGGCATTAGGTGAATTTATGAATGATGAAAAGAATGATTTGTTTTGATATTGATGGGACTTTGTTAACCAGTAAAAAGAAATTAAATCCTGGTGCGGTAGCTGCAATTGGTAAGTTGACTGAAAATCCAGACAATATTCTTGCGATTGCAACTGGTCGGGGACCGTATATGTTTAAAGAAATTCGAGAAATATTGAAAATCAATAATTTTATTAGCTATAATGGGCAATATTGTATGGCTGATGGCAAAGAGATTTATGTGAATCCATTGAATCCAAATGAACTGAAAAAACTGGTCAGAAGAACAAGCCCGTTTCATATTCCACTTGGTTTTATGTCGATTCACTATACGAAAACAAATGTATTGGGGCATCCGTTTGTAAAAGAAAGTTTTCAAACGGTTGATCATGCGTATCCAATTTATGAAAATCCATATGGTTTCTCTGAACCGGTTTTACAAGGGCAATTGTTTTGCGAAGAATGGGTTCAGAAACAATTGTTGGGAAAGAAGGAATATTTTCGTTTTGTTCGTTGGCACCCATATGCTGTGGATATTTTACCACCAGATGGCTCAAAGTTTGAAGGGATTTTAAAGTTGGCAAAATATCATCATATTTCTATGGATCAAGTTGTTGCATTTGGTGACGGTTTGAATGATTTGGAGATGCTTCAAAATGTTGGATACGGAATTTGTATGGAAAATGGAAAAAATTCGGTAAAAAAAATTGCGGATTTTGTCACAACTTCAAATGATGAGGATGGGATTGAGAAAGGTTTAAAACATTTGTGTCTCATATGAAAGAAGTTTTGATGATGACAAAAAAATGTATAACAATTCACCTAAATTATAGTATAATGGTTTGTAAGGTAAATCTATAGAAAAAGGGAGAACAAGTTTATGTTTCGATTTTCAAAAGAAAGTAAAGAAGGTTTGACAGAAAGTCATTTGCAATCTCAAGAAAATGTTGCAAAATTAAAAGCAGAGAAAGAAAAAGTTTTGCAGAAGTTAAATTATGCTATGGATGAGCAAAATGTATACAAAGCATATATTTATTTTGCGACGGTACATACCCGTTTAATCACTTTGGAAACATCGTTAAAGCTTAAAGGAATTTGTACAATGTCTTCTAAATTGGCGGAGTTAAGTGAAACGATCTCAGCGTCAACAGAAGAGCTGTTTGCAACTACATCTACTTTAAACGAACATATGCATGCTTTAAACGATCGGAATTTGTCTAATTTGAATCGTTTGAAGGATTTAGAAGATGTAAGAACGAATTTATCCGAATCTTTTAAAAGTGTTTCGGTTAATGCGGATGAATTACATGATCAAGTAGCAACCATCGATCAAATTAGTGATGAAATTACATCTGTTGCAAACCAAACCAATTTATTATCATTGAATGCCGCGATTGAAGCTGCACGTGTCGGTGAAGAGGGAAAAGGTTTTGCTGTTGTTGCTGGTGAGGTACGTAAACTTTCACAGCAAACAAAGGATTCAATTGAAAATGTAAATTCTGTTTCAAAAAATATTCGACAAAAAGCTGAGATTACAAAATCTGCAATTGATTTGCTGGAAACCGCAGTTGAGAAATTTATTTCTGGAACTTCGGAAGTATCTGGAACCATGAAAGAAAGCGCACATGCACTTGAACAAAGTGTACAGCAATTAAATGAAACAACACAGGGTGTTGAACAGCAGGCAATCTCTTCTGAATCATTGGCGAAACTTGCGATTGATTTAAATTGTACAGCAGAAATTGGTACAACAGTTGTGGAAAATGCATTATTGCTTCGAAATTCTTTATTTGACATTACACATATCACAGGTAATGGAGATTTATTGACCAATTTAGCATTACGTCTTGTAGATCATGCCAAATTTTTGGAAAATATTATAGATGATTATGCTAACCTTCGTAATTTAACGGATCATCACAGTTGTGCATTTGGAAAATGGTATGATGCAAACATTCAATCTTATAATCATATTCCAGCTTTTGTTCAAATGGGTTCTGTACATGAACAATTTCATCAAGCTGCGCAAAACTTTGTAAACAATCCGGTTGCTGAGAATGCAAGTGAATTACAAATTGCATCTGGAAAGATTTTGCGTCAATTTATTGAGTTAATTTCATATTTTGAAAAGAATAGTTAAATAAGATAGAAGGATCTTTGTCAAGTTTTATTGGTGGTGTGTCCAAAATGAAATAAAACAGAATAATCGGTAGAAAAATGATTCTGCCGATTTTGTGATTTTAAGAGAAGATGGAACTATTGAATCAGATAGATCTTTTTGCATCAATATGGAAAGCTCTAATCATCAAATGAAATATGTTTTCCCTACATTTCATTTCAGACCTATACTTTTGATTTGAGTATTTAAGAGGTAAGGGTAAGACAAATGAATTTTGTAAAGATATGACATGTATTTTTTTACTTCATTCTAGGCATTCATCATCCTTTATAGGTGGGTGATGAATGCTGTTTGGCATAAGGGGTTACCGTTGATAACTTAAAAGTCGAGAGAAAGGCATGTTCATGTTGCCTTTTT
>ERZ1643249.1616-NODE-1616-length-22417-cov-9.248010_pt1 | contig 22417 bp, 24 predicted proteins | sample MGYA00579263_ERZ1643249 | MGnify/ENA primary metagenome ERZ1643249 (study PRJEB29033, sample SAMEA4952264) | chicken gut metagenome | biome: Broiler Chicken; feature: Gastrointestinal Tract; material: Caecum | place: Ireland | collected 2018 | study: Broiler... | reverse complement strand
TTCAACCGAAACGATCGGTCAGCTATCAGAGCAATCCCTGCCCTCCTATCACTCCTGCAATGGCGCTTGCCACAGCTATAATCACCTTTAAAAGGATATTCCAGCTATTCTTCTTCATGTATTTATCTGATTAAAGTTATTATGCAGTCGGATCATCCACAATGTCTCCATCACCATTACCGGAATCATGACCGCCCGAAGTGCCGATACTGCCTATCTTCTGAAACTCAACACCCTGAAGCAATGCACGGGTAGTGCCAAGTCATATTCCTAATCTCCTTTTATTCATGTTATTACTACTAATTTTATTCACATTTCGTTGATCAACATTGCAAAGGTGGACATTAACAGGAAGATGACAAAGGAAAACAGGGCATCTGGAACCGATCACTCATAAAAAGTTATAAGTATCACATTCTCAGGAAATAAAAAAGAGAGTATCCTTTTCTGGACACCCTCTTCCCTACGCATCTGCGTCACATACTTTGCTACTGTTTGATTTCCCATATTATACCCGTTTAGGTACAAATACAATAAAAGACGAGGTTGTGTCAAAACGTTGGCACAACCTTTTTTTATGCGCAAAGCCCAGACTTTCCCAAGACCGGGCTTTGTTATTACCCAAAGTTTATGTAACTTTAGGTATAAAGTTTTTCGTTATGGCAAAGTTACATTTTTCGTCCTTACATTCCCAACCAAACCGTTCTTTTTCCACAAAGAATTGATGAAAACATAGCTGCGGACGACCCGGTCCTCATAGTCAATGCAGTTGTTGATAATCTCAATCTTGATAATTTCAAGAAGCTTTATAAAGAAACGGGGCGCTCAGCTTATCATCCTAAAATGATGCTCAAAGTAATTATCTACGCTTACATGAATAATATCTATTCCTGCCGTAAAATAGAGAAGCTTCTTTTGCGTGACATTCATTATATCTGGCTTGCCGGTCATGAGCATCCGGATTTAATAACCATCAACCGTTTCCGTAACCGTGTAAAGGAGGAGATAAACAACGTCTTCACGCAGTTGGTCCTTGTGTCCTTGCCGATAAGGGGTTCATCAGTCTTGACGTGGAGTATATCGACGCACCAAGATTGAATCCAAGGCCAACAAATATACTTTTGTCTGGCGCAAGACAGTCGAAAAGAACCGTACAAAGTTGCTGAATAAGATTCGCATCCTTCTGGAGCAGGTGGATGAAGCCATTGTACAGGAGAACTCTGTAAAAGACACATCCGTGGAGTTGCCCCCCTCCATGCTCTCTAACATAGTGGATGAACTTAAAGAAGTCCTGGAACGCCGGCCTGCAACACAGGATAAGGAACAAAAGAAAACCCTGCGCGAAAAGAAGAAACAAGTCAGGGAACTTGAAGGGTATCATGACAAGCTGATGGAATACGACAATCACCTTGAAGTCCTTGGAGAACGTAACTCCTATTCCAAGACCGATCCCGATGCCACATTCATGCGCATGAAAGAAGACGCCATGAAGAACGAACAGACCAAGCTCGGGTATAATTTACAAACAGGTACTGAAAACCAATTCATCATAGACTTCCGGTTGTTTCCCAACCCTACCGATACGCTGACCCTGATCCCTTTCTTCCACTCCTTCCGGCACCGCTATAACCGCTTACCGGGTATCGGTGTGGCAGACTCCGGTTACGGCTCGAAAAAAAATTACCGGTTCATGCAGGAGAACGGGATAGAAGCCTTTGTCAAGTACAACTACTTCCATAAAGAGCAGCGTCCCCGTTATACCCCCAACCCGTTCCATGCGGAAAGTCTCCATTACAATGCGGAGGAGGATTATTACGTTTGTCCGATGGGGCAACATATGAACCACATAGGAACCAAACGTGATAAAACAGCGAGCGGATACAGCACCGAAAGTATCCGGTATAAAGCACAAAGATGCGAAGGCTGTCCTTTGCATGGAAGTTGTTTTAAAGCACGGGGAAACCGTATTATAGAAGTCAACCACCGGTCAAACCAATACAAACGGCAGGCCCGGGAAAGGTTGCTCTCAAAAGAAGGAATCAGGCATAGGGGCAGGCGGTGTATAGAACCGGAAGCTGTTTTCGGACAAATGAAATACAACATGGCATACAGGAGGTTCCGGCATGTGGGAGAAAACAAGGTGAGAATGGACTTTGCCTTCTTTGCCATAGCATTTAATATCAAAAAGATGTGTGCAAAACTGCGAAAAGCAGGAAAGGGACTTATTACATTTGCTAAATCTATGCTTATTGGGCTATTTATAAACCGATACAACGGAAATATAGCAACTTGTTACCAAATGAATGAGAAAAAAGCAGCATAGCCAAAAGAAAAGATAACAAGACTATAAATCATAAAAAAAGGTTGTGCCAACGTTTTGACACAACCTCTTCTTTTTTTCCGTGAATTGCATCTATCATCCGAACAGATACCGGTTATCTATCATTCCAGTTGAAATATCAAAGCAATCCCTGCCCTCCTATCACTCTCCGGCAATAGCGCTTGCCACAGTTATAATCACCTTTAAAAGGATATTCCAGCTATTCTTCTTCATGTATTTATCTGATTAAAGTTATTATGCAGTCGGATCATCCACAATGTCTCCATCACCATTACCGGAATCATTACCGCCCAAAGTGCTGACACTACCTATCTTCTGAAACTCAACACCCTGAAGCAAAGCACGGGTAGTGACAATAGCGGCAGGCTGGGTATATTCCGGCATGAAGTGACAAAGAAGTGCTCCCACCTGGTTCGGATTAACATCCTCCTCTTTGTCTACTCCCCTCCCCCGGCTACGCGCCTTCATCGTAAAAGTACCCAACCCTTCTAGGCGTACCGTCTTACTGTTCAATAACTCGCTGCGCATTGCCGTCATTAAATTCCGGACCACATTATGCACATCACCTGGGACAATGACGACTTCTCCGCAATCATCTCTGCCAGTTACTGGATGGACACCGTTTTACCTATCTTCACCAGATTCAAATGCCACTTCTTGTCACCGGTCTTAGTTGCCATGATCGATTGTACTGCTCTATAAAATAAAGTCATATTCCTAATCTCCTTTTGTTCATGTTATTACTACTAATTTTATTCACATTTCGTTGATCAACATTACAAAGGTGAACATTTAAAGGTAGATAACGAAAAAAAACAGGTCATCCGGAACAGATTACTCAGAAAAAATTATAAGCACCACATTATCAGAGTTATTACTTAATGGATTCACCACTGGTTAGCGCTTCCAGCTTATAGCGGATAAAGAGGCGCTCGAAATCGTTGCTGCTATACATATTATTAGTTTTTTAATTACAGCAACGAAGGTCAGCATTTGTTTTTATATTTTAAAGATGTCATTTGGAGACGCTAATAGATTGATGCAGCATTTTCAATCTTATTAGTATCGATTTTATTTCTTTATGCACCATCGTGGTACAAGAATGAATGACAAGAATTGCCAAACGCCATATAATAAGTTTTTCATCATAGGAGTCTTATTCATCTTCATTGTTCCAAACATCATCAGATGTAAGCGGTTTGTAAGCCCCATCTTTAGACTCAAAGATAAAACAAGGTTCAGATACAATAATTGTGTGCCATATCCCTTGAGGAATCTGTATACCAAATTGCCCCTCTGCAGAACATAAATCACAATAGGTGGGCTCTTCACCATTCTGATCATAGAAAACTACTATAAGTCTTCTGCTCAACGCTATGACTGTTTCTGTTGTCTCATTATGTCGATGAATAGGGATTTGTGTACCGAGAAACAAGACATTTAACACACATTACTGCCAGATGTTCTCAAATCGTAGTTTACCCTTCTGCGATCACTTTCGGTTGCCTATTCTAATATTTCCTCAATTAAAACATCATCAATAATTATAAGCTATTATTTTATAGAATATTAGCTTTGATTTGGCCAACAATATACCTAACATCATCATCTGTTACATACGGCCCGGCAGGAAGGCACATGCCTACCTTAAAAATGGACTCTGACACACCGTTAACATAAACCGGTGCATTTTTGTAGACAGGTTGCTTGTGCATTGGTTTCCATACGGGACGAGCCTCAATACCGGCTGCATCCAGAGCCATTCGCATAGCCTCGACATTCGCATTTGGCTCGCAATCGGTGTGTACACCACCTCCTGCATGTATAACCCCCGCAGCGCCACCAACAGCACTCGTTATAGCCACAACATAGGCTTTCTCCTGGCCTTTCACTTTGACACTCTCATCAATGGTAATTGTGCAAAGCCAATAATTACTATCAAATTTCTCCGACGGCGCCTTGTTTACCTTGATGCCAGAAACATCGCTCAGCAGCTCTTCGTAGAGTTTCTGAACATGCTTATGATGGTCGATATGCGCCTGCGCGACAGTCATCTGACCACGACCGATACCAGCACAGATATTCGACATGCGGTAGTTGTAACCGATAGTCTCATGTTGATAATACGGGTAAGCTTCGCGAGCTTGCGTAGCATACCACATAATGGCATTCTTGTCCTCGGCATTCTGGCAAATCAGCGCGCCGCCGCCAGAGGTGGTAATCATCTTGTTCCCGTTGAACGACAGCACGCCATATTTACCGAAGGTACCTAATACCTTGCCATCGAATCTGGAGCCGAATCCCTCGGCTGCATCTTCGATGACGGGAATACCATAGCGGTTGGCGATTTCCATTATCTCATCAATCTTATACGGCATACCATAGAGAGCCACGGGAACAATAGCCTTCGGCGCTTTGCCGGTCTTGATGATACGATCTTTGATAGCCTCCTCAAGAAGCTGCGGATCCATATTCCACGTATCCTTCTCGGAATCAATAAAGACCGGCGTTGCTCCGAGATAGGTAATCGGATGGCTCGATGCACAGAAGGTAAACGACTGCACACAAACTTCGTCACCATGACCAACACCGCAGGCGAGCAACGCAAGATGCACAGCAGCCGTACCGGCAGACAGTGCTACGACTTCGTTTTCACAGCCAACAAATTCTTTCAGTTCAGCCTCAAAACCATTGACATTGGGTCCAAGCGGCACCACCCAGTTGGTGTCGAAAGCCTCCTTAATAAATTTTTGCTCCTCACCACTCATATGTGCGAGGCATAGGTAAATTCTGTTTCTATACATATTGTCAATATTATTTCACAGTATACTCCATTAGATAATCCCCACTGCACGTATCCTAGCTCCTATATATTGGGAAGAAATGTGACTCTAGATTAAACTCATCGTCATGTTCTTTGCGGATATTGACCAATTCGTCGTATTTATCTTGATTAAAAATATATTTCGCAATTGAGAATTGATAATTGGAGTTTTTATTAAATGCAGCTTTGAATTTATACAGATTATCTTCCCCTGATCCGACCCCACCACCAAGGTGAAATGTTTTGTAGCCATGTTCGCATCCCCACAATGCAGCCTTATACAGTAGCAAATTGGATGGCGCAAGATTTCTATACTCCATCACAGATCCTGACAAGTGGTAATGCATTTGCTTGTTCGCAAATAGTATTATGCTCATCGCAATAATCTTATCCTCAAACGTAGCATAGAATATCTCGAAGTTACCATCAAGCTCCTTTACTATTGAATCATAGAATGCTTTTTTAAAGTAATAATAATCCTCTGCATTATCTTTATCCATTGTAGCATTATAGATTCTAATAAAGTCTTCAAAAAGGTCTGGATTATTAGAATGTTTAATCTCAACACCATTCTTTTCGGCTTTTCGAATCATATTGCGATTCTTACTTACGATATTCTCCCAGATTACTTCAGGAGAAGTCAGATCCAACGCAACAGTTTTACCCAAATCTATGACATCCGTGATTTGTTTCATTGGAAGCGCATTTGCCAATATAGGATGATATCGTACAAAACAATCCACGATATTCAATTCAACCATTTTTGATGTAAAGTCCGACCAGAAGGACTGTAAATTTTCTACACATATATTTCCTTCAAATAAAACTCCGCCATATCCATAGGGTGTAATAATATCATAGATATGCTCAATGTCTGTACCCCTGAGCATATACACAAATATTGCCCTTAAATCCTGCCTCTCATAATACATCAGTTGAGGTCTCCCATCACCATGAATCTGAAAAGCCCCAACATATCCTAACATATAATAAATATCATATTCAGCAAAGCTTTTCACTATATTATCCCATTCGAATGAATGTTTAATATCAATTATTTTAATCATAGAATCTGTTTATAATATGACACATCTGCTCAATATCCTCTTTACTATATCATGCATAGTAATGAACGGATAGTATTCTCTTTGAAAAACTCTACGCCTTTTTATTTTGCGCAGAATCTGAAATTTACCACAAGATTGTTGGATTATATATTAGATATCAAGTCTATTTCAACTCAGTTAGTGCAACCGAAGAATTACTAGTTCTTAACTCAGCCTCCAAATCAATGCTGAACGATAAAATATCAGTAATGTTATTTTTTATCTATATTTTTTTCAAATATTCTTGTTCCGCCCAATTACGCTTATCGTACCATCCTAAATCGTCCACTTCATCTTCTATCCCAAGACCAATATCTTTTTTGTTAATGACATTTTTAATTGTCATATATAAGATCTTGATATCCAATACAAAGCTCAAGTTATTTACATACCAAACATCATATTCAAATTTTTTACTATAGGATACTGTATTCCTGCCATTAACTTGAGCCCATCCTGTAATTCCTGGTCGAACTTTATGTCTCTGTGCTTGTTCTTCAGAATACAAAGGTAAAAACCATGTCAACAAAGGACGAGGTCCAATCAAGGCCATATCTCCTTTTAGGACATTTAATAATTGGGGTAATTCATCAATACTTGTTGAACGTACAAATCGGCCAATTTTTGTCAGACGCATTTTATCAGGTAATAAATTACCATCATCATCACGCTCGTCAGTCATTGATTTAAATTTGACAATCTTGAATATTTGTCCATCTTTTCCAGGCCTTTCCTGAAGATAGAAGGCACCAGCGCCCTTATTGGCAAAATGTAACCAAATAGCAACAATAAGTAAAATAGGCCAAATAATTAAAAGTGCACACGCTGACAAAGTGAAATCAATCACTCTCTTAAAAAAATGTTTATACATAATAGCTATAAATATCTGTAAAAAAATCAAGAATGATAAGGGGAATAAAAATGGGACATAATTATGGAGACTGATTTGTCTACAGTGTAGTTTTCAAGTAAATATTTATAACCATTCCATCCCATAGATATACGCAAATTTGAATCGGCCAGGATGAGATCCAGTTTCTTATCAAATTCGGCAAGATTGCCACTTTCAGCCCATAGACCATATCCGTTTGCTTCAGCAATAGTTCCAATGTCTGTATTAACATCGATCGCCATCATTATTGGAATTTTATTCTCCAAGTATGAAAGCAAACGAGACGGATAATTCGGAATTGTGAAGCGTTTATCTAGGAAAATAAGCCCGATATCGGCAGATCGTATCAATACGTCATAATCCTCTTTTGGAAGAGCATTCATAAGTTTAGCATTCTTGGGAGAATTCGCTTTGAACCAAGATTTAATCTTTTTGAGTTCTGTTCCATTTCCAACAACGAGAAAGAAGGAATTATTCCTACGTTCGTTACTCGCAATACTATCAATGAGAAAATCGATTCCTTGTGGCTTCCCTAGATTGCCGCCATAAATACAAAGAGCCTTATCTTGAGGAATATCATACTTATCCTTTACTGAATTTACATCAACAGGAGACTTCTCAAATAATTCCACACTATTTGGACACACTTCAACAATAGCTGGATCTATATAGGGATTATTGTCCAAGATAAAACGGCAATTCGCTGGGGACATACAACCAATGAAATCCGATATTTTATACAAAGTCTCCTCTTTCTTTCTGAATATCTTATAAATAAGGCTTGTTTTTGTAAATATCCCCAAATCTACTGCATTCTGTGGAAAAATATCCTTTAGTAACAAATAAGACTTCGCACCGTAGGTCCTTTTTGCCCATTTAATGACGTTATTGAAGGTTATCGGAGGCGTAGAATAAAGGACTAAATCAAAATGGATACTTCTAAAATGTCTTTTTATGGCTAACATATACTGTTTTCCAAGCAATAGCGTACCAATACCTTTCTCGATTATATTCGTTTTTTGAATATTAAGAGTACGAACTCCTAATATTGTCGCGCCCATTGAGTGCAGCACTTCAGTTTTGCGTCCAGTGTTTCTTTCAAACGGCACCACCATATATACATTATGCCCATTTTGAACAAATCTGCGTACTAGATCGTTGTAAATATTTCTTGACTCGATTTCAATTGTTCGAGACAATGTCAAAAAAAGAATATTCATTTTGTTTCAAATTTTTAGATTCCCTTCCTCCACACCATCTTATTCACCACTCCAGTATAAGACTGGATAAGTTTTACCACTTTTGTGCTGACATTTTCGTCAGTGTAGTTAGGGACCGGAATACCGTAGTCTTGAGCATTATTGAGTTCAACTGCTGTATCTACTGCCTGAAGAAGAGACTTGGTGTCAATCCCAGCAAGAATAAAACAAGCCTTGTCCAATGCCTCAGGACGCTCTGTTGAAGTCCTGATACATATCGCTGGGAAAGAATGACCAACGCTTGTGAAGAAACTGCTCTCCTCAGGTAGAGTACCGCTATCAGAAATCACCGCATAGGCGTTCATCTGCAAGCAGTTGTAATCATGGAATCCGAGCGGGTCATGCTGAATCACACGGTCATCCAGTTGAAATCCGCTTGCGGCCAGACGGTTGCGTGAGCGAGGGTGGCACGAGTAGAGAATCGGCATATCATACTTCTCAGCCATTGCATTGATTGCATTGAACAGCGAGAAGAAATTCTTCTCCATGTCGATATTCTCCTCGCGGTGAGCAGATAGAAGCAGATATTTACCCTTTTGCAAACCAAGACGACTATGGATATCACTGGCCTCAATCTCCACAAGATTTGCACGGAGCACCTCTGACATAGGTGAACCTGTGACATAGGTACGTTCCTTTGGCAGACCGCACTCTGCGAGATAACGGCGGGCGTGTTCACTGTATGCGAGATTCACATCCGAGATGATATCTACAATGCGACGATTGGTCTCTTCGGGAAGACACTCATCCTTGCAACGGTTACCAGCCTCCATGTGGAAGATGGGAATATGCAGACGTTTGGCGGCGATGGCACTCAAACATGAGTTCGTGTCACCAAGGATAAGGAGTGCATCGGGCTTTGTCTGCACCATCAACTTATATGAGTAGTTAATGATGTTACCAACGGTTGCGCCGAGATCGTCGCCCACGGCAGCCATATAGACCTCTGGGGCAGCCAACTTCAAATCTTTGAAAAATACGCCGTTAAGGTTATAGTCGTAATTCTGCCCTGTGTGCGCTAGTATAGTATCGAAATATTTACGGCACTTAGTTATCACAGCCGCAAGGCGTATGATTTCAGGGCGAGTACCAACGATGATAAGCAATTTCAGCTTGCCATTGTGAGCCCATTTAACACCAGAATAATCCATTTTAATATTTTTCATAAAAGAATATAATTTTCATTTCAAAACATCATTAATTAATAATCTATCAATGATTTGTTGTGTATATATCTACACAACAATACTATTAAGATGGGCAGGGTCACAGAATAATGATGTATTATGTGCATAAGTATCATCAGCAGCATAGGAGCAATATATTATATCATTTTCATTACACATTGAAAGAACAGATAAATCATTATATGCTTCACCCGAGAATACAAGAGGCCCTATTAATATTAACCGAAAGCCATAATTTTTGCTCTATCTCACCATACATATCTATCTGTCTTCATTTTATAATTTTTAAATATTTTATTAAAATAAATTCATTTAGCCAAGAATTTTGCAACATCTTCTGTTAAATGACGGCAATCATGACTCATATATTTCCCATCATTCGTGAACACCAAAGCTTTACCGTTTGGTACAGACGAATATTGAAGTAAATCTACATAATTACTCTCTCCCCACGATTCCTTCCATTAGTTGTTAACAATATAAAAGTTGGGATTAATTTGAATGGTTTGCTTCAGATAGTTCTTATTATGCCGATGACTATATATCACACCATTACAATCGCTATAGTTCTTTGTGCCAATACCCATTACTATAGTAAATGGATTCATATTACTCCACACATAATCCGGTATTTCCGATTTCTTCTTAAAAGTAAAAAGAGCATATCTTTGAACATACTTTTCATCACAAAGAATATATCAACGCCCAAATAGCTAGTTTTCAGCCACTCGATGTGGTAAAACACAACCACAATTACGCTGATAGCCTTCAACACATCAAGTCTTACACTGTAATCTTTGTTTACTATTATTTCTATTCGACTTTTTCAAAATATGTATCGGGATACTTCGGGTCGAAGCACTCGTTGCAGTACATCATCGTTACGAGGTTGTCGGTGTCGCTCAAGTTGATGATATTGTGCGTATAACCAGGGAGCATGTGTACGGCTTCGATTTTTTCTCCACTGACTTCAAAGTTCAGCACCTCATTTGCGCCAATTTTGCGTTGCTGAATAAGACCTTTGCCGGCAACTACAATAAAAAACTCCCATTTGGTATTGTGCCAATGCTGCCCCTTAATTATACCGGGTTTTGATATGTTGATACTAATCTGACCTTTATCCAAAGTCTTAACAAGCTCGGTAAAGCTTCCTCGTTCATCTATGTTCATTTTAAGTGGGAAAGTTACCTTCTCCTTAGGAAGATAACTTAAATAAGTAGAATATAGCTTCTTGGCGAAAGAGCCCTCAGGAATGCTAGGAATCATCAGGGTATTAGGCTGATTCCTAAACTCATCAAGCAAATCAACAATCTCGCCAAGAGTTACTTTATGAGTTATTGGAACTGCACAATATCTTCCATCTTTTTTGAGGACAGTCTCTACTCCGTCAAATTCACAATGATGCTCTTCACACTTTAAGGCTGCTATCATCTCATCAACAAGGTCATCTATATAAAGAAATTCAAGTTCTGTAGAACGATCATTAACCTGAACAGGTAAATCATTAGCAATATTGTTACAAAAAGTCGCTACTACTGAATTGTAGTTAGGCCGACACCATTTACCGAACAAGTTAGGAAAACGGTAGACAAACACTTTAGCACCGGTCTCCTTTCCATAATCAAAAAACAGTTCCTCTCCTGCTTTCTTGCTGCGACCATAATCTCCATCATAACGACCGATGCAAGTTGCCTGAACCGAAGACGAAATCATCACAGGACAATTATTGCCGTGCTTCTTCAGATTATCAAGCAGTGTCGATGCAAAGCCGAAGTTGCCTTTCATAAACTCTTCCGAATTCTGAGGTCTGTTTACTCCGGCAAGGTTAAACACGAAATCTGCTTCCTTACAATAACTATCCAAATCTTCATATGTTGAGTCAATATCATACTCAAACACTTCAGATACATTCACACTACCATAAAACTTCGCCTTTCCGTCCCTTATGTTACACAATTGCATAACAAGATTTCTACCGACAAAGCCTCTAGCTCCGGTTACTAAAATTTTCATGATTAATTTGTCTTAATTTCTTTTGCTGACTAAAGATTCGCCAACTTTTGACGCGCTAGAGAGAATTTCAATGATGATATTCTTAAGAATTGCCTTCCCTTCCACGTCATTCTGAGTTCAAGATTCTTTGTTGAATTATTTTGCAAGATTACTAACATCTGCTAGTTCGTTCTGGATATATTCCAACGAAGCTATCTTTGCCTTTGTGTCTTCGAGATTGAGACGTTTAGTGTTATCTGAATTAAATTCAGTAAGTGTTACTCTACTTTCATCACCCTCTGTAAAGAATTTGTCATAGTTAAGGCTCCTATTGTCTGCCGGAACTCTATAAAAATCACCCATATCGACAGCCTTAGCACACTCCTCATTTGTCAGAAGTGTCTCATACATCTTCTCACCATGGCGAATACCGATAACCTTAATCTCCTCCTTCTTACCGCCAAATAGTTCACAAACAGCCTCTGCCTGAGTCTGAATTGTACATGCTGGAGCCTTCTGAACGAGAATGTCACCATTTTTTCCATTCTCAAATGCGAAAATCACAAGATCTACGGCTTCATCAAGAGACATGATGAATCGTGTCATCTTAGGCTCGGTCAATGTGATGGGGTTACCATTCCTTATCTGATCAATCCACAACGGAATCACAGAACCTCTCGAACACATTACATTACCATAACGGGTGCAGCAAATTCTTGTCTTACCTGAATAACGGCTCTTTGCAACAGCTACCTTTTCCTCAATGGCTTTGGTAATACCCATAGCATTAATGGGGTATGCTGCCTTATCTGTCGAAAGACAGATTACGCAGTCTACGTTGTTCTCAATTGCTGCTGTAAGCACATTGTCAGTGCCAATTACATTAGTGCGAACTGCTTCCATAGGGAAGAATTCACAAGAAGGTACCTGCTTCAGGGCTGCTGCATGGAATATATAATCCACCCCTGACATTGCTGAACGGCAACTCTCCAAGCTTCTCACATCTCCAATGTAAAATTTAATCTTATTTGCCACCTCAGGATATTTTGCCTGATACTCATGACGCATATCATCCTGCTTCTTCTCATCTCGAGAGAAAATGCGAATCTCCTTTATATCTGTTTTGAGGAAACGGTTCAAAACCGCATTTCCAAATGAACCCGTTCCACCGGTAATCATCAGGGTTTTATTTGCAAATACTGACATATAATTTGTTTTAATTATTAACAACTTTAATTTTGTTTTTTATATTTTTATAAAAAATGGTTCTCCTAGAGTTAAGTACTTCAGAATTATATTCAATAGATTTCTCATAATTATTTCGACTAGCCTCTTCATACAACCGTTTATTTGTCAATAGTTTTTCAACCATATTAGCCATACCCATTATATCTTCATATTCTATTAAATAGTCTTTAGATATTAATTCTGGATTACCCGACACTGGAGATGTTATGCATGGCAGACCTAAAGCCATCACCTCTATTACTGTTCTTGGTAATCCTTCAACCTTAGTTGGTAAAACGGCGACATCTGAATTTTGTATTAAACTTCTCATTTGTTTTTGCTCAACATACCCCGAAAATATGATATCATCCCCTACACCGCATCCACTTGCTAGTTGCCGTAGTTTAGAAAAACTATAAAAGTAATCTTTACCTATAAAAAGCAATTTGATATCATAACCTCGCTCTTTAAGGACCTTCAATACATATATTAATTCATTATGCCCTTTTCCACCATTAAATTGAACTTGATTAGATATATGCACGATTGTATATCTTTCTTTCTCTGGGAATTTTCTTGGCTGAAAATAAAAGTCTGGATGAATCTCGGCTGAAGAATAATGTGATGTTACAGCATTATTGACTTTAGAGAAATATCGTTTCTGCAAATATTCCTTTGTTACACATGCAACTCCAATTGCTTTGTTGCATGCATTTACTTGCCAGTTATGCCAAATTTTATAAAAAATCTTATTAAGAATGCTATCTGTCGAATTTGCTAAATCTACGCAATCTGATACGATTTCAGTTGCATATGGGATACCTTTTTTCTTCAACTCATGCCATATCACAAATGAAGTAGTAGAAGGCAGTCGTAATATTGCTATATCACAATTAGCAACTGCATTCTTCGCACTTTTTTTCACGTTAAAATATAAAGGTAAATACTGTTTGGGGCCTTGAAAGAATGGAATTTCAACGATTTTGACTCTTTCATCATCTACAATATGACTATGATGCCCTAAGTCTTCAGAAGTTTCAACAACCTTAGTTCTAACAGCTAAAAGGACATTTTCAAAAACTTCCAAATATCGTTTCAAAAAAATCTGTCCCCTTTCACTTAAATAATGTTGCCCTTGATATGTGAAGCAATATTCATCGCATGATACTAATAGAGTCATATTATTTAAATTATAAATTATCCTTATACCATTCTATCGCTGCGGCCACGCCTCTCTTAAAACTCCAATCCGGATCATATCCGAGAAGTTCTCGTGCCTTTGAAATATCAGCATTTGAATGTTTTATATCGCCAGCCCGATCTGATCCAAATTCAGGTTCAACATTTAGCCCCAATGCCTTTGTTAATCCATAAAAAATATCAATGAGATATTCTCTACCACCATAAGCTATATTAAAGGCTTCTCCCGCTGCTGATGACGGAGCAAGGCACGCTTTTAGATTAGCCTCGATAACATTCTCAATATATGTAAAATCTCGGCTTTGCATACCATCACCATTAATACGGCAAGTTTCCCCATTTAGAAGTTGTTTTATAAACTTTGGAATCACTGCTGCATACGCTCCGTCGGGATCTTGACGACGTCCAAACACATTGAAATATCTCATACCATAAGTGTCCAATCCGTAATGTTTCGTATATTGTTTTGCCCATTCTTCATCACAGCGTTTTGAAACTGCATATGGTGACAATAAATTACCTTCGCAACCTTCTTTCTTTGGTAGATTGGGCTCGTCTCCGTAAACAGAACTTGAAGAAGCGTACACAAACTTTTTCACTTCTTTCTGACGAGCAGCTTCAAGCATATTAAGGGTTCCTTGAATATTATTCAAAGAATAAAATAAGGGCATCTCAATTGAGCGAGGTACACTACCCCATGCTGCTTGATTAAGGACATAATCAACGCCATCGCAAGCTATCATACATATTTCGAGATTTTTAATATCCCCCTTGATAAATTCATAATTAGGATTAGCCTTAAACATATCCACATTCGATTGTTTTCCTGTACTCAAATCATCAAGACAACGTACCTTATAACCAAGATTGAGAATGGCCTCACAAAGGTTGGAGCCAATGAAACCTGCTCCTCCTGTCACTAAAAACAATGAATTTTTCGGAAATTTTATATTATTGTATCCCATGAGACTAAATATCAATTACAACCTTCCATCAACAATTCTCCTATCCAATGTGCACTTCACATCATAAATAACATGATTATCATTTAATAGAGAAATCACATCAAGTCCTTCAAACTCCTTATGTGCTACAGCTGCAATCATGGAATCAAACTTCGCAGCCGGTAGTACATTTGTAACTTTAATCCCATATTCATGTTCCGCAATAGCAGGATTAGCCCATGGATCATAAACAGTAATATTTACATTATATTCTTTAAGAGATCTATATATATCTATGACCTTTGTATTACGAACATCTGGGCAATTCTCCTTAAACGTGAAGCCGAGTATCAGGATTTCTGAGTTCAACACTTGGATTCCTTTCTTTAACATGAGTTTGACTAGCTCATTGGCAACATACCCACCCATACCATCATTCATTCTACGTCCAGCGAGAATAATCTCTGGATTGTATCCATAGCGCTGTGCGCATTGCGCAAGATAGTAGGGATCAACCCCTATACAGTGACCGCCAACCAAGCCCGGTTTAAAAGGTAGAAAATTCCATTTCGTTGAAGCAGCCTCAAGAACATCATTAGTATCAATACCCATTCTTGTGAATATCTTGGATAGCTCATTTACAAAAGCTATATTAATATCCCTCTGAGAGTTTTCAATAACCTTTGCAGCTTCGGCAACCTTCATAGTAGGTGCTAAATGAGTCCCTGCAGAAATAACAGAAGCATACACTTCATTAACGTACACTCCTATCTCCGGGGTAGAACCTGATGTAACCTTCTTAATATACTCTACTGTGTGAAGTTTATCTCCTGGATTAATACGTTCTGGAGAATATCCTGCAAAGAAATCAACATTAAATTTCAATCCTGAGATCTTTTCCACTACTGGCAAACATTCATCCTCTGTAACACCAGGATAAACCGTAGACTCATAAACAACCACATCTCCTTTTGAAATAACCTTTCCTACAGTAGTGCTAGCACCATAGAGCGGTGTCAAATCCGGAGTATTATTTTCATCAACAGGGGTAGGAACAGCAACTACATAAAAGTTGCAATCACGTATATCATCAACATCTGCAGTACATTTAAATCCATGATTTTTAATGGCATCCTGAAGTAGTTCATCACTGACTTCTAGAGTTACATCATGCCCAGCCATGAGAGCATCAACGCGCCTCTGATTCATATCAAAGCCTATGGTTTTATACTGTGTTGAGAACAGACGAGCTAGCGGCAGGCCAACGTAACCAAGTCCGATTACGCAAATCTTTGTTTTCTTCATAATTTATATTTTCTTAAATTTAATAGCTAAATAAATATTCTTATGATTATATAGAAATAATCGCCTGGATTATTGAGGGATCAGAATAACCGAAAATTATACCATCAATTGTTTCATCAATAATTAGCAGCAATCAATAGTTCTTGAAAAAATATATATAAATGATTACTGTAAAAATCTAATTAGGTTATTCACATAAGTATCAGCTGAGAATGTTGTACACACCTTTCTTTTGGCATTTTCGGCCATAATTTTAACTTCTGAAGGATGTTGCTCAACAAACAATATTTGTTCTGCAATACTATCAATGTCTCCAACAGGTACTAATATAACCTCATTCCGATCTTCTACATAGTCAGATATTTCTCCTGCATTAGTCGCAACTACTGGTACTCCAGATAGCATATATTCACCCAATTTTGTTGGGAAACCACCAGAGATATAAGAATTGGGAGTCGTAAGCAAACACGATGCGTTAATTAATATTTGCGGAACTTCATCAATATCCACCTTTCCTAACACTTGAATTCTATTTTTAAGAGAATCATCATTGATAACCAAGTCTAGGATTTCTTTATTAGGCATATTATCATAATCACCAATAAGTACCATGTCATATTTTCCTCCATACTCTTTACAATATAGTGAATATGACATTAAACTTTCATATAGGCCATCACGATTGTGTATCCCAAAAACAACAGCAATATATGGCTGTTGTTGGGGCTTGATTTTAGCACTATCAAAGCGATGACGATCAATCGTCATTGGTAATAAAAATATATAGTTTTCTTTTTTCGAGCACTTTTTGTAAAATTGTACCAGTTCCTTTGTCATAATAATAAGCCCATCAAACAAAGACATCTGGATTTTAAAAAAGAACATACGGAATTTTGAATTCCTTACTTGTATGTTAGGGTACTCACTTCTATCCCCAATATATTTAATGTCTAAAATCTTACAAACTAGCCAATAGAATATGGTTACAATAGCCGGATTGTCGCCATACAATACTATTGTATTGATTTTATGATTATAAATATATTTAATAGACGATAATAATCCAATAATTAAATATAATCCTTTAATAAGTATATTATAATATTTCCCCCAAGTAGGCTTTGTTGCGTATTGATAATTAATACCTTCGTAAATTCCAAATCTATTATTAATATGAGCCGCCATCCTTGTTGGGCAATATATTAATACAAAAGTATAACATTTCTCTTTTACTAGCGACTTCAGATAACTGGTATATCTAACCGTAGACACATTACCTTTAGGGAATGGTGCCATCGTAATAACAGCACAACGCAATTGCATATAAGTATAATTAAAGATCTATAACTGGAATATAATATTCATTACCCCACAATAAGTTACATAAATAAAGAGGAATAATAGTATATGGATACATCGTTCTTCCACTAATAAAAAATAATAATATCATAAGTATAAAAATTATAAAAGGGATAATGACATTATTCTTTCTCCTTACTGGTTCTTTCAGAGCAATAGTAAAAAATAATATATCAATTATGAATATGAATCTTAAAAATCTAGATGCTGCATATGGTATAACAGAAAAAACACCTACAAACACAAGAGACATAATATTAATTCCATATATTAACTTTATTAAATCGGGAGCACAATTTCGAGATTTCCATACTTTTTTAACAACATAATCTATAATTATAACTAATATAATCAAAGCATATGATGATGTTGTAATAATAGAATTACCTCCAGTATAATAAGATACTTTATCTGTCACATACCGTCCAAAGAGAGGAAGAATAAATTGACTTGCAAATATCATTAATAACACACTCGGTATTATATATCGTATTACCCTTCTAACTGAAATTCTTTTAATATAAAAGGCAGGCAGCAATAATAAATAAGTCAAAGAGAAAACATGTATTGCACTTCCTAATAATACTGCTAGTACATAGCACTTTACATCTTTCTTATTATATGTTATCCATATCGATACTAATAAAAGGGTAGATAAAATGTAATTTCTAATAAAGACAAATTCTTCTAAATAGATAACAAAATATATAACTGAAAACAATGCAGGATAAGGTGATAAGCGAACAATAAACAATAGAATAGAAGATAGCAGCACAAACGAAATAATAATTACAAAAACCTGATAATCATCCGTAAATAATCCAACAAACTTATTCAATATAGTATAACCCAACTCAGAAGTGGCAAAATTTGGATTTATAAATATTTCTGCATATGCCTCATAATCTCCATTCCAAGTATTCCACCCCCATAAAGACCACATTAAAGCAAAAATTAAAACAGCTACGCCTTTCGATTGTGGTCGAAGCAATGCCACGACAAATAAAATTACCGTAATAATAATATCAATCTGCATTAGAAAACTTTATGGATTTTTTATAAGTGAATACTATAGATATTATGTATACAATTCCAGTAACCGCTTTTATATATGCTGCCCCATAACATCCCCAATAATATATTAAAGGATAAGCAATCAACAGCATTATTATGCCTACAATAATAGATACGTTTCTAAGTTGTACGCCGAAGCCTTTAGATAATAGATATTTATTAAAGAAGTCGGCTATCCCATACGACAAAGCGCCAAAGCACATATATTTTAATAATGGAATCGCGGTTAAATACTCCTCTCCAAAAACTAATGATATGAAAGGTTTAGCAAATAGTAATATACATATAAATATGGCAATGCATAAAGACAAAAGAATCAATAATATCTTACTATTAATTCTGGAAGTTGAAACATATCTTTTATATAAGACGGTTGATATAATATTGGGAATCATGGATAGTGGTATTGAAATCTGTTGTGCAATATTATAAAAACCAACAGTTATATTATCTTCGCTTAACAATCCCAAAGCAATTCCAACAAAGCTACCTGTTCCAACGGCAAAGAGAGAACCTATGTATATAGGAAAACCGTATACTTTATTAATATCTTTAATTTTTTCAAAATTCTTCCTAAGATTTGAGAATGATGGTCTGATTTTCCTTACAATATAAACATAAACTATGATATAGGTACAGAAATAAACAATAAGAACAAACAGCAAGTTAATATTTTTTTTAGAAAGATATATAAACAACAAGCATAAAAAGAAAATAATACGCGGTAATAACCTTGAAACAGATAATAAATTAATCCTATTATCTCCTTGCAAGACGGATTCATTAAATTGTGTAAATAAATAAACTGATCCTAATGGAAGAATTGCTAAAAAAATATTCAATATTTGCTTATCTCTAAAATCATCTATAGTTAATGAGTATATCCCCAATAATACACACATAACAATAGATAATAGTAGCCAAATGATTAAGCCTACACAATAATATTCTCTGATAATTTTTCGGTCATCTATCAATGAAATCAATCTACATATAGTATAAAAATAGCCGAAATTAAATAGAGTTTGTGCTAGAATAAAAATATTAATAATATACGAATAATTACCATATTGGACGGGATCTAATATCCTTGTTAGTAAATAATTCACCCCAATAGTAAAAATCATACTTAAAACAGTTGATAATAAAAGTACAATACTTTGAGTGGTGAACTTATTATTTATAAGTTGCTTTATGAATTGATTATTCATAAGATAGTTCAATATAATCTAGATACTATTGATAAGTGCATTACTCTTCTAAACTCGGTTCTCCTAAATCTGGCATAGTAGTTAATCCATCCGTTGAGCATTCGGTTTATTTTATCCGTAATGTCATCAATTCCGCTAAAAGTGCATCAATTCAGATTAAGTTCCCTTATCTTCATCGCTGATTTCTTACTAATAGCTGGTGAGAAGGCTGTGAAGATTTTATCTGTTTTACGATTTCGGGCAACTCCCGGCATGAAGGTCATTCCAAGATAATCAAAGACGGTAAGCTCCGCTTTGAGTATTCTTTCACTTATTTTGCAATAGCCATTATACATTCTACCATCCGGCATTTTATAACGAAACACATTATACCAATGCTTGACGATCTCACTAACTTGCTCATAAGAGTATGTACTGAATGTCTTTATCAGAACTGTACCTTCAGGCAGACGGCTTTTGTCACTATCATGAACTACAAACTTCCCTGTCGTCATCGTTCGATACTCCAAACCGTAACGATAGAGTCGATATTCCTTTACTGAACAGACATACTTTTCGAAAATCCTTTGACATAACAATGAACACATCACCATCTTCGGATTCCCGATTGAGCTGTTAGTGGATGATAGACAATACACGCTCATATTTACAACGTATGCCATGAAAATCACGAAGATAATAGAATCTATTGAAACCGGAAATCGTCAACATAATACCTCCAGATTCTCTATAAGACGACGAAGACCCTCATAGTTTAAATTTCCCTAACGGATATGCATCCCGTTGTTCACTTAGATTACAATACCGCTTTTTTGGACGCTATTCATGGATTTTTACACTATAATTGCCTTTTAATCATAGCCTCATATCCTTCGATAAGCTGGAAGCCCTTCAGTCGTTTCAGCCGGAGAAACAATAATTTCAAGTTTTCCAAGAGAAGAATCTTTTCCCCACCTCCTATGCTTGAAGAAATCCAACTGCAGTTCGTTTCTTTCATCAACAGACATCCTGAATTCTGTGGTCAGAGTGACTTTTTCAATCTGAGAGGCAATAAAGGGCACCAATGTTATCAGAGGTACTATAATACTCTCCTGTTCATTCTTTCCTGACCATCAAGAGTTGTCTTTTGAAAACAATCTTTATCAGATAAATCCTTAGAAATATCTATGCTTGATTTGATAAAAGACATCTTTACCATCACAGGATGTATTGTACCATTCTCTTCTTTAAAACAAGTGTCAAGCAAGAACTTGACCTGTGCTGTCAGCATCGCAGAATTTACCTTGAATACAGCAATCAGCGGGGCGCTGATTATTGACTCTATATCAATTTCCCATTTATAATGGATTCCCATTTATCATCAAACCTTTATTCTATCTTTGGTTCTTGCTGGTTGCAGGTACCTCAATAGGCTGAATAGCCAAAATAAATACCTCTATAATCGTAAGCACTCCTTTGGGTACGGGTAACTGATCAGCATGGAGTTTCACAGTGTATTTGGCAGAATTATCTTTCTCATAATGAGTATCATGTATTTCCGAGTCTTTGGAAGAGTGGCTGGCAGAACCTTTCACGGACAGCGACAATATCCCCCATCCAAGCTTTACTTCAAAAAAGCCCTCGGCCTGCGTTTCTGTTTCAAGTTCTTTATGCTCTGTCTCTGAAGAACTTGAATTTCACCTCCATTTCAACCCGATATCCACTGAATCGACACCTAACGAATTTAGGGGAATAATAATCAGCAGAGGTAAATTGAATTTGGTTGTTACAATATCAATGGATGGGACTTTTTGATCATCAAGACCAATACCCCCTCTTTCCAATGACATTTCTATCATCACTGGCTTATAGGTTATTTTCGCTTTGTCACCTTCACCTTCTTTCTCCTTAGTAAAACAGGTGTCCAACAGAAACCTTATCGCGTAAGTACCATAGATGCATTTGCTTTTGCTGCTACATTTAACGGACCTCCTAAAAGATCTTCCATAGGCAATCCGGAGAACTGCTGGGATATAGACAATACTTCGTTTGCCATATTAGTGATAATTTAAGTACTCAATTTAGGGTACCTCCCCTTAATTAAGGCACTGAACTGTGCACTAAACCAAGTTATGTTAAATAATTAGCTTTGACTTTTTTACGGGTATCCTTATACCATTTGTGGAACTGTTTATAGGGAATCTTATTTTTCACACAAAAGGATTGGAGGAATTCCCCGTGAGGAAAAGCCTCACTCTGATACTGAAAGTAAAACCTTTCTAATTCTTCACTGCTATACATAATGCTTCATTTAAGTTTGCGGCGAAGGTAGAACTTTCAAAACATAGCCCTAATTTGAGTGCTTACAGATAAGTATCTTACTTAAAAATCATTATCTTTCGTTCATCCAAATTTATTCTTCAACATACTCCCACGGATAAGGGTTATCCACCACAGTCTGAAACTCGTTGATAGCCTCTTGCTGTTCAGTAGTAAGTGACACCGAATCCCAAGAAG
>ERZ1643249.1615-NODE-1615-length-22431-cov-4.161289_pt1 | contig 22431 bp, 16 predicted proteins | sample MGYA00579263_ERZ1643249 | MGnify/ENA primary metagenome ERZ1643249 (study PRJEB29033, sample SAMEA4952264) | chicken gut metagenome | biome: Broiler Chicken; feature: Gastrointestinal Tract; material: Caecum | place: Ireland | collected 2018 | study: Broiler... | reverse complement strand
ATGGTGATGACGGCAAAATCCGAGCCGGTCTGTATCTTCGCGGATATCCGCTTCCATGTACGCCGGACCTAAAATAAAGGAAATGGCTTCTTGTTCCAGCTGACGTTCAATATAGCAGAAAGGACATTCATCATTGGCCTTAAATGCGTCGATCACCGGAATGGTATAAATGGTTGTTTTCATAATACGAGCCTCCGTAACAAATCTATCAAAGTAAAAGTTTGTTTAATTTTAACACAGCTGTGCAAAAAATCACATAGGTTTGTATGAATTTTCAGTGATTTTCAGGGACATAACTTGTTTTGACTGTGATATGGCCCTATAATGAATAGAAGAAAAGACAGGAGTGGATTTATTTATGATGATATCGGGTAAGAAAGTACAAATTTGGCCCGGCAGCGGTCCGGACAAGCCGGTGATTTATCTGAATACATTTCCGGAGGAAGGCGCACTTGTTTATGAAATGGTCAAGAACAGCGGGAAGTATGATTTTTCGCTGGTGGCTGTAAGTGAACTTGAATGGAATCATGATCTTGTGCCGTGGGATATTCCGCCTGTCCGTAAAAATGACCTGCCTTATACCGGCGGGGCGCAGGCGTATGCCTGTCTGCTGACAGAACAGATCATTCCGAAAGCTGAAAAGGAAATTCAAGGGTGCCCGCCATGGCGGGGGATTGCAGGATATTCACTTGCAGGACTGTTTGCCATTTATGCCCTTTACTGTACGGACTTATTTTCAAGAGCAGCCAGTGTATCCGGATCCCTGTGGTTCCCGGAATTTAAGTCATTTATTTTTTCCCATACAATGAAATGCAGACCGGAATACATATACTTTTCGCTGGGGAACAAAGAAAGCAAAACAAACAATGCCTGTCTTAGAACTGTCCGCAGCAATACCGAAGAAATAGAGGCCTGCTATCGAAATATGGGTATCGATACTGTATTCCGTCTGAATCCGGGCAATCATTTTAAGGACACTGCCCGCCGTATGGCAGACGGCATTTTATGGCTGCTTGACAGATGATCAGGAAAATATTTGGAAGATACAGGAAAAAATACTTTACAAAAAAGACGTGTTGTGATAAAATTTATTCCGTTACAGCGACAAATTTGAAAGTGTATAAGCAAAGTATAGGCCCAGATAGCTCATGCCCGAATCCTTAGCGAGCGGAGCGCAGCTTAGTAGGAGGGTAGTTACGGAGAGCGGAGCGAAACGTAACGACACAACCGGCTGAGCGGAAGGGTTAAAGAAAATAAAAAATATAAGCCCAGATAGCTCAGTCGGTAGAGCAGAGGACTGAAAATCCTCGTGTCACTGGTTCGATTCCGGTTCTGGGCACTGTGCGGGTGTAGTTCAATGGTAGAACACCAGCCTTCCAAGCTGGATACGTGGGTTCGATTCCCATCACCCGCTTAAAAAATCATTTATATGCGCGAGTGGCTCAGTGGTGGAGTATCGCCTTGCCAAGGCGAGGGTCGCGGGTTCGAATCCCGTCTCGCGCTTCGATGTAAGTGTGTGCCAAGGCACACACTTTTTTAATGCTATAGAAAAATTTTAGCCAAACAGCGGGTTTCGAGCGGTAACCGGCTGCTTTTTTGCGCGATACGCCCGGAGCGAAGACCTGCCGCGCTTACACGGACAGACATCTGACGGGTAATGTATAATCATTCAGCTTTTATATCTCTGTATTAAGCAGTTCCCGAAGATACTGTAAAAAGATATTTGCAGCCTTAGATAATACCTGATATTTTTTCCAGACAATAAAACCGCGGGCTTCTAACGAAGGGTCAAATGGGCGGAAACAAAGATTGCTGCCATGGGTGTTAATGAGTTTATCGTAGCACAAAGCGTATCCAAGACCTTCATCCACCAGTAAGGACGCGTTAAAAAGCAAATTATAAGTAGCAACAATATGCAGTTCAGACTCTTCCCGCTGAAGCCACTGGTTCAGATATACGTCATCACCTTTTTGATGAGATACAATCAGAGGCTTATCCCACAAATCCTCCGGGCAGATGGTTTCTTTTTCGGCTAAAGGAGAATCTCTGCGCATTAAAACACCCCATGTATCTTTTATGGGAACTGGTATAGCTTCGTATTTTTGTGAGTCGATTTCCGTAGAGAGCAGTCCAAAATCAATAAGGCCTTTATCCAGATATTCTAAGACATGCTCCGCATTGCCGCTGGAAATGTTATACCGGATATCCGGGTATTTTTTTTGCAGTTTTTTTGCAACTTTGGCAAATAATCGTACGATTTCTGTTTCGCCGGATCCAATAAATACATTGCCGGCAATAGTTTCATCGGATCCGGTAATTTCTTCTTCTGTACGTCTCATAAGCGAGACCATTTCTTCTGCGCGTTTGCGCAGGAGCATCCCTTCTTCTGTTAATATGACTTTGCGCGAACCTTTTACCCCGCGGATTAAAAGTTGCTTTCCAAGCTCTGTCTCAAGGGCTTTAAGCTGTGTTGACAGGGCGGGCTGAGAAATGTGCAAAGATTCTGCTGCTGCAGTAATGTTTTGTTCTCTTGCCACTGCCAGAAAATATTCCAATATACGAAATTCCATTGCGGTCGCCTCCCCCATCAGTAGGTGAATTGAAAAGTTAAATACAACACAGGCTGTTGCATTTAGAATAACATGAGATAGGAGCCCCGGGGTGCATTTATAACTTCGGCAAAAGTAAAAAAATGCAGTCCGGACTTTGTGCTGTCTTCTTTTATGGAATTTTACACAAAACAGAAGGAAAAAGCAACAGAAACCGGGAAATAGGCTGAAATCGTTGCATTTAGAATTTCAACTAACCTAATTTTGTTAATTGCCGCTGACAATGTATTTGTGCCGATGCAGAAGCCTGTATTCGCTGCAATAAAAGATAAAATGAATAGAATCTTTAACTTGATTGCTTGAATATGCATTTTTTAAAGCCAAATCGACAATGTTATTTGACATAGTGTATGTATTTGTTTATAATGGAATCACTACACAAAGATATTAATGGAGGAAATAACAGTGAAAACGACATTGGTCATTATGGCGGCTGGTATAGGCAGCCGATTTGGCGGTGGAATTAAGCAGCTTCAGTCCGTAGGTCCGAACGGGGAGATTATTATGGACTATTCAATTAAAGATGCAGTTGCTGCAGGCTTTGACAGGGTTGTTTTTATTATCAGAAAAGATCTTGAAAAAGATTTTAAAGAAATCATTGGCAACCGTATCGAAAAAGAAGTGGAAGTTGCATACGCATTTCAGGAGCTTGATGACCTTCCAAACGGATTTAAAAAACCGGAAGGCCGGGTAAAACCGTGGGGAACCGGACAGGCGATTCTTGTATGCAAGGATATTGTCAAAGAGCCTTTTGTTGTCATTAATGCAGATGACTATTATGGGAAAGAGGCATTTGTCAAGCTGCATGATTTTCTTCTGAACGAGCCTGCACAGGTGGACGGAAAATTAAATCTTGGTATGGCCGGCTTTATTTTAGGCAACACGCTCAGTGAAAACGGCGCAGTGACAAGAGGTATTTGCGCTGTAGATGACCGGGGATATTTGACAGATGTTTTGGAAACGAAAGGCATTGAAAAAACAGCGGATGGCGCAGTTGTCCGCGAGGAAGGCATGCCGGACAGAGAAGTAGATGTGAAGAACTATGTTTCTATGAATATGTGGGCGCTTCATCCGGAGTTTATGGATGTTTTAGAGAAAGGATTTACAGAATTCCTTGAAAATATGCAGCCGGGAGATATTAAAGGCGAGTATTTGCTCCCGATTATTATTGACGGCCTGATTAAATCCGGCAGAGCACAGGTGAAGCTGTGTGAGACTCATGACAAATGGTACGGCATTACATATAAAGAAGATCTTGATTATGTAAGAGAGGCTTTTAAAACAATTTAAAACAAACTGACGGCCGGCTTTTGCCTTATGTGCAAAGGCCGGCTTTTCTTGTTTCTGCCGGCGGTTTATAGTATAATATCCGCATAGCCATGATACTTTCTAAAAAGGAGCCGTTTATGGGGAAAAATATAAAAGCAATTTTGTGTCTGACAGTGACGGCATGTCTGATGCTGGTGTCGGGATGCGGCCGTGGCCGTCAAAACAGATCATATACAGCAGAGTTTTACTCTGTATTCGATACAATGTCAACGATTACAGTTTATACGGACAGTGAAGAAGAGTTTCAGACAATCGCTGACAAAATCGAGAACGAATTGACGAAATATCACCAGTTGTATGATATTTATCATACGTATGACGGGATTGCCAACATCAAAGATATTAATGATCAGGCAGGCATCCGTCCGGTAGAAGTCAGTCAGGATATCATTGATCTGCTGAAATTTGGCCAAGAGATGTATGAGAAAACAGATGGCATGGTTAATATTGCCTTTGGCAGTGTGCTTAAGATTTGGCATGATTACAGGGAGGCTGGCCAGAATAATCCGGAAGAGGCCCAGCTGCCGCCGATGGACACGTTGGAAGAAGCGTATGCACATACAGATATTGACCAGATGATTATTGATGAAGAGGCTTCCACGGTTTATTTGGCTGATGCGGATATGAGTCTTGATGTGGGTGCCATTGCCAAAGGATATGCCACAGAGAAAGTGGCAGATATGCTTGAAGGGCAGGGAATCTCCCATGTGCTTCTGGATATCGGAGGCAATATTCGAGCGATCGGTGATAAACCGGATGTGGCGTCTGGGACTTCAAAATCCGGATTTGGACAGTGACGAAAATTATGTGCATATCATTGAACTTGAGAGCACTTCGCTTGTCACAAGCGGTGATTATCAGCGGTATTATACAGTGAATGGCAAGCGGTATCATCATATTATCGATCCGCAGACGTTAATGCCGTCGGACAGATTTACCGATGTATCGGTCATCTATGAAGATTCGGGAATTTCCGATGCGATGTCCACAGCCTTATTTAATATGGACATCGAAGAAGGAAAAGCCTTGGCTGAGTCTGTAGGAGCGGAAGTTTTATGGATTTTTCAAGATGGCAGTGAGACGATGACGGACGGGTTTGCCGACTATATCAGTGAATGATCGGAGGTGCCAACTTATGGCTGAAAATAATGAAATGATGGAAGATATTATAGACAGTCACCCAGAACGCATGAACAATTTGAGCAAATATTATCCTTTTTTCAAATTGATGGATAATGCTTTCGGATCATATAAAGATATCGACGTCAAAGATTTGGATATGCCCTACCTAGTGCTTGCAGTGCTTAGATACTTAATCGAGGAAAATCATTTTAATCACAAAAAAGTAACGTATGATGACATATGCGGTTTTATTGGCTGCCGTATCCGGGAAGATTTCGGGCTGACGCCGGAGCCTGACCGCATGAAAGCATTGGAGAGTTATATCTTTGATAAAATGTGCAATGACGGCCGACCGTTTATATTGACATGGTTTGACCCCTGTGCAAAGAAAAAAAGAATTTCAAGAATCCGGTTTATTGAAAGCCGTTACGATCAGGGACAGCTGCATTATATACTGACTGAAGAAGCATTGTCATTTTATTTGGACACAAAGGAAATTCGGGAAGAAAGCCGTATTTCTGTGGAGCATATACTGCTTTCAAAAATGGTTTCTTCCAAAAATTTTAAAGGCGGCTTAGACGTAGTCGCAAGAATCGGGCAGGAAGTTTCAAGACTGGAGGCCTCAAAAGATCAAGTGCTGCGGCTTTTGGGGCATCATGTGTTTGAAGGTGTTCAGGCACTGGATGACTTTATGAACCGCGGTATGGCATGGTTTGAGCAGGAACATGAAATGTTTGCCCAAAATAAGGCGCTTGTCGATCAGGCAATGGCCATGTGCACGGAAAATGAAACGCTGAAAGAAATCAATGCTTTGGATAGAGCGCTGAAAACAGTGATGCGCAAGCATGAAAATCTTCTGGATGCGTGCACCAAACTGCAGATACAGGCAGATCAGATGATTTCCAGAGCAAAGCACAACCGGTTCAGAAAGGCCATGGATTTTGAAAATTATAAAGCCCGTATGATGGAGGCTGACAGTCTTGAAGCACTGGCAGCCTTTGTCAAACCGCTGTTTGGATTAAAGATGAGAAAAACATTGCCGCTGTCTCAGCTTGATGATCTGCTGACATGTAAAATAGAAGAGGCTGCAGAAAAAGAGCGTATTGTCACCCGGAGAACACGGGAATATATTTATGAAGACGAAGCCGCAGATCTTCGTATTGAGACCAATTTCAAATATTTTTTGAAAATTTTGTTTGAACGCCTGCTTGCGCGCGGCCGTGTCAGCCTGACAGAATTAAATCGGCTGTATACGTTAAGACTTGGCAGCGATATTTGTGATAACGGTGATTATTATACTTTTCTTGCCCATATAAGCCAGAAAAATTTTTATGATCTTTCAAAAGCGGCGGTATCGCCGGACACTTTTTTAGAAGCGGCAACAGCAAAGTTTTTGATATCGTCAGAATGGGCCCGGTACCGTTTGCTGAAATTTAAGTTAACGTATATGCCTGAAACATTGATTGAGACAAAAGAAGGCTTTTATATCTCGGAAATCATATTTGAAAGAACGGAGGAATAATGTGGAAAACCGAAACCTTGAAAAAGCGGTGGAAATTTTTGCTGCATTGATCAGCGGCGAGGAGGTCAGTACCCGCAGCCACGCAGAATTATATGAAAATTATATCGGAAATGCTGAAGTTTATGATCTTTTGCACACAATGTTAAAAGCCTCCAATCTGTATCTTTATGAATATCAGCAGGCGCTTTATGTGACGGCAGGGGAGCATAACAGAGTTTTCGGATACAATAATGATGAATTGAAAAAGACGATCGGCCTGCGGCTGAACAAAGAACTGTTTCTTGTCTATAATATTATTTTTGAGATTGTTCTGTTATTCTATAAAAGTTCTTCGGACTGTGCCGTCAGAGAATATGTGCGCGCTGAAGAAGTTGCGGAGGCAGTGACGGCAGGATTTGGCCGGCTGTCCGGACAGAAGATGTCTGATGTCATGTCCGAAGGTGAAGCTGAAAGTTTCGGCACAATCGCAGCGCTTTGGGATGAACTGCCGATGACGGCGGCCAATGAAGAAAATGCAAGTCTGAAAGCAGCCCGGGGTTCTAAAATCGGGATGATTAAGCTTACGTTTAATTTCCTTCAGGATCAGCAGCTTTTTTATGAAGCCGGCGGTAAATATTATGCCCTCGACCGATTCAGGGCATTAGTTCAGGATTATTACGAAGAAGCCGGAAGCAGACTGTATGAGCTGCTTATTCAGGGAGGTGAAACACATGCCGGGCATTAATCGAATTCGGGTCAACAATGTTAAATATAATTTTGGAACACAGTTTTATGATGATTTTATCATGCGGTTTGACGGTAAAAATGCCCTGTATGATCTTGCCAACGGCGGCGGAAAGAGCGTACTGCTGCTTTTGCTGCTTCAAAATCTGATTCCAAATTGTACATTGGACGATAAACAGCCGTTGGAAAAGTTGTTCCGTACAGGAGATGGAAGCACATCGATTCATTCACTGATTGAATGGAAGCTGGATGATGTTTGTATTCAGGACGGATATAAATACATGCTGACAGGTTTTTGTGCCAGAAAAGCCAAAGATGACAGCATGGAAGATGAAAAAATAAAACATACAGCTTCTATTGATTACTTTAATTACATTATTTTTTACAGAAGTTATAATGACAATGATATTGTGAATCTGCCTTTGTCCAAAGGTGGAGAGCGTCTGACATATACCGGTCTGAGAGTCTATTTGAAAGAAATTGAACGTAAGGATAGTCAGCTTAAAGTTGCTGTTTTTGACAGAAAGGGTGAGTATCAGCGGGCAATCGAGAAATACGGGCTGTACGAAAGCCAGTGGGAAATTATCAGAGGCATAAATAAAACTGAAGGACATGTGCGTACTTATTTTGAGTCCAATTACCGCACAACGCGCAAAGTTGTGGAAGATCTGCTGATCGGGGAGATTATTCAGAAAGCGTTTGCTCATAAGGCGGGCGGCAGTGACAGTGATATCGCACAGACACTGCTTAATATTAAGAACCGTCTTGTCGAACTTTCAAAACGCAAAGAAGAAATCAGCGCTTATGACGGTCAGATTAATGCATTGGAAAGTTTTATGCAGAGAATCAGCATTTTATCCCGACTTTATGAAAGAGAAGAAGTTTTTAAGAAAGATCTTGTAAAAACATATCGTACGATTCAAAATATTCTTCGTCTCAAAGAAAATGAAATGAATTTGTATGAAAAAGAGACAGCGCTGGCGGATAAACGTATAATTGAAGCGAAAAGAAAGACGGATACGGCAAAAGTTCAGCAAAGTCTGGAATGTTTGGCAAAAATGGAAGCAGACACCAATGACGGGGCTATGCATCTTCAGACATTGGAAAAAGAATATGCTTCCCAGATGTATGCGTTATCTGAAGCTCAAAGTATGAATGATTATCTCGAATATAAAGAAACGGTGCATCAGGCAGAAATTATTAAGAAGACAATAGAAAATTCAGGGCAGGGACATGAGGATTTGCTGGACGAGCTCAGACGCACGGCATTTTTGGGCAGACAGACTGCTCAGGCAGAGATTAAACGATTAAAGTCGGAAATTGCAAAGGACGAACAGGAAAAGGCAGACTGGGAGACGGATATAACATCAGTTGACGGTACAGTACGCGAAAATGACCGGAGAATCGCGGTTTTGGAACATGCGCAGCGCACAAAAGCAAGAGAAATACAAGACTGTATAGGAGAGGCGGCAAATTTGCGTAAACAGGTCAATGCGCTGCTTATTGAAGGCAGTCTGACGGAAATTCGGACATATCGGCAGAAAGTATCCCAAAAGAAACAGCAGATTGCAGATTTTCAGGAAGAAATCCGGCGGATGTCGGCGCGCAGGCACGCTTTGGAAATACAGGCCGGAAAGCTGGAAAGCGCGCAGCAGATGCTTCAAAGCATGGGCAACGTCAGCAGCGAATTTATGACGCGTTATCTTCAGGAAAAAGAGCACATCGACCGTTTGATGTATATCTATAAAGCAGAGCATATGGATCATCTTAAACATGTGATCGCGCAGAGATATGAAAAGGCTTCGGCAGAGCTTTACTTATATGAAAAAGACTGCGGTACACTGACAAAATATATGGAACAGCTTGAGGAACATAATCCGGTAACAGTCAGCAGCGGTGTATCAGAAGCTGTCAATTACCTGAGAAGTAAACACCATGCTTCTTGTATGGCAGGCAGCGATTATTTAAAAGATATAGAAAAAGAAGAAAAAGCTGCGCTGCTTGAGCGGTTGCCGTTTTTGCCATACACTGTCATCGTGATGGATAAGGCCGGAAGTGTATTTGGCGACCGTGTATTCAAAGAAACTGATTTTGGCGGCTTTGCAATACCGGTGATGCGCATTGAGGCCGTAGAGAACGGAGAAAAAGTGCTGTCCGGGGATCAAATCTTCTTGGCGGGATGTCCGTCGGCACTGTATACCAATGAGGCGGCACTGGAGCAAAAAAAGAATCAGACCAAATCCAGACTTGAAGCCATCGAAAAAGATAAACATCGTCTTCAGGATCAGATGAAGACATATATGACTGATCTGGAAAGTGTATTTTATTTTGTTAAAAATTATGAAGATGTATATCAGATCAAACAAAATGAGGCGCAGCAGCTGAAAAAACGGACAGAGGAAAATCAGCAGCTGCAGCAGCAATGCGCCTGTGAGATACAACAGCTGAAAGAAGATTCGGCAAAAACTCAGGCAGCATTGGAACGCGCTCAGGCAGATTATGAAGAAACATGCAAAGAATCAGAGGTTGTGGAAAAAATTGCCCGGCTGATGAAAAAAATCGAAGAAGATAAGAAGTCTGCGGACAGAGACAGGATAGAGAAAGACAGGCTGTCAGAAGAGACAAAAGCATTGCTTCAGAAAAAAGAAGGACTTCAGGCCAGTGCGGAAAAAATAAAAGTACACATAGACTGTATGAAATCTGAGGCCGATGAACTGGCGGCAATGATCAGAAAAGATTTTTTAGTTTATCTTCCTTCAGACGGCGCGGCGGTCAAAATACAGGACAGCGGCGAAAAAATAGAAGATATTCATGCGAGATTTATGGGACTGAAGGCTGCATATGAAGAAAAAAATGCAGATTTGAGCGATAAAAGACGTCTTTTGGAAAATTATGAAAAGACGATGGAGCGGCTGAAAGAGGCTGTTGAAACGCGAAATATTGATTTTAAGACATTGGAAGCAAAGGCACAGGCAAAAAACGTGGCAGCTTCGGATGGGGAAACGATAAAGAAATATAAAACACAGGCAGATAAATTGGCTGAAGATATCCGGCTGACAAGAGCCATTCAGGCGGATGCGCTGGCAGGGAAGAATAAACTGATGGGCAGTGTGGAAAATTCCAAACAGATAATTGAAGAACGCTACGGATTCTATAAAGAAGTTGATTTAAAAGACAGAGATTATGACACATTTTTTAAAGAATATGATGAAATTATCGTTCAGCTGCAGCAGCGGCGCGAAGCGATGATTCAGTCTGCGGCAGTGTCAGAAAAAGAATTCAGAGCGGCAGATGAATTGAAAAAAGAGATCGAGCGAATCATTCAAATGCTCAAGATACCGTATCATCTGACCGATGAAAGCTATAAGCCGGATTTGGACATTAAGAAGAAGACAGATGCTTTGTTAAAAACTTACCGCACGCTGTGTCTGGAAGAAGATGTACAGAAAACAGCGTTTGATAAAGCAAAAGAATCGGCGGCAGAGGCTCTGGTAAAATGTTCAGCAGCAGCGCTGGCACACGAAGTGCGTACCGGCATCACGCTCCCGACAACTTGTGAGGAGGCACAGCAGCTTTCGGAAAATATATCCGAGACGGAGAATATTATTCGTTTGGAGAAAACGCGGGTACTTCAAGGCATTGAAAGTATGGAAAAGATGAAAGAAAACTTTGTGGTTCAGTGTGTACAGCGGTGTATGGACATTAAAATGGAACTGGATCGCTTTGAAGGCATGTCTAAAATTGTACTGGATCATAAAAAAATACAGATGGTCCGTCTGAAAGTGCCGTATGTTCAGGAGTCATTATTTGAGCAGAAAATGTCTGAATACATCAGTCAGACAGCGATGGAAGCAGATCAGTACAGCAATCCTGATGAAAGACTGAGCTTTATTAGGTCTAAGTTGGCATGGAAAAATCTTTTTGCTGTGATTGTTGATGATATGGATGCCATCCGACTGAGTTTGTATAAACGGGAACGGATGAAAGAACAGAGCCGCTTCCTGAAGTATGAAGAGGCTGTCGGCAGTACCGGACAGTCACAAGGTATCTATATTCAGTTTTTAATTGCACTTATTCATTATATTTCTGCCATTAACGCTGGGAACGCAGACAGCACGGATTTGAAAAATGTTATTTTTATTGACAATCCTTTTGGCGCGGCGAAAGATGTATATATATGGGAACCTATTTTTGAAATGCTTAAGGAAAATCATGTACAGCTGATCGTTCCGGCACGCGGGGCGACACCGGCGGTGACAGGCAAGTTCGATGTTGTTTATATGCTCGGACAGAAACTGACGGGACATTGTCAGCAGACAGTTATCGTTGATTACAGGTCTTATATAAATACTGAAGAGACAGAATACAAAAAAATCGAATTTGAGCAGGAAGTATTTGATTTTATATAAGCGGGCCGCAGACATTTTGGGGCCGGGGAGGTTTTTGGGAAGCACTTTGTCAAAAACTTTACATAGGATGTAGAAAGAAGCGTGTAAAGTTGGGAGTCCATGAAACTGACATCGATTTTGACAGGGTTTTTCTGGCTGCTGCTTCAAGGCAGTCTTAATGTGGATATTACAGGAGTTTTTGATGATTCGAGAAACGTAAAACCGGGCGGTGTCTTTATATGCATCCGCGGAACAAAAATGGATGGACATACGAAAATCGGTGAGGCATTGGACCGCGGTGCATCGGCATTATTGACAGATCGTCCGGTAGATGTGAATCCGAAGTATCATCCGACAATCATACAGACGCCGGATACTAGAGTTGCCGCAGCTAAAATGGCTGCGGCATTTTATGATTTCCCTGAAAATGCCATGAAAATCATTGGTATCACGGGTACGAAAGGGAAAACAACAACCGCGTATATGATTAAAAGCATCCTGGAGGCATCAGGCTGCAAAACAGGGCTGATCGGTACAGTGGAAATTGATGACGGGCATACGAGAATGCCGTCAGTTAATACAACGCCGGGAGCATTGACGATACAGAGCGCCCTTGCGAGGATGAGAGATAATCATGTGAAATATGCGGTCATGGAAGTATCTTCTCAGGGGCTTAAACAGAGCCGTACAGCGGGAATTCATTTTGAGGCGGCGCTTCTGACAAACATCTCCAAAGACCATATTGGAAAATATGAGCACGCGGATATGGAAGAGTATATGTTTTGCAAAAGTTTGTTATTTAACCAGTGCAGCGCAGGACTGGTTAATGCCGCAGATAAAATGGCATGCAGAGCGGTCAGCAGATACGAGGGCAGGCTGTATGGATTTGCAGAAGAAGGACTGCCGATCTACCTGCCTTCCGATAAAATAAAATTTACGGGAAAGATGTATAGCCATGAAACATCTGTGAAAACGCCGCAGAGATTTGTTTTTAAGGAGCGCGGCAGACAGCCTTTTGAGATTAAAACCCATATGGCAGGACAGTTTAACGGCATCAATGCCCTTGGCGCTGCAGCATGTGCCCGTCTTTTAAAAATAGATCATGATGCAATATGCCGCGGTTTGAAGGAGGTAAATGTCAGAGGCAGGATGGAGATAGTCCCGATCAGGAAGCCGGTCACAGTGATGATTGATTATGCGCATAATGCTGCTTCGCTGGAAACGCTGCTTCGTACTGTACGCCCCATATGCTGCGGGAAACTGATCTGTATGTTCGGCTGCGGCGGCTGCCGTTCCAAAGAACGGCGTAAGGGCATGGGGGAGGTCAGTGCAAGATTTGCGGATCTGACGGTCGTGACCACAGATAATCCGAGAGATGAGCCGCCTTTAACAATTATGGAGGATATTATCGAGGGCGTTCAAAAGGCCGGAGGTGTGTATAAAGCCATCGAAAACAGAAAAGAAGCGATAAAATACTGTATTGATCATGCTCAAAAGGAAGATATTGTTATTTTGGCAGGTAAAGGCCATGAAACTTATCAGGAAATACAGGGAATAAAGTATCCTCTGGACGAAAAAGCATATCTTATGGAGAATTTCTGACGTTTTTGTTGTCAGTCATTTTTAATTGTGATACACTATTTACTGAGTACGTCGGCGGGCGGAATGATACTGGGGTATGATGCTGTGCGCCGACGCTGTTTTGAGGATAATCTGAAGATGGTTAAAGGAGTGAAAAAATGGAAAAGCGAACAGATAAAAATGCGGAAAATGATTTGATGAAGCAGGTAAAGGCATATGTCCTTGACGGACACTTTGACCGGGCACTTGAAGTTATCAAAAGCATTGACGTCAATCGTATTAAAGTTGCGCCGTCGCTCTGCCTGATCGGAGAAGTCTATATGCGTCAGCAGATGTACGAAGAAGCTGAGGCCGTGTTTTTGAAAGCATATGCAAAATCTCCAAAAAACAGAAGAATATTAAATCTTCTGACAAGTCTTTATATAGAGATGGGAAATTATCCTGAAGCTGAATATTATTATAAAGAATTTATAGCGGTGGCGTCAAGGGATCTGAACAGATATATTTTGCGCTATCGGTTAGACCGGGCAAAAGGCGAGCGAAAATCCGTATTAATTCATACGCTGGAGCGGCTCAAGGATTATGAGTATATTGAAGAGTGGGCTTTTGAACTGGCAAGACTTTATCACGAGGCCGGTGAAGACGAGCAGTGTATTCATGAGTGTGATGAAATTGTACTTTGGTTCGGCAATGGTGAATATGTGAATAAAGCTATTGAATTGAAGTGTTCAATTACGAAAGAACCTTTGCCGATATATTTGGCGGCAGAAAAGCAGTTTGCCAAAGCCGGCGAAGACCCGCTGCTTGGACAAGTGCCGGATGACGGCGGATTTGATATCGGAATTGTTGAACAGGGCATTGCTGAAGAAGAAGAAAAGAAAGAGGAGTGGCAGAAAACGATGGCTTCCCTTTCAAAATCTATGGATGCCCAGTCTCAGGGACAGGCCGGAGAGCCGAAGACAGAAGATGAACCTGTGTCGCAGCCGCAGTCTGCCGGCACAGATACGATGACAAAGGAGCAGTTATTTGATGCGCTTTCTTCAGGAGATACAAGAAGTGATTTCTGGAAATCCAAGGAAAGACCGTCTGATATTGATGAGATGGCAGAAAAGTATGCCGATATGCCGGATGAAGAACTCGATCGCGATGAGGTTATTGATGGTATACAGGAGGAAGAACTTTTTAATACGTTTTTCGGCACCGAAGGCGACGATGACGACGATGATGATTTCGAGGAAGAAGATATCGGTGAAGTCCCGTCAGAGGGGCTTTTTGAACAGGCTTTTGATGATGACGATGAAGAGGACAGCGATGATCAAGATGAGGTTATTTCCGAAGCAGAACAGTCGGAGATAGAAGCGTTTTTCGGCGGCAGCGAAGATGACGAAGAGGCGGATGAACAAGAAGTTCAGGCACAGACAGCATATGATGAAGAGACAGAGGTTGTAGATGAAGACGGGCTGATCATGGACGAAGACGATATCATTGAGGAGCGTGTATGGACAGCAGAAGATAAAGATTTTATTGCCGGTTTGTTTGAAAAGGACTCGAAGACGGAAAGCGATGTGCTTGCGACAGTGCCGAATATCAATTATGTCAAAGAGCAGCTGAGTAAAACATTTACCAAATTTGAGGAGACAGCTACAGAAAAGTTTGATATTCTGGCTTCCTATGATATTAATTTTGTTGTTTTAAGTACGGATAAATCTTTAAAATCACAGATAGCGCTCGGAATTGCAAAGGCATTGAACACATATGGCCTGTGTGATAAGAGTAAGATTGTCCGTGCCAGCGCGGAAGAGTTGAATGCCCGCGATTTTTCAGTGATTTTTGATAAACTTCAGGGCGGATGCCTGATTATCGAAAAGGCAGATCTGCTTTCGGAAAAATCAGTGTCAATTATTGAGTGGGAAGTGAATAAAGAAAACCAAAAGACAGCTATTGTTCTGGAAAGTTTTTATGATGAGATGATGGAATTTTGGAAAAAACACCAGTCACTGAGATCTAAATTCCTGAATGTTATCAATGTTTCAAAATATAATGAGATGGAACTTGTAACACTTGCCAAAGGTTATATTGAACAGAAAAAATATGAGATGGCACCGGAAGTTGCATTGATTTTAAGAGACTATTTTAAAAAATGTCTGGAAAATAATCAGGTTGTAAACTATGAAGATGTCATGGGCATTGTGGATGTTGCCATTACAAACGTGGAGAACAGAAACTCAAAAAATCTTTTTATGACTGTTTTGGAAAATCGATATGAAGAAGCAAGTATGTTCAGACTTCTGCCGGAAGACTTTAAATTTCTTCAGAGATAAAAATCAGCATAATGAACAAAAGAGACTTGAAAAATTCTACCTTTCAAGTCTCTTTTTTTCTTGACGCAATATATACCGATTGGTATACTGAACTAAGGAGGTGGCTCATGGACAATAAGGAAAAAATATTGGAAAGTGCCTTGGATTTATTTTATTCCAAAGGATACGATGCTGTAGGCGTTCAGGAAATCGTCGAACGCTCAGGTATTACAAAACCTACGCTGTATCACTATTTTGGCAGCAAATACGGACTTCTGGAACACCTTGTCCGGAACTATTACGGAAAATTTGAAGAAAAACTTGAAGCGGCCTCTGTTTACGACGGCGATCTGCCGCTGACATTATACCGATTTGTAAATACTTATTTCAGCGAGGTGCTGAAAAATAAAAAGTTTTACTGTCTGTTTATGTCAATGATGTATGCCGGCAAAGAAAGCGATATGTACCGCGTCGTGCGGCCGTATGCGCTTCGTCAGCTGAAGATGGCATCAGATTTATTTTGCAGAGCCGGAGATATTATCGGAAATATGAACGGAAGACATGAGCAGTATGCGGTTACTTTTATTGGTGTTTTAAATCATTATCTGCTCTGGTGGATGAGTCAGGAAGGCAAAGCTAAAGAGTTTATAAGCGGTGAGCGTGCATTTGCGGTTGTCCACCAATTTCTTTATGGAATTTATGTATAGAGGAGGAATAAATGATGTCAGCATGGTATGACAGCGCGATTTTTTACCATATTTATCCGCTCGGTTTATGCGGATGTGAAAAAGAGAATGATTATAAAGAGAAGGAAAGCAAATTTCCTGTTTTAAACCGGTGGGTTTCACATATGGCGGATATGGGATTTAATGCGGTATATATCGGGCCGCTGTTTGAATCCGGATCTCACGGATACGATACAACAGATTATAAAAGGGTGGACAGCAGGCTGGGAACAAATGAAGATTTTAAAGCATGGGTGAAACTTTGTCATGAATCAGGCATTAAAGTTGTCGTTGATGGTGTCTTTAATCATACCGGCAGAGATTTTTTGGCATTTAAAAATCTTCAGGAACAAAAATGGGATTCATGGGGAAAAGATTGGTACTGTCATGTGGATTTCGGTCAGCAGGGACCTTATCAGGATGGATTTTCATATGAATCATGGCATGGTTATGCACTGCTGCCAAGATTAAATATGCAAAATCCTGCGGTGAAAGATTATTTGCTTGATGTTGTGCGGTTTTGGGTCAGTGACTTTGATATTGACGGCATACGTCTTGACTGTGCCGATGTTCTTGATTTTGATTTTATGCATCAGCTCAGGGCGTTGGCGGATACAGTAAAACCGGAATTCTGGCTTATGGGGGAAGTGATCCACGGAGATTACGGACGCTGGGTCAACAGCGGAATGCTTCATTCGGTGACAAATTATGAACTGCATAAAGGTATTTATTCGGCGCATAATTCACAGAATTATTTTGAAATGGCCCATTCTGTTCAGAGATTATTCGGGCCGTACGGACTTTGCAGGGGCGCAAATCTTTACAATTTCGTGGATAATCATGATGTGGATAGGATATATAATAAGCTGACAGTTAAGGAAAATTTAAAGCCAGTCTATATATTTTTATTTACAATTGTCGGTATTCCATCCGTTTACTATGGTTCAGAATGGGGAATTGAAGGTTGTAAAAGCAACGGCAGTGATGATCCCCTGAGACCGTCCATCGACATTGATACCTTTGTTAATCCTCATCCTGAAATTACAGACTTGATCCGCCGTTTGGCAATGGCAAAGAAAACATATGCTGAATTAAATTTCGGAGAATATAAGGAACTGCTTCTTAGAAATAAGCAGTATGCTTATGCAAGAATTTACGAAGGAAAAGCCTGTGTGACTGTTTTAAATAATGATGCCTCTGCCGAACATCTTGAAATCATGCTTCCAATCAGCGCGCAGAGTGCCGTCAATCTGTTGAACGGAGAGGATGTCGCTGTAAATAATGGCCGGCTCCAATTGACGATAGGAGCCAATGACGGGGCAGTAATCAAATTAAATGCCTAGAAAGGGAGAACGTTATGGATCATAAAATAACACAGTTAGATGAATATTTATTCGGAGTCGGCAGACATTATGAAATCTATGAAAAATTGGGTGCGCATATGATGACCAAAGACGGCCGTCCGGGTGTCTATTTTGCAGTGTGGGCGCCTCATGCAAAGCAGGTCAGTGTCGTAGGAGATTTCAATGAATGGGAGCCGGGAGAGAATCCCATGGAAAAACTTGAAAAATCAGGAATTTTCGAACTTTTTATCCCGGATATTAAAGAAGGAGATTTGTATAAGTTTGCCGTGGAGACGGCCGAAGGAAATATACTATATAAAGCGGATCCTTACGGAAATTATGCCCAAAAACGTCCTGATACCGCTTCGGTAGTGACGAATATAGAACATTTTCAGTGGACGGATCAGGGCTGGGAAGATGATATACGGCATAGGAAAACTTATGAAAGTCCGGTTGCTATTTATGAGGTTCATCTCGGTTCGTGGAAAAAAGATGATGAGGGCGGGTTCAGAAATTATCGGGAACTTGCCCATGAACTTGCAGAATATGCCAATTATATGGGCTATACCCATGTAGAACTGATGGGCATTGCAGAACATCCTTTTGACGGATCATGGGGATATCAGGTGACAGGGTATTATGCGCCGACTTCAAGGTACGGAACTCCTCAGGATTTTATGTATATGGTAGACTATCTCCACAGCAAAGGTGTTGGCGTAATATTGGACTGGGTGCCGGCCCATTTTCCAAGAGATGCCCATGGGCTTGCTTATTTTGACGGTCAGCCGCTGTACGAGCATCCGGACAAACGCAGAGGTGAACATCCGGATTGGGGCACACTGATCTTTAACTATGCGATGCCTCAAGTATCTAACTTCCTTGTTGCCAATGCAATTTTTTGGATGGAGAAATTTCATGTAGATGGCCTGAGAGTGGACGCTGTCGCATCTATGCTTTATCTGGATTACGGGCGCAAAGACGGAGAATGGCTTCCGAACGAAGACGGCGGCAACAAAAATTACGAAGCTATGGAATTTTTAAAACATCTGAATTCTATTTTAAAACAGCGCAAACCGGGGAAGATCATCATTGCAGAGGAGTCGACGGCATGGCCTAAAGTATCGTTCCCGGCGGAAGAAGACGGACTTGGATTTACGTATAAATGGAATATGGGCTGGATGCATGATTTCTTGAATTATATGAAAGAAGATCCGTATTTCAGGCAGTATCATCATGGAGAATTGACATTCAGTTTTGAATATGCTTTCAGCGAACATTATATATTGGCGTTGTCTCATGATGAAGTGGTACATTTAAAATGTTCGATGATTAATAAGATGCCGGGCGATCTTAATGATAAATTCGGAAATTTAAGAACTGCCTACGGTTTTATGATGGCTCATCCGGGAAAGAAACTGCTGTTTATGGGGCAGGATTTTGCACAGTTCAGAGAATGGAGCGAAGAACGCAGTCTTGATTGGTTCCTGCTGGATAATGAGAAGGAAAACAGGCAGCTGAATGATTATTACAGAGATACACTGCATTTTTATAAATCACATCCGGCGCTGTATGAGCTGGACTGTGAACCGGAAGGATTCAAATGGGTTTTCGGCGGCGATGTCAGTCACAATATGCTGACATTTTGCCGTATGACAAAAGATAAAAAGAAATGTCTTTTATTCCATTTTAATTTTTCGCCGGTTGTCTATGAAAACCACCGAATTGCATGTCTGTGTCCGGGAACATATCGGGAAGTATTTAACAGTGATGCTGTAAAATATGGCGGAAGCGGACTGACAAATCCTCAGGTGCTTTTTGCAGAAAAAATTGCTTGGGACTGGAATGAATATTCATTAAAACTGAACGTGCCGGCATATGGTGTGATTGCTTTGGAGTTCGATTACACGGAGCCGCCTAAGCCAAGACGCCTGAAAGCCGGAAAAATCAGAAAGAAAGAAAAAGTGGCAAAGAAAAAAACAGAAAAATAATCGGTAAAAACAGAAGCACAGCTGTTACAGAGGCCTGTGCTTCTGTTTTTTTTGAGCGATACACCCGGCAAGCAGCTGCCGTGCTTGCACGGGAAGATATTTGCCGGGTAACGGACAGAGAACAGCGTATGCTGTGAATTGTCCGCGGTATCGCGATTGTGCAGAATGATCTTTACTATCAGACAGCGGAAGAAATACGACACGAAATTCAGACATGACTCTATAAGGAATTTCCTTCTTTTTCAAGGTTTTACAGGATTTTTACTCCTGCGTCGAAGTGTGTCGAACGGTTTTTTATTTAGGGGCTAGACACGATTTGGAGTCAGGGTTATAATCAGTTTATAAAATTCTTCAGTACTTCTCATTGTTTTAAATTCCCGATTTAGTCGACAAGTGCATAGAGGTGATGAATTGTCTCATATAAGATTTATTTGTCTGCTTCTGATTTTAACTGTAGCGTCCGTGATGGATTTAAGGATGTACAAAGTTAAAAACGGACTGATTCTTATGGGATTTATTTTAAGACTTATTTTAAGGATTATATGGCCGTCCGACGGCATGCTGGCCGCTGAACTGGCGGGTATGCTTTTGCCGCTGTTAATGATCGGCCTGTACAAATATTCAATGTTAGGTGCCGCAGATATAAAATTATTTTCTGTTTCAGGGATTTATCTTGGATTGAACGACTGCTTGTATACAATTCTATTGACATTTTTAATCGCAGCATTGTTTGCATTACGCAAGTTGACAGCAAAGCATCAGTTGAGAAAGCGCTTGCTTCACTTGCGGCAATTTCTAAAAAATTACCCAATTACAAAAAATTATCAGTATATGGATTTTTCCAAAAAAGATGAGGATGCCTGTATCCACTTGACGGTGCCGATGACATTGGCATCGGCAATAGTATATATATATCGGTGCATTGGCGGATAATTGTTTGGAATACAGGCCGATACGCCGTAAAACAGGCTGAAAAGAGAGTGAAGGATTTTTGAAAAATACGCCGTTATGTATTTATGACAGCGATAAGTTATATCTTGAGCGGCTTTCAAGATATTTGATGGGAAAAAGCGGGTCACCGTTTATAATCAAGACTTATTGCGGCGATGATATGGAATTTATAAAAAACATAAAAGAAGGATTTTTAGTCATTTCATCTTCTCTGCTCAGGGAGGAGATAAACCATCTGAAAAGCGACAGAGTGCTTATTTTGGCTGAAGGGGAAATTAGTAAAACATATGAACAATTCAGACGTATTGACAAATATCAGCCGGCAGCGCGATTGTATGAGATACTGCTGCAGAGCTGTTTTGAAAGGGAGGATGTGGTCACGGAAACCGGAGACAGACAGCCGGCAGCGCTGATCTGCGTATATTCTCCGGTAGGAAGGATAGGAAAATCAAAATTTGCTGCCAATTATTGTATAGAAAAAGGGAAAAATAAAAAAATATTGTTGATGAATTTTGAAGAATTTTCAAAGGAGGAAGATGAAAGGGAAGGGTTGTCGGAACTATTGTATTTTTATAAGTCGGGCAGAAAAAATATCGCATTTGAACTGGAGCGCCTTGTATGTCATGAACACAGCTATGACCGTGTTCTTCCGGCATCATGTGTGATGGATCTGATTGACATGGATACTGAAGAAGTATCAGCGTTTATTTCAGATATTCAAAACTGCGGTCTGTATGATGAAATTGTCATTGATATAAACTCAATGATGTGGGGACCCAAATTGCTGTCTATATGCGACAAAATATATGTACCATATATTGAGCGTATCTGTGAGGCGAACAGGATTTCACAGTTTGAAAAGATGCTGGCGCTTTTCCCTGAATATAAGATTAAAGAAAAAATTGTGAAAGTAAAGATGATATTGCAGGAAAAAGCAGGAGGTTGAAATGGATTATTATGTTTTGAAAGAGAGTCTGCGTCAGGAGGTGATGCGCCAGTTAGATTTCCATAAAGAATGGCAGGATGAAGAAATTGCGGATATTATTGATACGGCTATTTTGAAGCAAAGCCGGGAGCAGTATATCAGTACGGTCACTAAGCTGACGTTAAAGCAGGAACTTTTTAATGGTATACGGAGACTGGATATCCTTCAGGAATTGCTTGATGACAAAGATATTACAGAAATTATGGTTAATGGATCAGGCAGTATCTACTATGAAAAGAATGGAAGCATTGATCGATTTGACAAGAAATTTGATTCTGAAGAAAAATTGGAGGCGGTCATTCAGCAAATTGTGGCCAGAGCCAACCGTCATGTCAATGAGGCATCGCCTATTGTGGATACAAGCCTTGCGGACGGCTCCAGAGTCAATATTGTACTGAAGCCGATAGCTCTGAACGGACCAATTATTACAATCCGGAAGTTCCCGGAAAAAGCAATCACTATGACCGAACTGACTGAATGGGGATCTGTCAGCGATGAGGCTGCCGCAATACTTCAGAAACTTGTCCAGGCCGGATATAACATTTTCGTTTCAGGAGGGACAGGAACCGGCAAGACGACAATGCTTAATGCACTTGCCGAATATATTCCATCGGATGAGAGAGTCATTACTGTTGAAGATACGGCAGAACTTCAGCTTCGAAGCATTAAAAATATTGTCCGTCTTGAAGCACGCAATGCAACGTCTGACGGCGATCATGAGATATCCATACGGGATTTGATAAAATCTGCCCTTCGTATGCGTCCGGATAAGCGCAGAATAAAAAAGAGAAGATGAAAATAAAAATTAAAGGGTAGTGTAAAAAACTTTGTGGCTTTGGTAAAAAATAGCTCCTTTTTGGTAAGA
>ERZ1643249.1614-NODE-1614-length-22453-cov-6.658541_pt1 | contig 22453 bp, 25 predicted proteins | sample MGYA00579263_ERZ1643249 | MGnify/ENA primary metagenome ERZ1643249 (study PRJEB29033, sample SAMEA4952264) | chicken gut metagenome | biome: Broiler Chicken; feature: Gastrointestinal Tract; material: Caecum | place: Ireland | collected 2018 | study: Broiler... | reverse complement strand
CTTGATTATGATTCCATTCAATTAAAGTAATAGGATAAGATTCTAAAATTCGTTCAAAAGTAGCTTTAGCAAAATCAAATACTTCATCATCAATCACTGGTCTACAATATTTCGTTACCCATATCAGATGATAATAAAGAGGAAATACTGAATGATTATTTTTATTTAATTTAATTTTTATATCAAATTATTTCTTGTATAGACTGATTATAATATAGGACAAAATAAAAAGGCAAAGCGCTTTATTTGTCGGTTTACAAGTTACCAAAGATAGCCCTTATACTAAAACGATATTTATCACCCACTTATAGAGGATGGGGGGCGACTTTTGCTGAATTTAAGTTAAAAAAGCATATGCATACGTCTATATTATAATTTGATTTTTATAAACTAACTGTCTACTAAGAATGATATACGTAAATATTTCGTTTGCTTAATAAAAAATGCTCAACAAAACTTTCTTTATAATATTTTATAACCCCTACAAAATTCATGATGCAACAAGAATATCCCATGCACAGGAGCACTGCACTGCTTTTATACTGAATGAACTACTTTATTATAATGCAATATAATATTCTTTCCAACAATTTCCTCAACTTTTCAGACAAACAACCATTCATCCTCTACCACAGAGAAAGAGACCGTATTGCTGAAAAAATAAAAAAAAAGCGATTTATATAAATTCGCTTTGTTCAATCTTTTCTTCTGCTGGATTCTGATATACTCCATTTTAGTCTGTAAAACTTTTGTCACATCTGTCCATTTTTCACACAGGGTATATATTTCTTGAGGTAAATCGGTTAAACTATCTGATACACTCCATATTCCATAACCATTCAAATATTTGGTGTACACTCATACCAAATTGGAAAAGAACTGAATTGAATCATCATAAATCTTAAGTTGAAGTCGAGACAAAACGAACATCCTTACCTGCATAAACAAACATTTTCAAATGATACAATTCATCCAGTCAAAAAAGACAAACAAGTATATGGCTTCATGTGAAACTTTACATCATGGTTCATTTTTTTCTTAAATCAAATCCCTTTGTCCCAACCCCAATATGTTGCTCATTACCTATATTTTATGATTTAAATTGGCTATTTCAAAAAACACATACTGGATAGTCCGCTAAATTGCTCTATAGCCAATAATATTTTCAATTTTTCATCTGTTTGGTTACGCACAATCTACCGATCTAGAAATTTTAAACAAAACATACATTCTCCGTCCTTATCATCTTCTTTGCGAATGCTCCCGTAAAAAACATTGCAAATATGAAAACCTTCTTGGTAAAGCTTCTCCAAATTACTTAAACCTTCTCCTTTTGTTTTTTTATTAGGCGGTTTTGTACTAGAAGAGCTAACTTGATCTTTTTTATCGTATGCTGTTTCCATTTTAGACTGTTCTTCAATCAGCTTTTGTCGGAGATGATTGTTCTCCATCGTTAAATCATAATTTTCTTCTAAAGCTTGTACAAGCTGAACTTTTAAAATAGCAAGGTCCTCTTGAACATCACTGACCTTTTCTTCTAAAGCCGTTACAAGCTGCAATATATTTCTTTTCTCATATTCGCTCAATTTCAATCCACTCCAATTGATTTTGATAAATAATAAGCTTGAATCAACTGATCCGCCTCAAAATCTATAATTTTACCCGAGCTTAAGAGTTGAACTTGTACATTATTCGTTAGTACTTGAATGTCAAGAACTTTTGCCACTCCTTCTGAAGTTTGAATCTCATCACCGACATCAGGAAGTGCATCACGAATTTCTTCATAGTCATCATTTTCATATTTCAAACAGCACATCAAACGACCACATAATCCGGAAATTTTTGTTGGATTCAATGATAAACTTTGATCTTTTGCCATTTTTATGGAAACCGGATCAAAATCTCCAAGAAATGTTGCACAACAAAGCATTCTACCACAAGGTCCAATACCCCCTAGTATCTTGGACTCATCACGAACACCAATTTGGCGTAACTCAATTCTGGTTCGAAAAATGGCCGCCAAATCTTTTACCAGTTCACGAAAATCAACGCGTCCATCAGCTGTAAAATAAAAAATCACCTTATTGCGATCAAATGTATACTCAACATCCACAAGCTTCATTTCCAGCCCGTGTTCGGCAACTTTTTCAAAACAAATTTGAAGCGCTTCTTTTGCAGCTTCCTGATTGGACAAAAACTGTTTATGGTCAGCATCTGTTGCTTTGCGTATGATCTTTTTCAATGGCAAAACCAAATCCTCTTTGGAAATCAAGCGCGGGCCAATTTCAACCTTGCCAAATTCAATGCCACGAACTGTTTCTACAATTGCGTAATCTCCTATTTTGATCTCCAGTTGATCGGGATCAAAATAATAAATTTTCCCGGCTCTTTTAAAGCGTATGCCCACAACATTTTGCAAAATTTACACCTCCTGTAAATACAACATAAAACGCTCTAATGTAATTTGTATATTAAAATTTTGTCTGATTTTATTTTGTACAAGCTGAATTTCATCTAAAATGGCAAACAATTCAGTCTCATGATAGATCATTAAATTTATATTGGCTATTTCTTCAATTTGTAAATCATCTGCATACCCCAATTTTTTCAGTAAAATACTTTTTAGTAAAACAGAAAAAAGAGATAAGCCAAAAATATTTTTATCCCTGTCTTTTGTACCAAAATGTGTCAGCCATTCTGTATGCAGCCAGATAAACGCCATCATTTTATTTGTTTCTAAAGTTTCATATAATTTTAACACCACTGCATAGGAATCTGCAAATGACGGGTCTTGTCCAAATTGAAGCGCCTCATTTAAATCTGTTGTCATATTTACAATAACTTTCGCCAAATGCATCGATATCCCTTCCGTTGTTAAAAAATTTAATAGCTGATGCCTTGAATTCTCACGAAAAGATACTTGCTGTGTTCGAGATTGAATGGTTGAGAGGACGGCAGATTTTCGATTCGTTGTAAAAATCGTAAGCATGCCTGGTAATGGTTCTTCAATCGTCTTTAACATACGATTGGCAGCTTGAACTGTCATCATATCACAATCTTTAATAATAAAAACCTTTTTATCAGACTCCATACCAGAATATGCATATTCCTTTTGTAAAAACTGCATTTGCTCCGTTTTGATCGAAGTACCGTCTGGCATAACGACATGAACATCGGGATGATTTCCACTGTAAATTCGTGTACAATTTATACATTGTCCGCAAGGGTGCCCCTCGTTTGTCTTCTGCCCACAAAGAAACATTTGTGCCAGTAAAAATGCACAATCCAATTTTCCTGTTCCTTTATTGCCATAAAATAGATACGCATGACTTAAACGATTTTTTCTCAAGCTATTTGTTAACAATTGTATCACATAAGGCTGCATTTCTTTTAAGTTTTCATATTTTCCCAATGGTTGCCCACCAACCTAAATATATAAATTGATTAAAAGACCTTTAATCTCTCCGATTTTCTCTAAAATATCAATTGAATTTCGCTGTTTATCTAATACAAGCTGTGTCAGCTCAACCAATTTGGTATCCACCTCTTGAACCGTGCTCAAAGTTCTGGAATAGCCTTCCATATTCCAGCCGCGTTCTTGCTCAACACCCAAACCATGATCAACCGCCTCCTCAACAAATTTTTTAATTAAAGATTTAAATTTTGCCAAGTCTTTAAAAGTTCTAGATGTTGCAACACGTCGCCCTTGCTGCTCAATGTCAGAAATCAACCGATTAAATGCAGATATTTCAAACTTGGTTTGACTGTTCTTTACATACATAGAAAAATGATTGTTTTGTACTTGTGCTTGACGATTCTCAATTTTTCTTTCTACACTTGCACGTAGTGTCTGTTCGATTTTCATAAAAGATCGCCTCCTCTAATTCTTTTAAATATATGAATCGATAATCTGAACGCAAGCAGATACAACTTGTTCGATAGGCTGTGTCGCATCTACAGCCTGTATTCGCTTAGGAAAACGCTCTTTTAATATTCGATATCCTTCAGAAACCTTTTTATGAAATTGTTCTGCTTCCATATCCAAACGGTTGACTTCACGCATTGGATTGCTCATAATTCTTTGCAATGCAATTTTATAGTCTACTTCTAACAATAACGTACAAGCTGGCATACATGTTTCAATCGCAAATGTGTTAATCTGCCAAATAGCCTCAATGCCCAATCCCCGCCCTATGCCCTGATAGCTTAAAGAGCTGTCAATAAAGCGATCACAGATAACAAATTTTCCTTTTTGTAAAGCTGGTATAATTTTTTCCATTAGATGTTGTCTTCTGGCCGCTGCATAGAGCAGTGCCTCAGTTTTTGCATCCATTTGTTTGTAATCAGGATTTAAAATGATCTCCCGAATTTTTTCCGATATAACAATGCCGCCAGGTTCTCTTGTCAAAAGAACATCTGGAAAATGTTTTGTATAATATTTTTTTAATAAGGAAGCAACTGTTGATTTTCCTGATCCGTCTGTACCTTCTATTGTTATAAAAATGCCGCTGTAACCACTCTGCCCCTGCATTCTTTCTATCATTCCTTTATGAAAAATATCACCATTTCTATTGTAACATTTATTTATACCAGATGGGTTTGTCGTTTTCATTTTTCCTAGCTATTTTTTTAAATGACATAATCAATTTGATTTTATAAAAACGACAGCAAAAATTATATGATCTGTTGAAATAAAGCTAAGACTGCTATACCAGGCACCCCAAGTATACCAGAAAATAAAAGTGTATATTGATTAATTGGAATGGTTATGCCATATGTACCAAAAAAATAATTGACTCCATACAGAAAAAAACCAGCAATAATGATTTTTATACAAAAAAATGCAAGGAAATTTAAAAAAGCACCTAGAGATTTTCTCCAAAGTAAAACGAGTAAAACCATCATCAAACTTCCGATTAAAATATGCATGTCCCACACCTCCTTATTATTTTTACTTGATTATATGAAAAAAACATCGGACTAGAACAAATTTCAATTGTTTTCTCTGACAAATTCCATCATATATTGATTATATTGATTATTCAGATAAAATATAATGGATAAGCTGTTATACATAAAACAAGAGTCAAGAAAAGAGATTTTTTACTGAAAAAATTGCTTCAAACCCATTTTCTGTGCACTCCCCCGACACGTGGAACAAATAAAAAAGCAGCAATAAGCCTTATCTTATTGGTTTTCAAGTTACCAAAGTTAGCTCATACCAAACGACATTCATCACCCACCTACAGAGAATAGGTGACTTTTGCTTAACAATGAAGTGAAATTTTTCATGGATATTAACTATAAGAAAAAAGCATTCAAAGAAGTATTTGACATTTCCTAGTAAGCTTGCAATTTCCCTAAGAAAATGCCTGATATCCTAAAGAAAACTTCTTAATCTTTGTCTTAAACCTTTTATCTTCTCTTTTCATCTCATTTTAAATAAATCACAAATTTTTATCAAAACGGCAAAATACAAAAAAAGCTGCCAATCAATCCAACACATACGATTGATAAACAGCTCTTAATCTTCTAAACTTAAAGACTTGTAATCTTTTAGGCAGAAAGTCTATTTTTTTCGATTTAATCCATCAATTTTTCGATAGCGCGCTTCTTGAATAAAATAAAAGTACTTTGCCCGACTGACTTTGTATTGACATTGCACATCCTCAGGCAAATCATAGCATTTTTCCATAAATTCTTTTTCAAGCTCAAGACCTTTTTTATACCATGCAATTTTATCCATAATGAAATCATCATAAATTTCTCTTTTTGTTTTTTTCTTAAAAAACATAATCAAGACCTCTTTTCTAAAACTCTCTGCGCCCTTCAAATGCTCTGGAAAGTGTTACCTCATCAGCATATTCTAAATCTCCGCCAACTGGCAACCCATGTGCCATTTTTGTAACCTTCAAATCTGTATCTTTTAACTTTGAGTAAATATATAGTGCTGTCGACTCTCCTTCAATATTCGGATTGGTCGCCAAAATAACTTCTTTAATATTCGGATCTTCCAACCGTTTTAACAACTCAGGAATTTTCAAATCTGCCACACCAATTCCATCCATGGGAGATAATGAACCATGAAGCACATGATATAAGCCTTTGTATTCACCCATCTTCTCAATTGCGAAAACATCCGTAATATTTTCAACGACACAAACTTGAGAGCGATCTCTAGATTCATCTCGACAAATCATACAAGGATCTATATCGGTAATATGACCACATTGGGAACAATAAAACGTGGTTTGCTTAACATCCAATAAATCCTTGGCAAAACGCTCCACATGCAGATCTTTCATTTTCAGAACAAAAAATGCCAAACGACTTGCGGATTTGGGACCAATTCCAGGAAGTCTTGAAAAGCTTTCAATTAAATTTGCAATGGATTCCGGATACTTCATATGCTGTTAAAACAATCCTGGCATATTCATTCCTTTGGTAAAAGGACCCATTTTCTTTTCCGTAATCGCATCCATTTGGTTGATTGCGTCATTCATTGCCGTTAAAATTAGGTCTTGAAGCATTTCAATATCTTCTGGATCTACCACTTCTGGTTGGATCACAATATCTGTCACTTCCTTTTTTCCATTGACCTTGATTTTTACCATACCGCCGCCAGATGTCCCTTCCACCTCTGTTGCAGCCAATTCTTCCTGTGCCTGCATCATTTTCTTCTGCATTTTTTGTGCCTGCTTGATTAAATTATTCATACCTCCACCACGCATCATATTCATTTCCTCCTTATATTAATACGGCTTATTTTTCTTCTACACGCACCAAGTCTGGACCGAAAAGTAAAATAGCCTGTTCAACCAAATTTTCTTCTTTCTTTTCAATCTGTTCTGTTTCTTCTAAAGAATCGGATGCACTTGACTCATCTGCTTTCATATCAGATTTAATAAAGGCCTCTCTTATTATAACCCATTGTTCCTTAGAAATTGGTATCATTTCATATGTTTTTTTTATTTTTTCTGCCAAAAACCGTTGTATTTCATAGGGTAGCTCTTGATTTTCCGCTGCCATTTTGGCATGAATCGGAAATTGGAATGCAAGCAAAAAGACTTGATCCGTTGCTGCAACAATTTCTGAGCGCTCAATCATGGCAAATAAATGAACCTTTCCCTGGCTGCGCATATAACTTTGAAGCTGCCCCCATACAGCAGTCAGTTCATTTCTTTTTTCTTTTTCCGCCTTTTTCAATATCCGAAAAATATGATTTTCATTTACACGATAAACTTCTTTTCCATTTCCAGCGATACTTTGTCTGTTACCAGTTGCTTCCAAAGAGGGAGATGTGTTTACTGAATTTAAGGCTCCGAGTGATATTTCTTTCAATTGTGCTTCCAATTTTTCAATCTTTTTTTCTAAATATTGTAATGTCTCGGACTGAGGAAAATCAGCATTTTCTACGTCGCCTTTTATAAAAGATACAGATTGAGATGAAAAAAGCAATTGGCACATTTTTAGCAATGTCATTTCTGCAATTAGACGAGCATTTTTGCCATAACGCACCTCGCTAATTCCATTTTGTAGCCAATCAATGCAATGATAAATTTCAGCAACTGACAAATTTTTTGCAATCTCTTGAAAATCATCTGTATAAAGTGTGTGAATCAAAAGATGACTCCCTGCTGCTGGACTGCTTTTTTGCATCAGTACATCACGATAAAAATACAGCATCTGCTCAAGAACTTGAATCGGCTCCTTTCCCTCTGATAAAAGCGTATCAAAAATAATCAGAGCATCATTTCCCTTTTTCTGCCAAATACATTTGGCAAGATCAAGCAAACATTTTTGATTTAAACCACCTGTAACCGACAAAACATCATCCAACCTGGTTTGATCTGAACCAAAGGAAATTGCTTGATCCAAAATACTCAAAGCATCACGCATTCCTCCTTCAGAAACCAAAGAAATATATCTCAAAGCGTCCTCATCAACCATCAATTGTTCGATCTTGACAATTTGTTTCATTCGGCGCAGCATAGAAGCTTCATCCACCTTTTTAAAATCAAAACGTTGAGTACGGGAAATAATGGTCAAAGGAATTTTATGTGGCTCAGTTGTTGCCAAAATAAATATCACATGTTTTGGTGGTTCCTCCAATGTTTTTAATAATGCATTAAAAGCACCTGTTGAGAGCATATGTACTTCATCAATAATATAAACTTTATACTTTCCAAGTGTCGGTGCATATTTTACTTTCTCCCGAAGTTCCCGAATTTCATCTACACCATTATTAGACGCTGCATCAATCTCTAAAACATCATCTAAAGAACCATCCGTAATACCACGACAAATTTCACAAGCATTGCATGGCTCAGCACCATTTCTACTTTCGCAATTGATTGCCTTGGCAAAAATTTTGGCGATACTTGTTTTTCCAGTTCCACGTGGACCTGAAAATAAATAAGCATGGGACACTTTTTGATGCAATAAAGCATTTTGCAGTGTCTGGATGATCACCTGCTGTCCAACTACATCCTGAAACATCTGTGGTCGATATGTCCGATACAAAGCTTGATACATCAAAAACCACCCTTTCTTTATCCTATAAAAAAAGCGCTCATACGAGCGAATCATCCGTTTGCTTTGACTTCATTATGAAACATACAAAAACACTCCGCTTCAGCCTGCTACACATAAAAGTTGACCACTTAATGCTGCTTCCTTCCGGACCTGACATGGTTCATGGGCTTCTATTGTAAAAGCTTCCGTTTCATCGTGAATTTGTATGCTTCATAACAAAGTAAAACTCCCGTTCATTTTCAAGAAAAAAGCTTTTTATAAACGCATGTTAAGTATAATATTTTTCCCTCAATAAGTAAAGTCATTTTCATTGTTTAAGCATGGGAGCAAAGAACAAAGGACTGAGATAAAAACGCTTCAAATTAAAAAATCAAAGAGAGAAATATGTTTTTTAAGAAAGTGCAAACCAATCCTTTGCTTTATAGATATTTTAATCAAAGAAATATTTAAATAAAATTAGATTTTGCTTTGGCATAAATCTTTTTATTCCAACCATTTTATTTGTATTACGCATAAAATTTTCGTCGATTCAAGTTAGGAAATGATCTTTTCTATCATTTCAATTTTCTCTTTTTATACCCAATGATACCATAACTTGCAGCAAAATTTTCAACAAATCCCCCTTTGTCAGTTTGCAGCGCCAATACTTGATATTGAATTATTTTTTAATTATCAATAAATTGATAACAATGTTTTAAAAAATCGTTAATGATTCATTGATTTCATATCAATTTCTATCAATATGGAAAGGAGAAAAAATTTATACTGATGATCATTTATAAAAAAGTTGAAATAATTGGTTATTTTATAAAAAAAGGATGAACCAGTTCTTATCAAGTTAATACATTCAAACGTTTTCACCGAAAAATTAATCGGTGAAAATATTTTTATTTTACAGGTCAGCTCTTAATAAAAATAAAAAAACCACCAATCAGAATCTCTCATTTTTCCTAATAAATATTATTGAAAAATTAAAAACAAAGTCAACTGACAAAAAACAGTCTATGCCTTTACCTTTTTTCAGATAAATTTTATTTTGACCTCATCCAAAACTCGTCTGCTTATAACTAAGCAAACTTTTTGGTCAAAAGTCATTTCCATTCGGACGTTTTTTCTTTTGACGCAAAGAATGGAAAAAGGATTGCAAGAGTCTGGCACAAACTTCCTCCATGACACCGCCATTCACTTCGCAGCGATGATTAAACCGCGGCTCATTCAAAAGATTAAAGATGGAACCGGCACATCCACCCTTGGGATCTTTTGCACCGTAGACAACTCTAGAAATTCTGGAAAGCATAATGGCGCCAGCGCACATTGGACAAGGTTCCAAAGTAACATATAATATTGTATTTTCCAAACGCCACGAACCAAAATTTTTACAAGCTTCTTCAATTGCCATCATTTCCGCATGCCCAGTTGACGTTTGCAAATTTTCTCTTGTATTATATCCTCTGCCAATTACTTGATGATTATACACAACAATGGCACCAATCGGTACTTCAGAAAATTGCAGTCCCTTTTTTGCCTCCAAAATTGCCAGATGCATATAGTATTCATCCATATTCATTTATTTGTATCCCCTTTTTATGTATATTTCCAACACAAATCGGTCATATTAATTTGCAGCTTTCTTTATATCGGAGGAATCAATATGCGCACAGCTCTACTAATTATTGATATATTCAACGACTTCCAATTTGTAAAAGGTGATGAACTAAAAGATGCAACGGAAAAAATGATTCCGTCCATCTTGCTTTTAAAAAAATTCGCCAAAGCCAATCGGTTTCCAATTATTTATATCAATGACAATCCATTTCAAGACTCTCTTTCGATACCAACATTTTTACAAAAGATGACAACCAAAAGCAATTTTCAAATGATTGAACAACTGAAACCAAATATACAGGATATTTTTCTTTTCAAAAAAAAATTTTCTGCATTTTTTCAAACTGAATTGGAAACATATCTTGCTCAATTAAAAATCGAACAACTCATTTTAACAGGCATTGCTGGACATATTTGTGTTTTATTTACAGCAAATGACGCCTATATGCGTGGATTTCAATTGGTCACACCAATTGATGCTTATGCCTGCCCAGGACCATTGCAAAAAGATTTTACAGATGCAATGTTTTTACATGTGTTTCACAGCACTGTTATCCCTACAAAACAATGGATTCAAAGCCAAAGAAAACCTTTATATAACCAAATTTATTAAACCGATTGATCCAGTATATTTTTTAAGGATTCTTTAAAATATAAGTCATCCGCCTTCGTTCTTTTTTTCATATTTCCTTTATAAATCCCATTGCGGCGCATCTTTTTTGACAAATGTCGCTCAAAAAGAAAGGATTCAATATTCTGATTTGTATAGTGCTTTCCTCGAAAATTGATTACAATGCACTGTTTGGCTAAGGCCATCGTTGCCAGTCCATAATCCCCAGTTACAACGATATCTTTATGTCTCGCTTGATTGATCAAAGCAAAGTCAACACTATCTGCCCCTTTTGAAACTTGTATAATACCACAGTAATCAGATTCCATAATATGGCTTGTATCAATAAAAATAAAAACGGGAATTTTTCTTTCTTTTGCCAACTCTTCAATTTGCTTGTTGACAGGGCAGCCATCGCCATCAACAAGAATTCTCATACCAAGTCACCTCAAATTTTTACCAAAAATAACAAACAGACACAAAACAAGTACAAAAACAACCTTTTTTATTTCATTTTTTCCTTACAAAGATTCGGATAAACATTAGTGAACTCAATTTAGAAAAATTGAAAATTGAAATGATCAATCAAAATATATCTTCCACTTTAACAATATAAAAAAGAGACTGCCAAACCTTTTGTAGACAGTCTCTGCATTCTCTAGTATGGCGGAGGAAGAGGGATTCGAACCCCCGCGGGCTTTCACACCCCTGTCGGTTTTCAAGACCGATCCCTTCAGCCGGACTTGGGTATTCCTCCATAATACATAATGAATGTTAGCATATCTCCTACATGCTTGTCAAATTTCATATCCAAATCAATTGGCTTTCTTTACTTTATTTAAGATTAGGAAAGAAATATCATATTTTTATATGTAAAACATAGGGCTCTTTTGTTGAAAAATATATGATTTCTTGTAAATGCAAGTATTTGACAATGTCGCTTTTTATAAGTTCTGTATCGTTTATAAAGCGAACGCAACAATAAATGTATTAGGGTGTATCTGAAAACACACCACTAAAAGTATACTTTTTGATACTGACGAAAAAAAATGTGCCTTCTTTTTATTGAGCCGAAATCATTATATACTTATCTTGTGCATATGAGAATTATTATCATTTAGACCGGTCGATAAAACAAATAATATTTTAATTTTAAACAGAAAGGAAGTTGGCAAAATGTCATATTTGTTTAATAAATACACAAATGTTATTTGGGCAATTGCTCGTGTTTGGTTTGGTATTGATTGGATGACACATGGAATTGAGAAGATAACAAAGGGCTTTGATTCCACAGGATTTTTAAATGGTGTACTTGCCAATGAAGTATCGCCAGAATGGTATAAAGCATTTATTGAAAACGTTATCCTACCCATGTCTGGTTTTATCAATTTCCTTATTCCAGTAGGAGAGCTTTTAGTTGGATTGGCATTGATTTTAGGATTTTTAACCATTCCAGCTTTGGTAGGAAGTTTGCTTATGAATCTAAACTTCTTATGGGCAGGTGTCATTAGCTCGAATCCAAGCTATGTTGCCATTGCAATTATTTTATTACTGGGTTGGAGAGGTACACAATACTACGGTTTAGATACATTGGTTTGGAAAAAAGTGTTTAAGAAAAAACAGATGGATTAAAATGTACAAAAGAAGTAAAAAATAAAAATCGCACATAGAAATGTTCACATATTTCATATTTCTATGTGCTTATTTTTGTTTAATTGCTTTCTTTTTGCTGCATACGTTTTCTGTGATTTTCCCCCCATTCACGCATGGCAGCTAAAATTGGAATAAGTGTTTTCCCATATTCACTGATTGAATACTCCACACGTGGAGGAACCTCAGGGTAAACATGCCGCTCAATAATATCGTTTTTTTCTAATTCTCTAAGCTGTAAAGTCAACATGCGTTGTGTAATATCAGAAATGCGTTTTTGTAAATCACTAAATCTTAAAGGTTCCTCATATGTAAGATGCAATAGAATTGAAGTTTTCCATTTCCCACAAATAGAGTCTAAGGTTGTATCAATAGGACATTTAGAAGAATCTTTTCCCATGTTTAACCCTCCAAAATTTTTATTGATTAAAGATAATCTAGGATGTATCTGAAGACGCACCATAATGGTACGATGATAAACAAAAGCCAAAAACCAAATCTAACTGATCATAACGAGTTGTAACTCTTCTAAATGATTTCAGTTTATTGAAAAAATCCTCTAAATTACATGCCTTATCCATTCAAAAATGCAGTACCATAGATCAATATGACGCTTTTGGGAAGTAAGTTATATTTTCATTTCGACTTCCAATATATTTGCAAATTTTATTTGTTCCGTAGACTTTATCAACAACTATGTGATCGCCAAAATACCCATTTCAAATAGATCAACAATAACAACAAAAGCATATATATGACTACCACTCAGTAAAAAAACAGACAGAATTAATTAAACCACTTATGACATCATAAATTTCAGTGATTTTACCCACCTTGGTTTTTTCCAATAAACTGATTATTATCAGCATTTACAGCCCTTTTTTATACCTACATTTTACAGATAAGTCGTTATAATTGCTACCAATGCAAAGATTTTCAAAATCAATATCGTAATTTAGGCATTCAAAAAAGTACCATTATCATGCCATTTATAAAAACAGCTATACACAGTGTTCTATGTAACATAGCGTTTGGAAATATCTTTTAGACTGCCCCATTTCTCGTAATCTACAATACTGTGTTCAACATAAGTCTGTGATTTTGGATGCTCTTCCTATCTTAGCTTTTTTTTTAAAAACATATCTTTTGCTTCCATTTTCTGATTTTTTCATTCTTCTTTAATTATATATTAAACAAAGATTTGTGCAACTTTTGTTTTCAGATACATCCTAGTAAATACTATAAATTCATCCAAATCTAAGTGTGCTCCTTCAAAAGCAATCTAAGAAAAATTTCCATCAAATGAATGATAGACTGTTCCTAATCTCCAAAGTATGCCATATAAAAATTATAATATCTTTGATAATATGAAATTTCATATATACTTGAAAAACAACTAGCCAAGCAGCACGCACCAAACTACTTTTTTCTTGTAAGAGCATTATACAACATAAATGATTCCTTCTAATATTTTTTAAAATCATATCGCAATCACGTTTAAATCATATTCAAGAAATAGCCTTGAATTTCTAAAAATATCTAAATCATAGTTAAATACTTTTAAAATAAGATTTTAATGCTTTAATCGGTTATACCAAATTGGTGAACATAAAAAAATACATTTGTATCTGATATGCAAAAAATAACTTTTTATGACTACTTTTTGAGTCTCCAATTCACTAAGTCTTTTATTTTTAAAATGATATACTTTTCATTTTTGGGATCAAAAATCGAATTAATTTTCATAGAATCCAAAGCTCTTCTTATTTGGTTAAATGATGGTTTGAATTTTTTATCATTTGATTATATCTAAAATAACTTCCCATAATATTTTTCTATCATGAGCCAATTCTTTTTTCCTACCAAATCGTTTCTGAATAATTAAATCATTGTCCAGATTGTTTTATCCATGCAATAGGCGGTTTTTCATAAAAAACGATGATCGTAAAAATTATACTCATATTTATAATTTTATTTTATCAATCTTTAAGTTTATTTTTATATGAAAATCCAATCGTACATGCAATAAAAAGTCCTATTATAGATTTAAAGATACGCACAATTTAATCAGTATTAAATAAGAAGAGTAGAAATTTTATGTTAAATTAAGAGAAAGAACATATGGATTCACTATAAAACAAGGAAAAATAAAATGGTATTTCAAGTACCCGTTGTAAAGTAGAATTCCAATCAACTGAAAACCAAACACCGACAAAACGCCACAAAATTTGCTTTCAGTTTATTGAAAAAGTTTCAAAATGCATATGAAGGTAAAAAACAGCTTCATCGTTCACAAAGTTGGTTTGAAAATACAAGTACTCTCTTTTGTCTTTTCCTAACCCCTCCTGAAATCTACCAACTCTTCAATACATACAAGATTTATGCAGACTTCCATGAAAATAAACCAAACCAACAAAGGCTTGGCTTATCATTGTGCGTAAATTTACTTATAATGGTCACAATTCTTCAAACTCCAAAACAACATTTTCAGTCAGTACATCCGCATAACTAAAAGAAAGCCGTTCAGATGTACAGTACTCTTCAGCCAATTCAATTACAAATACTGACGGATAAACACCGGCAAGTATGCCTTTTCGTTCAATGGTCTTTCTTCTGCCCCCATTTGCTGTAACATGCAGCTTTCGACCCAAATTCGGTTCAAGATCCCGTTTAATTTCCTCAATATTTTTTTGCAAATCAGAAACACCCTTTCTTTCACATAAGTGATGAATCTTTTCTTCCTTTTTTTACTATGCACCAAAAAACACTGGAATATGTAAAAAACGAAAATGTTTGATTTGTATCTTTTATTTTAGATACAAATCAACATTTCCGTTTCTAATTAGTCCAATGGCTGATAAGGCAGACCAATTCTTAACAGACCTTTTGTTTCGACACCGCCGATTCCTTTTTCACCAGTCAATGTGTTGCGAACAACATCCCACACGTTGACGCGTTCCATAAACGATGTCAAACTAATTTTCCCGACCACATAAACTGGATCTAACGCATGAATATTCACGCGTGTTGGTGAACTGGCATAATTGGCACCTGCATGAATAATGGCTTCAAAATGTGATTGACAAGCTCCAGCAAAAATAACAAGCTGATCCAAATGTGGCTGCTTTTGTCTGGCATTCTGCACAGCATCAATAAAATAGCGAGAATTGCGGTATGCATGCACATCAGATACAGAACCCTTCCCATTCATAAACGCATCATGTCCAGTTAAAACCAAAATATCTGGTTTGACATAATCAATCAATTCTGGGACATGCTCTGGCAAATCCGATTCTTTACAATGATAGCCTTGAACTGGGACACCTAGCTTCTTATACAAATGAATACATTTTTTTAAATAAATCGGATCACCATCTATATGCAAAACCCTACCAGGAATTTGAAAGTAACTCACTTGCGAACGATAGCCACCGGTTGCCTCATACGCCTGTTTTTCGCGTGTCAAATCATAATCCTGTAAAAACAATTGGTACACATCGTTTTTCTTTTGTTCCGACTCTGCAGTATACAACGACCATGCTCGTGCATCTACCAAAACCAAGTCATCATAAGGAGCATCCGCAATCAGACGCAACTCCTCACCGACCATTATAATCATATTTCGATCTTTAATTTCTTTCACCCGAAAAACAATATCCCGGCCATATGAAATACGCTCAACCAAATCTCCGATTTTCAGCTCCATATACATCCCCCATGTTCTTCACATTTTATCTTATGAAGCAACAAAAAGAGATGTGAAATATTCAAACAGAAAATCAAGGCTTTAAAAAACAAAAGGTCTAGAACAAAAGTACAAATCAAAGAAATCAATAACCAAAAATTTTACTGATTTATTCTGTAAAAATTACAGACAGACTTATTTACTTTACTTGGAATATCTTACCAGCACAACTTAATGAAACGTCTACAAAAATTGTTATATTTTTTATGAAAATATATTTTTATTCATATTAAACAGAACCATACTATAAAAAAACAAAGGAGGTATTTTTTTCGTATTCAGAATCTCAAAAGAAAGTGGCTTGGAAGTACAATAAAAAATAGAACCATCTATACATAATAGTTGAAAAAAGAAAGAAAAATATTTGTAAAAAATATGTCTATGAATGAATTTGTTATAAACTTGATTGATAAAACTTTAAACATCCCTTGATTTCATAACATCAATAAATATGATTATCAAAAGGGATAAGACTTTTGAAATAAAGAGGTGAAAAGAAATGGAAAGTAGAGGAATAACGGACGCACAATATAAAGCATGTATAAAAATGATGGTAAGAGACATAAAGAAGAAATGAAATAGAAAAGAAAAATGAAGAGCTCAACAATATTATCGCTTGTCTTCAACAAACTTTAGAAGATGAAATCAAACCCCTAACTTGACACAGAAGTTTTTTATGTAAACGAATGACCAAAATACAGGAAAATCGGTGGTTGGTTGTAAAAACTTGATGGTCTAAAATACTTTGATACACAAGGATTTATGTGACTCGATAAAATGGGTAAGGGTTGTCGTATATTTGAAATCCAAAAACAAAAAATACAATATCTTCAAAAGAAATTTTTTGTTATGATAAAAAAAAACAGATCACGCCAAAAACAAAATACAGCTTTTCCAACTGCCTTGTTTGGCTATGATCTAATAGACTTAAGAAGAAACATCTACTTTCTTTTTCATAATTTCACGGTAAATTAAATTGGCATAAACTTGGGCACCCTCTTTTGTTAAATGCACACCATCTGAAACAAAATATTCATCATGACCAGAACTGGCCGTGTACCAATCAACAAGAATAATTTCCGGATTGTTTTTTTGAATGGTACGGAACGCTCGATTCACTGCTGTTTCCCATTTTCTTGGTACACGTGTGTTGACCAAAACAATTTGCTTCATATCCTTTAATTCATCGATTAAACTTTGTAGCTGATTAACTCGAAAAGCACCATTTGTACCCAAACTTAAGACAAGTACATCACCGAATTTATTTTCTTTTTTCAAACGGGAAATTACTTCGGCTAAATCCCACATTTGACGACCGACTTTTCCATCCACAACTGCTTTTTTAAAATATTTATGAATATAGGTATCTACGTTAATGATAATGGAATCCCCAATAAAAGTTATTCGATCATTTTTGGGATCAACATAAGATTTCTGTACAGGTTGCAAATTGGGATCATCAGTTGGCTCTGATATAGAACCTTGTTCCTCATTCTGATTGTTTTTTGAAGTTGCATTAGGCGACGAATTCTCCTGTACAATGGTTGAATCATCTTGATCAGATTTGTCTTTTACAGTGATACCTTGAACCGAAGATGACGGATTGATTTCATTGGTACCTACTGGATAAATGGATGCAAAAATCAAACCATAGGTCGAAAAAGCGCCAATCATGAAAAACAAAGTTGCACCGATGACTCCACTGATCCGAAGATTTCCCTTTATATTTTTAAAGAAATAGCCTCGCTGAATCGGGTGTTCAATCAATTGATAGGTCAACTCTGTTAAAACCAAGGTCAACCCAATTTGAAACAAAACAAGTTTCCAATCCATTCCGGCAGTATGAACTTTCGGTGTTGTTAAAACAATAATTGGAAAATGCCATAAATATAAAGAATAGGAGCGTTTTCCCAACCAAACAAACGGTGCCCACTCAAAAATCTTTTTGAGTCGATTGGCTGGATGCAGTATACAAAAAATTAGAATCATAGTTAAAACCGATACAAGTACCATACCACCATAATAAACAAATGGACTATATTCAGAAACAAACACACACATCACAATCAAACCCAAAAAAGATAAAAGAAAGAAACTATGTAAAATAAAACGGGCAAATCCTGAAATCTGATTTGAAAATCTTTGGTCGGATGAGCAGAAAACGGCCAGCATCGCCCCAAGCAACAAGGAAAATGCTCTTGTATCCGTTCCGTAATATACACGATCCAATGCAACTGGCTGATACAAAAACATCATCAAACCAGCAGAAACAATCGCCAAAAACAAAATAAACCAGCCAATTTTTCTCAACTGAATTCGATAAGCAAATAGAAAAATTAAAATCAATGGCCAGATCAGATAAAACTGTTCTTCAATCGCCAAAGACCATAAATGTGTCAATAAATTTTGCGATTGAAATGATTCAAAATAAGACTGGTTTTCAAAAATATACCACCAATTGCTAACATACAACGCAGCTGCAATAAAATCTTCCTTTAAATTATCTATCAAATCTGGGCGAAACAAAAATACATAACCTGTAATTGAGAACAATACTGTAAATAAGGCAGGAAGCAAACGTCTCAATCTTCGCAACCAAAACATACCTAAACGTATTTTTCCATTTAAATAGTACTCATTCATTAGCAACCATGTAATTAAAAAACCTGAAATGACAAAAAATACCGTAACACCAAAAAAGCCCCCTTCACTCCATTGGAAGCCCAAATGATACATAATAACGGCAAAAACAGCAAATGCTCTTAAACCGTCAATTCCTTTTATATAATGATGATCTTTTATTTTCATTTTTATTCTTTCCCTTAATATATTTCCTTTGACATAACCTTATTTTATACTCTTTTTCTCTCTGTAAATATTACTATATGTTTCCATTTTTTTACAAATGGTTTTCATTAAATTTTTCTCATACAAACAGCAGTAAAATTACTCTGTATGGATTGCTGTCAACCCAAACTTTTCTTATTAAACATATCATCTATATTTTATCCTACCCAAATTCCAGATACAAAAAAGAAAATTCAAGATATCTACCCTAATTTTTTTAAAAATTGATTCAAAAAATGATTTATTGACAAAAAATTCAAATTCATTTTCCCTAAATCTCTATATTGAAAAAATACCCATGAAAAAATGCCAAGCCAACCTAGCATTTCATGATAAGTTTTCAACTTACTTAAAAAAACAAGTATCTTTAAAGAAGCTTTTGCTAATTTTATCTATGTTCTTTTATCTTAAGTTATCAAAAACAACTACCCATGTAAATCGATAATTTGCTTTGTAACCCTATCTTTATTACTAACCCAAACTTAAACAATTTCTAAGAATCATTTTCTTTTTGGAGCACTTTTACTTATAAAATTCTAAATAAATGATTTTTTTCATCCACTTTTTTAGGAAATGAATCTACTTTATCAAACAAAGATAACTGGACTGCTGTCCAATCTTCTTTTGACTCATTCCTTATCTATTTTTTCCTAACGACAACTACACCAAAATTTTCTATTTCTATCATGTTACATTTGTACACCAACCAAATATCATTAAACCATTTTTCTTTCAAATATCCTAGAAAATTTGATACATCAGCCTTTATAAAAGGAAAGAAAGCAGACCATAAACAAGACTTTAACAACAAACAACGGTATGCTGATAGAAAAAACAACATACCGCATGTTTTGCTATCCAAAGAGCTCAAAAAGATTTTCCCCTTGACACATAACATTTATTTCCTTTATAAAAATGATTTCTATCGGTTTGGGGACAATAGTAGTGTACCAAAATCCACCTCATTTCATTTGCGATAGAAATGATGCACTTCTTCATTTGATAGAGAAGATGTCACAACCAACTTGTGCCGTCTTTTTCATTGGTTTTTCCCTATAAAAATGATGGCGTTCTTGTGTTTACAGTCTTGAGATTCTTCAAGCAAAAACAGCATCTTCATAAATGGTGTGTTATCTCCAAACAGATTTCACTGTAACCAGTCAACTTTCCCTCATCTTCTATTGCAATTATCCTACCAAATCATAGGATAGTTTTCAGCTCTTCTTTCCTAATATATTTATCATACATCGAAAAAAATTCAGTACCCACTTTTTCTGCAATCATTCATACTGTATCCACTATGAAAAAAATCATTAAACCCTATCGCCCCAGGCATTTCAATACATCTTATGTTACGGTTCAACATCTATGAAACGCTTCAAGAAGGCACAAGGGTAAAATTTCAATACATCTTATGTTGCGGTTCAACCCCAAACCGTGGATAGTATTACACATACGGTTGCACAATTTCAATACATCTTATGTTGCGGTTCAACTGATTCGGACAAATTCGTTGTAAACGGAACGTGCGAATTTCAATACATCTTATGTTGCGGTTCAACGATATTTTTCCCATAACGCAATCCTTTTTCAGTAAGATTTCAATACATCTTATGTTGCGGTTCAACTTTCCTCAAGCTGCTTAGCAAGTGCTTCTTCTCTGATTTCAATACATCTTATGTTGCGGTTCAACGATTTAGTAGAAACCATCCTTGATAAAGAGTATCAAATTTCAATACATCTTATGTTGCGGTTCAACGGGCATAAAAAATTCAGTCGCCATCGTAATCAACATTTCAATACATCTTATGTTGCGGTTCAACTTACACTTTTTTATAATTTTATTAATTAAGTAAGGATTTCAATACATCTTATGTTGCGGTTCAACGGTATTATTATGTTTATAGCTTTTGCATTCGGTGTAATTTCAATACATCTTATGTTGCGGTTCAACCGCCTGCATCCAGGGAAAACAGAGTTGTTGCTGCTATTTCAATACATCTTATGTTGCGGTTCAACCGTCATTTACGGACTTTATACGTTCGTTCTGTTTAGATTTCAATACATCTTATGTTGCGGTTCAACATTCACCTGCAAAACCTTTATGAACAACAGGATCAAATTTCAATACATCTTATGTTGCGGTTCAACTAAACTTTCTGATAGTTCTTTAATTTTAGCAAAAGATTTCAATACATCTTATGTTGCGGTTCAACCATGTTTTTTTAAAAAAAACAAATGGAGGTAAAAAATTTCAATACATCTTATGTTGCGGTTCAACGATTTATGTGTTATACATTCTTACCTTATAAATAAATTTCAATACATCTTATGTTGCGGTTCAACTGCATTGCTAATGCAAAAAATAATAAAAATAATCGTATTTCAATACATCTTATGTTGCGGTTCAACAATTGTCCAACCTGTGTTTTTACCCAATCTATTTGATTTCAATACATCTTATGTTGCGGTTCAACACGAAATTGCACAGAAAGATGCTCTTGACCTAAAAGAATTTCAATACATCTTATGTTGCGGTTCAACGAGAATTAATTTACAACGGTCAAAAGTGGGATAACAATTTCAATACATCTTATGTTGCGGTTCAACAAATCAAGAAGCTGCCATAGAAATAAGAAAAACGGCATTTCAATACATCTTATGTTGCGGTTCAACAAAAAACTAAAAAACAAAGCAAAAAAATAATCAAAAATTTCAATACATCTTATGTTGCGGTTCAACCCTTATGGTAGAATTTTCCATAAAGGAGGTGATACAATTTCAATACATCTTATGTTGCGGTTCAACTTCTTTAAAAATCAAAAAGATGCCGTAGAAATAATTTCAATACATCTTATGTTGCGGTTCAACTACTAAGGTTACCGCCCTTAACATCAAGAACTAAAATTTCAATACATCTTATGTTGCGGTTCAACGGGATTCCCTGAGTGATTTTTTAGGACAGAATAATTATTTCAATACATCTTATGTTGCGGTTCAACTTTTATCAAAAAAATTACTCGAAATTACAGCAACTAATTTCAATACATCTTATGTTGCGGTTCAACAGCAACGGGCGGACGAGTTAGAAACACAGATCGAAATTTCAATACATCTTATGTTGCGGTTCAACGGCATTCCGCGCACGCAGACGCGTACGTGGAATGGAATTTCAATACATCTTATGTTGCGGTTCAACACGGTTATGCTATCTACGGTTTGGGCGAATTCTGATTTCAATACATCTTATGTTGCGGTTCAACGCTTCTAAACGTAGACTTAAAGCCACCGTTATATTATTTCAATACATCTTATGTTGCGGTTCAACCTTATCATAAAATCTAAACATAATATCGGATTTAGGATTTCAATACATCTTATGTTGCGGTTCAACAAATTAATAGTAACAAAAAATAAATCTTAAATTTCTATTTCAATACATCTTATGTTGCGGTTCAACG